>Ga0308415_1001310_pt1 | contig 10752 bp, 9 predicted proteins | sample HotsprSampleOS55_FD_203465 | JGI IMG/M metagenome (GOLD analysis project Ga0308415, IMG submission 203465) | Hot spring phototrophic mat microbial communities from Octopus Spring, Yellowstone National Park, Wyoming, United States - 20090730_OS55 ... | reverse complement strand
GCTGGCTGACGCTGTTTGCGCTGGGGTTGCCGTTCGTGCTATTGGTGCTTTTGATGCGCACGCGCTGGGGGCTGCGCGTGTACGCGGTGGGCAACGATTCGCAGAAGGCGCGGATGATGGGCGTGCCCGTGAAGCGGTTGCGGTATCTGGGCGTGCTGTTGTCGGGCGCGCTGGCGGGAATGGCGGGCGCGTTTCTGGTGCTGGCGGCGACTGGACAGTTCCGCGAGAACATGAGCGCAGGGCGGGGCTTTATCGCGTTAGCGGCGCTGATTTTCGGCAGGTGGCATCCGCTGGGCGCAGCGGGTGCAGCGCTCGGCTTCGGCTTCTTCGAGGCGCTGCAGATGCGCCTGCAGGGGCAACCCGTGTTCGGCGTACAACTGCCGACCGACCTGCTGCTGATGCTGCCCTACCTGCTCACGGTGATTGCGCTAATGGGGCTGCTGGGCAGGATGAAGCCGCCCTCCGACTTGGGGAACTGAGTGTCCGTGAATGCGGCGAGCGAGTCTCTACCCACGCCCGCATCGCATACCAGCAGGCGCACGCCATCTCAGGGGTCAGGTCGGTCACAATCAGCCACGCCTCCGCCATCCCACACGCCCACAGCGTCAATACCGTTCTCCCCTCCAAAAAAAGTATCTTAACTCAACTTGCCACCTTGTGGAGTAGGTTGAGGTTGTGCGCGAAAACAAAACATATCTCTCGTGAGTGTGTCTATTATACCCTTGAGAGAGGCGAGGACTTGACAAGGTGGCAAGTTGGGTTAACATAATGTGGCGCATTGCTGTCTGCGTGATAGTTTACATTTGTCTACGATATAAGATGTTGTAGGTGAGGAGTTTTCAAATTGTTCGAGGTTGGCGCGGTTTTGAGGCTGGCTGAACAAATCGAGAACTCGGCGCGTGAGTTCGAACAAATACACAACGATGCACCCCACAAAACACGCGCGCTGCAGGGGGCAACTCATTGGTCTACGCCTTGCGTCGCGATGCGCCCAGCACGCGCGCGGCGACCAGCTCGGCGGAAATCAGCGTCATCGGGATGCCGTTGCCTGGCTGCGTGCTTGCCCCGACCAAGTAGCAGTTGCGGAACGGCGTCTGCACCGACGGGCGGAACGCGGTGGACTGGAAGAAGGTGTGCGCAATCCCGAACGCCGCGCCCTGCCACAGCCCCATCGCCTGCCACTCGTGCGGGGTCAGCGTCTCCACGAACTGCATCCGCTCGCGCTTGAGTCCTATGCGCTCGATGACCGTCCTCAGCACGCGCGGCGCGGCAGCGCGGGCATCCTCGCCTGTCAGGTTCGGCACGGGAACCAGCACATACAGGTTCTCACAGCCTGCAGGCGCGTCGGCGGGGTCCGTGCGGTTGGAAAGGCAGGTGTAAAACGATGGGTCGCTGGGCACGCGGTTCTCTTGAAACAGCTCGCGCAGGTTCGCCTCGAAATCGCGGCTGAAGTAGACATTGTGGTGCAGTTGGTGGGGCAACGGCTCTGTGTAGCCGATGTAGAACATCAGCGCACTGCACGAGTTGCGGAAGTTGCGCGTGGCGTAGGGCGTCGGCGGCAGCAGCTCACGGTAGGCGGTCGGCGCGTCGGCGTTGATGACCACATAGTCTGCCTTCAGCACCTCGCCCGACGCAAGGCGCACGCCCACCGCGCGCCCGTTTTCAATCAGCACTTCCTGCACGCGCTGGTTGCAGTAAATCCGCGCGCCCTCCTCGCGGGCAATCTGTGCGACGGCTTCGGGCAGGCGGTGCATCCCCCCGCGCGGGTACCACACGCCCTCGCCCGACTCCATGTAGGTCAGCACGCCGTAGACCCACAGCGCGTCTTTCGGCGACAGCCCCAAATACATCGTCTGGAACGAGAACAGCATCCGCAGGCGCGGGTCGCGTACATAGCGCCCCACTCTCTTCCAGAGGTTGCTTAGTAGCCGATGGCGCAGCAGTAGCCCAATCTGATACGGCGTGAACAGGTCGGCGAGGCTGTCGTACTGGCGGCGCACAAAGGCGGGCACGACGGCATGGTACATCGCGCTCAGGTCTGCCATCAGACGCAGGTAGCCGGGCACTTCGTCGGGGCTGATTTTGTGCGCAATCTCGCGCACCATGCGGGCGATATTCGGCGTGGAGTCGAACACTGTACCGTCGCCGAAGTAGACGCGGTACGAGGGGTCAATCAGCGTTAGGTTTAGGTAGTCTTCCACGCGGCGGTGCAGGTCGCTAAACAGCCGCTCCAGCGGTTCGAGCATCATCAGCAGCGTGGGACCTGTGTCGAATCGGTATCCGTCGCGGCGCAGTTCACCGATGCGTCCGCCGATTTGGGGACGCGCTTCGAACACGGCGACTTCATAGCCTGCTTTTGCCAGGCGCGCGGCGGTTGCCAAGCCGCCCATCCCCGCGCCCACGATAACGACCGTTTTCATAGACGGCGAAAGTGTACCCCAGAGGGTGCTTTGGTAGGCATGAGGGCTTACTGCTCGCCGCGTAGCCGCTTGAGTTTCGCTTCCAGTTCGGCGAGGCGTTGCTCGGCTTGCTCGCGCAGGAGGCGTTCCTGTTCGGCGCGCTGCTGTTCCTGCTCACGCAGCAGGCGTTCCTGTTCGGCGCGTTCGCGTTCTGCTTCCGCAGAGACGCTCCTACTGGGGTATACTTCCCGCCGATACGGAGGCGTCTATGGCAACTTACGAAGCAGATGTGGTGGTGCTGGGCGCGGGACCTGGTGGCTATGTGGCTGCCATCCGTGCGGGGCAACTTGCTAAAGAGCGCGGCGGCAGCGTGATTTGTATCGAACGCGAATATTTAGGTGGAACCTGCCTCAACTGGGGCTGTATCCCCAGCAAAGCGATGATTGCTCACGCCGAACGCTATCAGCATGTGCTGCACGCGAAGGAGATGGGCATCCTCATCAACGGCACAGTCGACTATGACTTCGAGCAGATGCAGGCACGCAAAGACAAAATCGTGCAAACCCTGCGCGGCGGGATCGGCATGCTGTTCAAGAAAAACGGCGTGCAGAGTATCGAAGGCACAGGCAAACTGATAGACCCCCACACGATTGAGGTCGCTCGCCCCGACGGGAGCAAAGACCTCGTGCGTGGCAAGAATATCATCCTTGCCACAGGCTCCAGCGTGATGAAAATCAATATCCCTGGGCTGGAGGGCGAGAATGTGTGGACAAGCGACGATGCGGTGAACGCGCCGTTCGTACCCGACAGTATGCTGATTCTGGGCGCGGGCGCGGTCGGTGTGGAGTTCAGCTTCGTGTTCAACGCGCTGGGCAGCCATGTCACGGTCGTGGAGATGATGCCGCAAATCCTGCCCGCCTTCGACGAGGAGATTGCCAAAGAGGCGGAGCGCGCCCTGTCGAAGCAGGGGATTCAGTTTATTACAAGCAGCACGCTCAAGTCCGCTGAGCGCGTTGGCGACCGCTGGCGCTGCTATGTGGAAACACCCAACGGAATCCAGCAGATCGATGTGCAGGTGGTACTAATTGGCGTCGGGCGCAAGCCGAATGTGGACGGCATCGGGCTGGAGACGGTCGGCATCCAGATGAACAAGCGATATGTAGCAGTCGACGAATATATGCGCACGGACATCCCACACATCTACGCGATTGGCGACATCACGGGAATCGCGCCGCTGGCGCATGTGGCGAGCATGCAGGGCATCGTTGCCGCCGAGAACTGCTTTGGCAAAGAGCGCAGGATGGACTACCGCGCTGTGCCAAATGTGGTCTACACCGTGCCTGAGGTGGCGGGCGTTGGGCTGACCGAGCGGCAAGCGCGCGAGCAGGGCTACGAGGTGCGCATCGGTAAGTTCCCGCCGCGAATCTTAGGGCGCGCGATGGCGGTCGGCGAGCGCGACGGGCTGGTCAAGGTGGTCGCCGACGCCAAGTACGGGCAGATTCTGGGCGTCCACATCTGCTGCAGCCACGCCAGCGACCTGCTGCAGGAAGCCGTGCTTGCCATCAAGCTCGAAGCCACCCTCGACGAGCTGGTGGATACCATCCACCCACATCCGACGATGGTGGAGGCGCTGATGGAAGCCTTCCACGATGCGGCAGGGCACTGCATTCACAAGGCGTAAGCCTCAGCACTCCAAAAGCGTGGCGTACTCCCCCAGAAACCGCCCCAGCCCCGCCCGCAGCGACCCGTCCAACTCGTAGACCATCACATCCTTGAGGTAGCGTTCGCATACCGCGCGCGGAATGCCCGTGCGCTGCGACTCCGCGTCGATAATCGCATCCAAGTGCGCCTTGCCCCACTGGTAGGCGCGTTGCAGCAGTTCGGCAAGCGGCTGGTCGGGCGCCTCGGCATTCGCAAGCCACAACGCCCACACAAACGGCAGTCCCGTGTAGGCACGCCACGCGCTGCCCAGGTCCACCACCTCGCGCACTTCGGAGTGCGTAGCCGTCATCCCCAAGTCGCCAATCAAAAGCGCGGCGTCCGCCTGACGCAGCATCGCGTCTAAATCGGGCGCGGCGTGCTGATACTCGGCTTCGACGCCATAGGCGCGGGCGAGCAGTATCTGCATCAACGCAGCGGAGGTGAGCGAACTGGTGTCCAGCGCGACCGTGCGCACCTGACGCAGGGGCGTTTTGCAGAACAGGCGCACGCTCAGCACCGCATCGCGCGAGCCGATGCACAGGTCGGCAACGGGACGCACATCGTCGCGCCGCGCCAACTCCACCGACGAGACCAGCGCGACCTCTAACTCTCGCGCCTGCAATTGCTGCGCCAGCACAGACGGCGGCGCGTACACCACCTCCACAAACGACGACGCCTCGTCGGTCTTCAGCCAGCGCGTCAGCGGCGCAGCGTTAACATAGGGCACACTGCCTACGCGCAGTCTTCGCATCACAGCACCCGATCCACCAGCGCGAACAGGAACAGCCCGATGCTCACATAGCCGTTCAGCGTGAAAAACGCGACATTCAGACGGCTCAGGTCGTTGGGCTTGACCAGCGACTGCTCGTAGGCGAGCATCAGCGCGGCGCAGGCGACGCCGACGAAATACCACACCCCCGCCCCCAGCGCAACGCCCCCCACCGCGAACAGCACGATGCACAGCGCGTGCGACAACCGCGAGACGAGAATCGCCCGCGCTGCGCCCAGCGTCTGCGGCAGGCTCCGCAAGCCATACGCGCGGTCAAATGCCTCGTCCTGCAGGCTATACAGGATATCGAAGCCCGCGACCCAGCACATCACGCCCAGCGTCAGCCACACGGGGGGTAACTCCAGCGTGCCGCGCGCGGCAATCCACACCGCGCTCGGCGCAATCCCCAGCGACAGCCCCAGCCAGTAATGCGACAGCGGCGTGAACCGCTTGGAGTACGAGTAGCCCAAAATCACCGCCAGCGCGACAGGCGCAAGCATCAAGCAGAGCGGGTTCAACTGCCACGCCGCGTACAGGAAGACGAGGATTGCTACCCACATCGCGGTTGCCATCTGGCGGGGGGTGAGCAAGCCTGCGGGCAGGGCGCGCGTGCGCGTGCGCGGGTTCAAAGCGTCCACATCGCGGTCTGCCAGCCGATTGAACGCCATCGCCGCCGTGCGCGCCGACACCATCGCCACAAGTATCCAGCCCACCACCCGCGCCGACGGCAGACCCTCCGCCGCGTAAAGCAGACTCAGCAGCGCGAACGGTAAGGCGAAGATGGTATGCTCGAACTTGATGGCTTCGAGGAAGATGCGCACTTTGCCCCAAGACGCTCGCAGGCTTGGCATAGACATCGTGCGAATTGTACCCCACACGACCGCCCAGCACAGAACATCTCACCATAATATGCCTACACGGCTGACACGGCTATACGGCGGTTTCGTATAAGTATACGACGGCTCCGTATAAGTATACGATGGCTCCGTATAAGTATACAGCGACTTCGTATACATATCTTGGGGGCTTGGTGGTAGCCTCATTATCTACTCGCTGCCACCCTGCGTCTGGAGCTGATTTATGAGCGCCTCGATCTGCATAGTGGGATTGCCTCTTGCAAGACTCGTTCACGGATGCGAGGCTTGAGACCGTGCGCGCTTACCACATCTACCTTGACTCCCAGCAGCTCCTGGAGTTCGACCCAAAGTCCTGCGTGGTCGAGCAGGCTTCGGTTGGGTTCGAACTCCACGAGCAGGTCGATATCGCTTTGTTCGTCTGCTTCGCCACGCGCGACGGAGCCGAAGACGCGCACATTCCGCGCGCCATACTTCGCGCAAATCTGCAAAATCTCGTCCCGCTTGGCTCTCAGAAGCGCCTCAAGGGTCATCTCCATGCCCATAGGATACCCTCTGTGCGGGCGAAGCTCTTCTATTCTCCCATGTGAGGCTTCCACCTGTTTGGTATAATAGGAGTGGGTGAAACCATGCGTTCGAAATGGGTGGTGTTGCTAATCCCGTTTGTCGCGCTCGCGGCGTTGGGCTTTTATCGCCCTGCTGCCCCAGAGCCGCGCGCCTTGTCCCTGAGTATTGTCTTCGGCTCGGAGATTAACGGCTACATCACGCCTTGCGGCTGCAGCAAGCCGATGGTCGGCGGCATCCCCCGCCGCGCCACCTTGCTCAAGCAACTCGCCGAGAAGCACACGCTGCTCGCCCTCGAAAACGGCGACCTGACCAAAGCGGCGGGACGCCAAGACGAACTGAAAGCCGAGGCGCTCATCGAGATGCTGAACGCGATGGGCTACGACGCGCTCAACTTGGGCAGGTACGACTTCCAACTGGGGATGGACTACCTGCGCGCGTTGCAGGCGCAGTTCAAAGGCACAATGCTCTGCGGGAATGTGCAGGAGGGGGGTAACCCCGCCTTTGACGCTTACACGCTGGTCGAGAAAAGCCACCTGAACCGCCCCGTGCGTGTGCTGATTGCGGGGCTAATCTCCGAGAAATATGCCGACGCGATACGCAAGCGCAACCCGCACCTAAGTATCATTCCTGCCGCACAGAAACTGGATGCGCTGCGCTCGCAAATCGAATCGATGGGCGACCTGCGCGTCCTGCTATTCTACGGCGCGGCGCAGGAGGCGACGCAATTGGCACAGGCGCACCCACACTTCCACCTGATTGTGTACGCGGGCGGCGGCGACGGACCCCTGCCCACCAAGCAGGTCGGGCAGACGCGCCTTGTGTTTGCGGGCAACGACGCCAAGTTCGTCGGGATTGCACACCTGAACGAGAGCGCGCCCTACGAAATCGCCCGCGTAGAGCATGTACGCTTGACCGAAGACTTCAAAGACGATGAGCAGGCGCTCGCGCTCAAGCTCGGCTACTTGGCGCGGGTGGAGGCGGAAGACCTGCTGGCGATGGTGCCGCGCCGCCCAACCGTCAACGGCGACACCTTCGCAGGCAGCCGCGCCTGCATGCCCTGCCACTCCGAAGACTACCGCATCTGGCAGCGCACCGCCCACGCGAAAGCCATGCAAACGCTTATCGACCAAAAACACGACAAAGACCCCGAATGCGTCGTGTGCCATGTGGTCGGATTGGAGTTCGAAGGCGGGTTCCAGAGCATGCAGAAAACGCCTATGCTCAAGGATGTCGGCTGTGAAAGTTGCCACGGACCCGCCCGCAAGCATGTGCAAGACCCCGAAAAGCATCGGCTGGGCAAGGCGGGCGAGCAGTCGTGCATGACTTGCCATGTGCCCGCACACAGCCCTGGTTTTGACTTCCAGACCTACTGGAAGAAGATTGAACACGGCTTCAAGAAGTAGCGACGGGTATACTTGAAGCGTTATGCGCACAGGTCAGCGTTCTGCGACGCGGATTGCAATCCTTGTGGTTGGGGTGTTGCTCGCGCTCTATCTGGGCAACATGGGTATCGGCTACTATCAGGCGAGTCGGATGCAGCTTTCGAAGTTGCAGCCGTCGCGCTTCACGGTGTTCGGCTTCCCCGCGCGCGAGATGGAGGAGCGCCGCTGGAAAATTATCATCACGCATGAAGTGCCCAAAGTGATGGAGCAGTTGCGCGAGGCGGACTTCGCGCGCCCCGAATTCGGCGCGGAGGATCAGCAGAACTTCAAGCGCGTGCCGATTGAGGAGGTCATCCGCACGCTGCCTGTGGTGCTGACCGAGCAGCATATCGAGAAGGCGTGGGTAGAGGAGCGCGCCGCCGAGACGCTGCGGGCGCAAGGGCGGTTCTTTGTGGTGCATCTGCGCCTCAGCTCAGAAGGGCGTGCTCGCTTGTGGCACTACGCCCGCGAGCAGGTCGCCCGATTCCGCGCACTCGGCGAGAAGCCCCGCGACGAACGGCTTCTGATTATGGTCGGCGAGCAGCCGTGGGCGTCGCCGATTATCAGCCCCGAAGTCGGCAGCAGCTGGTGGCTGATGAGCCGATTCTCGATGCTCCAAAGCTCCGATGTGCAAATCTTCCCCATCTACGACGAGGAAATCGCGCAGGAGATTGTGAAGGGCTTCGAGGCGGCGAAGCAGCACGGGCTGGCGCAGGCGGAGGGTGCCCGATGACCATTCGGCTCGGACACAGCCCCGACGCCGACGACGCCTTCATGTTCTGGGCACTCGCCGAAGGCTTGGTAGACACGCCCCTCCAGTTCGAGCATGTGCTGCGCGATATTCAGACGCTCAACGAGTGGGCGCGCGAGGGCAGGCTGGAGTTCACGGCGATGTCGGTGCATAACCTTGCCTATGTCGCCGACCGCTACTGCGTGCTGGCGCATGGGGGCAGCTTCGGCGACGGCTACGGACCAAGGCTGGTCGCGCGCGAGCCCATCCCGCTGGAGCAGCTGCGGAACTACACGATTGCCGTGCCAGGTTATTTGACCAGCGCGTACCTTGCGCTGCGCCTGTTTCTGCCCGACGCCCAGACTGTCGAGATGCCTTTCGACGCGATTATGCCCGCCGTGCAGCGCGGCGAGGTTCCCGTCGGACTGCTGATTCACGAGGGGCAACTGACACATCGCGAGGCAGGGCTGCACCTGCTACTGGATTTGGGCGTTTGGTGGGGCGAGCAGACGGGCGGGCTGCCCCTGCCGTTGGGCATTAACGCCGTGCGGAGCGATTTGTCCGAAGCGGTGCAGCGCGAGATTGCCCGCGCCTTCCGCGAAAGCATTCGGCTGGGGCTGGAGAACCGCGAGCAGGCGATGCGCTATGCTATGCAGTTCGGGCGCGGAATAGATCCCGACACTGCCGACCGCTTCGTGGGGATGTATGTGAACGCGCTGACGCTGGAGATGGGCGAGCGGGGCAGACGCGCGATTGAAGAGTTCCTGCGCCGCGGCGCGGAGGCGGGGATTGTGCCCCGTGTAGGGGGTATAACGCTGATTGCGTAAGCACGCTTTTTTGCCCTCACCCCGTTTGTCCCCCTCTCCCACGAGGCGGGAGAGGGGGGTGCAAATATGAACTCTGATTGCGTAGTTGGTATAAGTAAGGGAACCCACAGGAGCAGAGGTATAATCCCCCCACCGAACAGACGGGAGGCTTGCTGTGGACGAGGCGCAACTGCGAGAATGCATCCGTCAGGGGGAGAACTTGCACACAGAATTCAAGGCGTCGGACGCGCACACGGACGACATCGCCGCCGCGCTCGTCGCTTTCGCCAACACGGAAGGCGGGAAAATACTCTTCGGCGTAGCGGACAGCGGCAACATCATCGGCGTTCCAAATCCGAATCGCCTGATGCAGCGTATCGACCAAATCGCTTACAACAACTGTGAACCGCCAATTACTGTTGTGCAGGAAGCTGTGCCTACCGCCGATGGAACCGTGGTGGTGGTGCATGTGCCCAAGGGAGAGTTGCGTCCCTACCGTACTGTACGAGGCGACTTTTTCGTTCGCTCCAGTTCAGGGAGACGACGCGCCTCGCGACAGGAACTTTTGCGATTATTCCAAGAAGTCGAAAGCCTACACTATGACGAAACACCCATCGTGCGAGCGGACTTGACAGACATAGATACGCTTGCTTTTCAGCGATTCTTCGATCGCGCTTACGGCTACTCCCTGCCCGACGAGCAATTGACGCCGACGATGCAAAACATGCGCCTGATTACGCTCTATCAGGGGCAACTCACTCCTACTGTTGCGGGCATTTTGTGCTTCGGACGCGAACCCCAGCGATTCCTGCCCACAGTATTGGTGAACGCCGCACGGATTGCAGGCAGTGAACTGTCCAACGAGCCGCTGGATGTAAAAGTTATCGACGGCACGCTGTTCGATATGCTGGACGACACGATGCGCTTCCTGAAGATTCACATCCCGACGCCGCATCGGATTGTCGGGCTGGAGCCTGAACGCCGCCCTGCGGTTCCCGAAGAAGCCTTGCGCGAGCTGCTGGTGAACGCGCTGGTACACCGCGATTACACAGTCCCTGCTCCCATCCGTGTGCTGCTGTTCGATAACCGCTTGGAAATCCGTACTCCTGGACGCCTTCCGAACACCGTGACTCCTGAGTCGATTCTGCTGGGGGCGTCGCATGTGCTGCGCAATCCGACGCTGTATATCCTTTTCTACCGCGCGGGTTTAGTGACGCACTTAGGCAGTGGCGTGCTGCGTGCAAAGCAAGCGGTCGAGAAGGTCGGCAAAACACTAACCCTTGCGCAGACCGAGGGCGAGTTCGTCGTAACCATTCACTGGGATACGCCCAAAGAGAGCTAACGCAACCCGCTACAGGGTACACTATTCCCCGCACGAAAATGGAGGCAGTGCAATCCTATGCGAGCGTCGCACTACTTTATGCCGACCTTACGCGAGGCGCCTGCTGAGGCAGAGCTGCCGAGCCATCGCCTGTTGCTGCGCGGGGGCTTCATCCGCAAGCTCG
>Ga0308415_1001309_pt1 | contig 10754 bp, 11 predicted proteins | sample HotsprSampleOS55_FD_203465 | JGI IMG/M metagenome (GOLD analysis project Ga0308415, IMG submission 203465) | Hot spring phototrophic mat microbial communities from Octopus Spring, Yellowstone National Park, Wyoming, United States - 20090730_OS55 ... | reverse complement strand
TTTGATACGCAGGTGGTACGAGTCTTTAAAGAAGTCGTTCAGGAGTGGCGCGAACAGCGCGAGGCAAAGGCAGGCGCATAAGATGCAAGGCGCTTGGTGGGCATTCGGGATCACGATTGCGTCGCTTGCGGCGCTGGCTTATTACGCATTCGTAATATTGCCTGCGCGGATTCATCGCTGGCGGTGCGAGGGACTACGCGCCTTTGCACGGCTGATTGAGCTGCGCACGCAAGGACGCTACGGAAAAGCCGAACCGATGGCGGAACTTGCCAGCGCAGTCGCCCAGCGGCTCGGCATCCCCTTACACGAACGCCGTCGCATGGAACTGGCGGTCTACCTGCGCGACATCGGGATGGTCGCTATCCCGTATCCCGTGCTGAACAAACGGACGCCGCTCACACCTGCGGAACGCGAACTCATCGGTCGCCATGCCGAAATCAGCGCCTCAATCACGGAACAGATTCCAGGGTTGTGGCATGTCGCGCCGATTGTGCGCTTGCACCATGTGGTCTACAGCGAGCAGCCTGACGCACCGCTGACTGCACACATTCTAAGCGCGCTCGATGATTGGCTTCGCATCGCCGAATGCGCTGATGCCGACACCGCCTCGTCGGTTCTCAAGCAAGGCGCTGGGGCGCGTTATCACCCACTGGCGACGCAGGCGATTCTCAGCGAGGTTCACCAGCGCGCGCTGAACAGTGTCCAGACGCTAACTCGCTCCGCTGCGCTGTGGTTGTAGCACGGCGCGCTGGAAGATCTGCCGCGCCTCCTCGTACAACTCGTAGGGCACGAGTTTCGGGGCTTGCAGGGCTTCCTCCAGCGGCACGGCGACGATTTCCACCCCGCGCAGCGCCGCCAGCATCCCGAACTGCCCCGTGCTGACCAACTCCGCCGCTTTGAGACCCAAGCGCGTTGCCAGCACGCGGTCGTACACGGTTGGCGGTCCCCCGCGCTGAATGTGCCCAATCACCGCATCGCGCGTCTCGATGCCCGTGATCTCCTCGATATAGCGTGCGACGCACGAGCCGACGGCACGCTCTTTGAGCACCTTGTGCCCGAACTCGTCGGTATGGACTGGCTCGTCAGAGCCAGCGAAAGGCAACTCGACGCCCTCCGAGACGACCACCAGCCCGTAGCGCTTGCCGCCGTGATAGACCTGCTGCAGGTAGTGGCACATCGCGTTCAGGTCTACGGGCACTTCGGGGATGAGAATCCAGTCCGCGCCGCCGCCAATCCCCGCGTACAGCGCGACCCAGCCCGCGTGGCGTCCCATCACCTCCAGCACGATGATTCGCGCGTGCGACTTGGCGGTGTCGCGCAGCCGATCCATCGCCTCCACCGCGACGGAGACCGCGCTGTCGAACCCGAAAGTGAAGTCCGTGCCGCCTAAGTCGTTGTCCATCGTCTTGGGCACGCCGACCACGCGCACGCCATGCTCGGTATACAAGCGTCGGGCGACGCCGAGCGTATCTTCGCCGCCAATCGCAATAATCGCGCCGAAGTTGAAGTCCTCGATATTTTCTAAAAGCCGTTGCACATCGGCTGGGTTCTTGAATGGGTTCGTGCGCGAAGTGCCCAGAATCGTGCCGCCTTCGCGGATAATCTCATCTACGCGCTCTTCGGTGAGCGGGACGGTCAAGCCCTCAATCAGCCCCTTCCAGCCTTGCAGGACGCCGATGGGGGTATGCCCGTCTCGGATTAGGCGCAGCGTCGCGCCCCGAATCGCAGGATTGAGTCCGGGGCAATCGCCCCCGCCCGTCAAAATGCCAACTCGCATACTGTGAACCTCCTGATGTTCCCGTGCGATCGGGGCAATCTCAGCGAATGGTCGCTGGCGTGTTAATTATAGCGCATGGCGAGGCGGTATTCTATAGCGGTCTATGAAAACGCGCGTGCAGGGTTCTGTTCTGTTTTGGCTTTGGTTGCCGTTGGCACTGAGTTTCACCTTGATGATGTTGGAATCGCCTGTGACGAACGCCGCGCTGGCGCGTTTTGCGGAGCCGTCCGTACAGATTGCGGGTTTCGGCGTGGCGCTGGGGCTGTCGCTGCTAATTGAAAGCCCCGTGATTATGCTGTTGGCGACGGCAATCGCGCTGGTGCAGGGGCGCGAGTCGTTTTTCGCGGTGCTGCGCTTTGTGCTAACGCTGATAACGAGCCTCACGCTGCTGACTGCGCTGATTGCCTTCACGCCGTTGTATGACCTGATTGCGCTGCGGCTGCTGGGGCTGCCCGTGCGTGTGGCGGAGGCGGGGCGCGGCGCGATGCAGGTTATGCTTCTCTGGACGGCGGCGATTGGCTGGCGACGCTTTTTGCAAGGCGTGCTGGTGCGCTATGGCGGCGCGCGCTTCGTGACTTGGGGCACTGCCATCCGTTTGGCGACGATTACGGCGGTCGCCGTGGGGCTACTCTGGTGGAATGGACTGCCAGGCGCGGTGGCAGGTGCGTGGATTGTGATGGCGGGCGTGCTGGTGGAGGCGGCGGTCGCGACGCTATTTACCCTGCCTGTGCTGCGCGAGCGTGTGTTGCCCCATCACGAGGCGACGCCGCCGCTTACTCAGCGCGCGATTGGGCGGTTTCACCTACCGCTGGCGGGCACGACGCTGCTGACGCTGCTGGTGCATCCGCTGACTGCCGCTGCGCTGGCACGCCTGCCCCAGCCCGAATTAGCAATCGCGGCGTGGCAGGTGGTGTTCGGCTCGCTGCTGGCGGTGCGCAGTTGGGGCTTCGCGCTGCAAGAAGCCAGCGTCGCCGCGCTGCAGCAGCGCATCTCGGAGCGCGCGCTGTTTGCCTTTACAGGCAAGGTCGCGCTGGGCACGACGCTCGCGCTCGCGCTGCTGTCGTTCACCCCGCTGGCGGGGCTGTTCACCGAGCGGCTGCTCGCGCTCAAGGCAGAGTTGGCGTCGCCCGTAGTGTATGGGTTCCAGATGTGCCTGCTGCTGCCCGCGCTGACGGCGTATGGCTCCACCCTGCGCGGGGTGCGGATATACGCCAAGCAGACCGCCGTTGTCTACTGGGGGATGGCGGTGAACCTACTGGTGAACGCGCTGGGGCTGGCAGCAGGCGTGATGTTGGCGCGGGCGTTGGGCGCGCAGTCAGTCGGGGCGTCGCTGTTGGTGGGCGTTGTGGCGTTCCAACTCGCGGCGCTTGCCGAGATCGCCTACCTGTTGCGCGGGCGTACGCCTACTGCGTCGTAAACGAGGTGAAGTAGACCTCCAGCACGCTCTCTTTCGCGTGCGTCTTGTGTTCCAGCACCTCGTTCACGCGCTCGCGAATCTCCTCTTTGACCTTGTGCTTGCCTTCCAGCGAGTTCAGTTGCGAGCGCGTTTTGCCCGAGAACGCCATCAGCGCGGCGTCGCGCAACGGCGCGGTGTCCTCCTCCAGTTTCTTGGGGTCGATGCCCTCTTTGAGACCGAGCGCGACTCCCGCTTTGAGGTAATGTTCGTCGCCCAGATTGATGATAAACTCCCCCAAGTCCAGCGTCTTGCCGACGGTTGGCGGTTTCGGAGGGGGCGGCGCTTTCGGCGCGAGGAAGTTTTTGCCTGCGAACACGCCGCCCGCCAGCCCCGCAATCAGCACGACAACCATCATCAGCATCGGGCTTTTGCCCTTGCCGACGCCTCCGCCGCCGTCGCCTTCGGATTTCTTCGCCTTGCCAGCCATAGGTATCCCCGAAGGGGTTATTCCACATTTTGCAGGCGGTCATTAGCGGCTGAAACTGCATTTCAGCGTTCCCCAAACATAGTGCTGTGTGGGTACAATATGCGAGGTGATCTCGATGACAACACTTCAAGTTAAGTTACCCGACCGTCTGGCGCAACTGCTCCGTGAGACGGTTCAGGAGGGCTGGTTTACAAGCGAAGAGGAAGCCGTGCGCGCGGCGCTCTGGGAGTTCTTTCGACGATACCCACTTCAACTGACCGAGCAGTTCCTGCTGGAGGACATCGAATGGGCGCGCCGCCTTCGCCAAAGTCCCGAATCGTAGTCTGCAACACCCAAACCTTATACCAACTGTGCAGCCAGAGTTCATAATTCCCCCCTCCTGCAGGTTCCCCACGCTTCGCGAGGGGAACCAAGCCCATCGGTTCCCCCTACAGGCAGGGGGAACCTTAAGGAGGGGTCGTCAACTGCTGTTTTTTTGTGAACTTTGGTGCGCCGATTGGTATTACTCTAAGTATCGCACACACCCCACCGCCAACGCAAACATTAGCCCCGTAAGCCCCAGCAGCGCAGTCGGTCGGTAGCGTTCAGGCACAAGCCGCTCCCAGCCGAGCGCCCAGAAGACGCTGATGGGCAGCAGCGCGGGGTAGAAGTAGCGTCCCTGCGTCTGGAAAAAGACGCGCACAAACAGCACGAAACTGACCAGCGTCAGCAGCAGGCACAGCCCCGCCAGCAGCAGCCACATCCGCGCCCACGCAGGCGACGGCTCGCGCAGGCGCAATGCAAAGCCGACCATCGCGCCCAGCGTCAGCGCGCCCAGCCCGAAATAGACGCTGCTCGGCAGGAAGTTCGGCAAGCCTGTGTGCGCCGTGTCGGGCACACCGTAGGCAAACCAGAAACTGCGAAAAGTCCAGTCCGCTACCAACTGCGCGTACTGTCCCCAAGTCATCCCCTGATTGAGGAAGTCCTGCGCCTTCGCCGTGCCTGCGAACACCTCCAGGAAGGTGCGCTGTAGCAGCGGGTCGTCATACAGAATATAGTTGCGCACCAGCCACCAGCCACTGATGCTTAAGGTGAGTAGCAGCGCGAGAAAACCCATGCTCAATCCTGGAACCAAACTCCTGTATCGCATCCATCCCCACAAAAGAATGCCGAGCAGCATAAGTGGGATTAGCAGGATGCCCGTCGCTTTGGTCAGTACTGCAAGCCCTGCGAGGACAGGTACGGTTAGTAGGGGCGCACAGCCGTGCGCCCCTACATCCCTCTTCCCCTGCGCCCCTACATCCCTCTTCCTTGCAGTGGGAGAGGGGCTGGAGGTGAGGGCTTCAAAGGCGCGTGCGTTGCCCAAGTTCACCAGCAGCCCATACAACACCGCTGCAAACAGCAGGTTGGTCAGCGCGTCGTTGCCGACTGCGCTGCCGATGGCGATGTGCATCGGCAAGAACGCCGCGAAGCCCATCCCTGTCAGCGCGAGCAGCGGGCGTTCGGGCGCGAGCCGATGCAGCGTCAGCCACACCAGCCACACCACGCCCGCACTGCACAGGGTAGATAGCAGGCGCACCGCCTTGCCCTCGCCTCCCGCAAGCATGTAGACCACTGCGGCAAGGAAGTAATACAGCGGCGGTTGGTGCGCCTCGTAGCCGACGCCCGCGTAGCCCTCGAACTTCGGCAGTCGCCACTCCCGCGCGACATACGCCACATACTGGAAGTGCGCGCCTTCGTCGGGGGTGTTCGGATAGCCGTTGTTGCCGAAGGGAGTGGCAAGGTTGTAGGCAATCGCCAGCAGGCAGTGCGCCGTGAGGATGACCCACGGCGCATAGCCCAGCCATGAGGGGGTTAGTAGCCCTTGCTGGCGAGGTATTTCGCGAGGTCGGCGACGCGGCATGAGTAGCCCCACTCGTTGTCGTACCACGCCATCACTTTCGCCAGCCGCCCGCCCATCACCAGCGTCGAGGGCAGGTCGACAATCGCGCTGCGCTCGTCGCCGCGAAAGTCCATCGACACCAGCGGCTCGTCCGTCACGCCGAGAATGCCCCGTAGCGCGCCTTCAGAGGCTTGGCGAAACGCCTCGTTGACGGCTTCAGCGGTCGCCTCGCGCGAGAGCGTGACAGTGAGGTCTACAATCGAGACGGTCAGCGTCGGCACGCGCAGCGCAATCCCGTGCATGCGCCCCTTGAGTTCGGGCAGCACGAGGTGAATCGCCTTCGCCGCGCCCGTGGAGGTCGGGATGATGTTCGCCGCCGCCGCGCGCGCCCGACGCAGGTCTTTGTGAATCTGGTCTTGGATGCGCTGGTCGTTCGTGTAGGCGTGGACGGTGGTCATAATCCCGTGTTCGATGCCGAAAGCCTCGTGTAGCACCTTGCTTACAGGCGCGAGGCAGTTCGTGGTGCAGGAGGCGTTCGAAATCACATGGTGCTGGCTGGGGTTGTACGCCTCGTGATTGACGCCCATGACGATGGTGATGTCCTCGTTGGTGGCGGGGGCGGTGATGATGACCTTTTTCGCGCCGCCGCGCAGGTGCGCCGCCGCCTTCTGCCCGTCGGTGAACACACCCGTCGACTCAATCACAATATCCGCGCCCACATCGCCCCACGGAATCGCCGCAGGGTCCTTCTCGGCGAACACGCGGATGCGGTCGCCGTCGACGATAATCGCGTTCTCCTCTGCCTTCACTTCGCCTGAGTATGTACCGTAGGTCGTGTCGTACTTGAACAGGTGCGCGTTGCTGTGCGCGTCGGTCAAGTCGTTGATGGCGACCACATCGAAGTCGTTGGGGTAATGCTTGCGAATCGCTCGCAGGGTCATCCGTCCGATGCGCCCAAAGCCGTTGATTCCTATTCGAATAGGCATAGTCTCCTCCCAGAACGGCAGTAGTGTACCTGAATTTTGCGGGGAGGCTGGCAGGAGAGACGCGCCCGACAGGGAATAATGTCCTCGTGTTATTGCCGATACGCGACCACAACCCATCGCACAGTTTCCCGTTCGTGACGGTGGGGCTGATTGTGGTGAATGTGCTGGTCTACATCATGCAGGAGTTAGACCCGCGCATCACCTATGTGTACGCCGCCATCCCCGCCGAAATCACGGGGGCGGATGTGAACCCGATGGTGCGGATGCAACTGGAGATGCAACATGGCATCCGCGCAGAGCCTGTCGTCCATCCGTGGCTGACGATTCTGACCAGCATGTTTTTGCATGGCGGCTTTCTGCACATTCTCGGCAACATGTGGTCGCTGTGGATTTTCGGCAACAATGTGGAGGACGCGCTGGGGCACTTTCGGTACCTGCTGTTGTATCTGATTTGGGGGGTGGCAGCCGCGCTTTCGCATGTGGTGTTCAACTGGGCGTCGCCGATTCCTGTGGTGGGCGCAAGCGGGGCAATCGCAGGCGTGATGGGCGCGTATCTACTACTATTTCCACACGCGCGAATCGACTGCGTGCTGTGGTTCGTGATTATCACCTTCGTGGAAGTGCCCGCTATCTTTTTCCTGATTGTCTGGTTTGTGTCGCAGTTTCTGGTCTACAATCCTGGGGTGGCGTATCTGGCGCATATTGGCGGTTTCGTGGCGGGGTTCATTACCATCAAGTTGCTCGGCGGCGCGGCGCGCATTCTGCGCGGGCGACGGCACTGGTATTACGACGAGTGGTGATTCAGTAGCGCATGTGTCCAGGCGTGGTGCAGCGCACCTGTCCTGTGGTGGGGTCGTACTGGTAGGGTTGCCTGGAGACGGGGCATATCAGCATGCTGGCGGGCAGTCCCAGTTCGTTGAGGCTGGCGGGATAGGTCTCGTCGGTGGTCGTGCGCATCTGGATGGCGGCGCGGATTTGGCTAAGGTTGTTGCGGCATTCGACGCTTTCGGCGGCTTGGCGCACCTCGCCGACGCGACTGGCAGGCGGCGGGGCAGCAGGGTTGGACGCGCCATTGCCCGATGCGCCGCCCGTGCCGTAATACAGCCACACCACCATCAGCATGCCCAATATCGCGATAGAGACCAAGATCCCGACAAGACGCACGATGTGAATTATACTCCAGTTCCTCAAGATCTTCGCACGCGCGGACATCCGAGCCTGATCGAGGTAAACTATAAACGATGGCGCGTCCAGAAGACATTCTGCTTGCTCGTCTGCAGGAGCATCTGCCCGTATTCAAGCAAGTTCTACAGTCGCCAGACGGGCAATGGAACGCACGCGATATCGTTGATCGGAGGAAGCGACTGTATCCCCTTCCGCTTGAGAGACCGCCATACTCAAGTTTACAAGAGTATCTGCAGATCAAGAAGTCAGGAGGCGCACCATGAGGTGGAATGGCACAGGAAAGGTACGAGTCCCGCCCATAAAGTGTCAAGGAATCAAGACGAAGCTGGTTCCATTTATCGCGCGTTCTATTCGATGGCAGGGCGAGGGTCGATGGATTGAGCCTTTTCTCGGCTCTGGAGTGGTAGCGTTCAATCTTAAGCCGCGTCGGGCGCTGTTAGCGGATATCAACCCGCATATCATTCGCTTCTACCAAGCCATTCAGAGAAACGAGATAACCCCCCAAATTGTGCGCGAATTCCTCACTGAGGAAGGAAGGCGATTGGTGCGTGAAGGCGAGGCGCACTACTACGCTATTCGGGAGCGATTCAACCGCGAACAGAATCCTTTAGACTTCCTGTTTCTCAATCGTGCGGGCTTCAACGGATTGGTGCGATTCAATCGGCAGGGCGAACTAAATGTACCTTTCTGCAGAAAGCCCGAGCGATTCAGCCCTGCGTATATCTCTAAAATTGTCAATCAGGTGCGTTGGGTCTACCAGCTGTTGCAGACGCACGAGTGGGAGTTTCGAGTGGCGCACTGGGAGCAGACACTCAGCGAGGCAACGCCGAGCGACTTTGCCTACTTAGACCCACCCTACGAGGGCAGGCATGCGGATTACTACAATCAGTGGGATACGGAAGATACGCACCATTTGCTGGAGATTCTGAAGCGGCTTCAGTGCGGCTATGCACTCTCGATGTGGTTGGAGAATCCGTATCGTCAGAACATGATAGTTTACTATCTTAGCCAGTCTCATGTGGTGAAGGTTTATGAGCATTTTTATCATGTTGGCGCGGAGGAGAAGAATCGGAACTGGATACGCGAAGCGCTTATCATCCATCCCGACTTTGCGTGTATGGAGGATACGCTCGTTTCATCCTACTCTGGTCAAGCGGCGCAGGGGTCGTTGTTTTGACACCAGTTCGGCGAAGCCGTCCTTTGCGTAAAAGCCAGAGGGGTATGGGTACTCTCTTCCCTACCCGCTCGTCTAACACGGCAGGAGGAACCGATGATGCGTGCAACGATTCTGCTGTGCGGTGTGGCGGCGGCGCTGCTGAGCGGCTGCGGCGGCGACGCCAGCCCGAAACCGCCCAAGGAGGCAACCCAACCCGTGCAAATCAGTCCCGAAACACACGCGGCGAACACACAGTTCGCCCTGACGATGCTCCAGCAACTGGACGACCCCGCAGCTGGGAACAATCTGTGCTTTTCGCCCCTGTCGCTCGCGCTCGCGCTGAGCATGACACTGAACGGCGCGGACGGCGACACTTACGACGCCATCGCGAAGACGCTGGGCTACACAGAGCAGAAACTGGAAGCCATCAATGCTCAAGCACGCGCCCTGAGCCGCCTGCTCACCCCCGCCGACAAGAGCATCACCACCCACATGGCGAACGGGCTGTGGGTGCAGCAGGGCTTTCCGCTGAAGCCTGACTTCCTGCGCGCGCTGCTGACGCATTACGAGGCGCGCACGGAGACGGTGGACTTCCTGAAACCCGAAGCTACTGCCGACGCGATTAACGCTTGGGTCAAGGAGCAGACGCAGGGGCTTATCGAGAAGCTCTTCCAAGCGGGCGACTTCGATGCGCGGACGCGCCTTGCACTGGTGAACACGCTTTACTTTGAGGGCAGCTGGCAGTTCCCGTTCCCGAAGGACGCGACCAGCGACGCGCCATTCTACTTGGAAAACGGCAAGACGAAGCAGGTCCCGATGATGCGGTTGTCGGAACGGCTGCCGTACTACAAGGGGGACGGCTTCGAGGCGGTTGCGCTGCCTTATGGCAAGGGCGACTACCGCTTTTACCTGTTTCTGCCTAACAAGGGGCGCACAGTCGCTGACTTACGCAAGCAACTGACCCCCGATAACTGGGCGAAGTGGCTCGGAGCGTTCCGCGTGGAGCAGGGCAGTCTGCAGATGCCGCGCTTCAAGGTAGAAGCGAAGTACGACCTCAAGCCGCCGCTCACGGCGCTGGGGATGGGCGTTGCGTTTGACCCCGACCGCGCCGACTTCAGCCGAATCGCCGATGTAGCGCCCGAGCGGCTGTTCATCCAGAAGGCGATTCAGAAGGCAGTGGTGGAGGTAGACGAAGAGGGCACGAAAGCCGCCGCCGCAACGGGCATTACCATCGGCGTGACCTCCGTGCCCGTAGACCAGTTCAACCTCGTGGTGGATCGTCCGTTCCTGTTCGCGATTGTGCATCAGCCGACGGGCACGGTGCTGTTTCTGGGCATTGTGCGGGAGCCGTAGAGTGTTCTCTCTGGCGTGCGGAGGGGGATGACCTCCGCGCGCCAAGCAGCAGGAATCCCAGCGTGCCCCCCGAACGAATTCCTACAGAGGAGGTATGGACAAGATGCGCTGGATTCTGCTGACTCTGCTTGTGGGGCTGGCGGTGTTCGCGTGGTCGCAAGATGCCCCCGATGTGCGTTCTATGGTGCGCGATGTGTTCCCCGTGTCGCAACTCAAGCCTGGCATGCGCGGCTACGGGCTGACCGTGTTCAAGGGCACGAAGATCGAACGCTTCGAGGTGGAAGTGGTCGGCGTGCTGGACAACGCGCTGTTTGGCTACCCGCTGGTGATGATTATGATGCGCGGTGGCCCCATCACCGAGCGCGGCGCGATGGTGATTGCGGGGATGAGTGGCAGTCCCATCTTTATCGAGGGCAAGATTCTGGGCGCGCTGGCGTATGGGTTCGGGTTCCCCAAAGAGCCTGTTGCGCTGGTGACGCCGTTGGAGGCGATGCTGACGAACCTGCACCCGCGCGCGGAAGCGCAACTCGCCGACCTGCGTGGGGGACACTTG
>Ga0308415_1001308_pt1 | contig 10756 bp, 9 predicted proteins | sample HotsprSampleOS55_FD_203465 | JGI IMG/M metagenome (GOLD analysis project Ga0308415, IMG submission 203465) | Hot spring phototrophic mat microbial communities from Octopus Spring, Yellowstone National Park, Wyoming, United States - 20090730_OS55 ... | reverse complement strand
TGGCGCGCGTAGGCAGCCAGGTCTTGGGGACGGGCCAAACGCAGCTTGCGGAGCAGGCGGGTTCGGTAGGTGAGGACGGTTTTGGGCCGAACGCCCATGTGCCGGGCCATGTCGGCGACGGTTTCGCCCGCGGCGGTGCGGCAGAGCACCTCGAATTCGCGGTCAGAGAGGGTTTCGTGGGATGCGGCGGTTGTTTGTCCGGCGGCCTGATCGCGGAGCCGCTGGAGGAGGGAGGGGCTGAGGTAGGTGTCGCCTCGGTGTACGGTGTGGATCGCCCGGACAAGTTCGGTGGGGGCACTTTCCTTGTTCAGGTAGCCGTTGGCACCGGCACGGAGCAACCGGAGTGCGAAATGTTCCTCCGCGTGCATGCTGAGGATCAGTACGGGCATGCGGGGTCGGAACTGACGAACCTCTTTGAGGACGTCCAGTCCACTGCGGCCGGGCAGACTCAGGTCGAGGATCAGGACATCCCAGGGGCGTTGGCGGATTTGGGCGATGGTTTCGTCGCTGGTGCCGGCTTCGCCGGTGACGAGGATATCGGGGGTTTCGGCCAGAATCTCGCGGAGGCCACGGCGTACCAGGGCATGGTCATCGGCAATGAAGATTTCAATCATGGCAGGGGAGAGGGGGAAGGTGCAGGGCAGGGGACGGTCACGACAATGCGGGTGCCGTGGCCGGGCTGGCTTTCGATGCGGCAGTGGCCGCCGAAACCCTGGGCGCGTTCGCGCATGCCGAGCAGACCCAGACGTCCGGGCCGGTGAAGTTGCTCCCGGGTGGCGCCCCGTCCGTTGTCCCAGACCTCTAGTTGCAGGCCGGCAGGGGAGTGGTGGAGGTGGATGGCCACTTCGGTGGCGTGGGCATGTCGGGCCACGTTTGTCAGGGCCTCCTGCAGGATGCGATAGAGGGCGATGCTCACGGGGCGGCCGAGGTCCGATGGAAGCTTGGCATCGGCCTTGAAGCGGCAAGGGATGCCGGTGCGGGCCTGGAATTGTTGGACTTCCCATTCGAGGGCGGCGGCCAAGCCGAGCGTATCGAGCATGCCCGGGCGCAGTTCGCTGGAGATGCGGCGGACGGTCTGGACGGTCTGGTCGAGGAGCTCGGCCATGCTGGCCAATCGGGACTTTACACCGCCGTCGGTTGCCTGTCCGAGTCTGCGTTGCAACCAGGCCAGGTCCATTTTGAGTTTGGTCAGCATCTGACCCAGTTCATCATGGATTTCGCGGGCGATGCGGGCACGTTCATCTTCGCGGGTGGCCTCCAGACTGCGCGCCAGGGCTCGGAGTTGCTGACGGGACTGCTGCAGGGCCTGCTGATAGCGTTTGCGCTCGGTGATGTCCCGGAACACCAGCACGGTGCCCACGGGGCCATGCACCTCATCGACCAGAGGGGCGCGAGTGACCTCCACAGGGACGGTTTGGTTGCGTGCGGTAATTAGGAGGACCTCGACGGAGCGGGGTTGGCTGGGAGGTTCGGGGTGGGAGTTGAGGGCGCGCCACAGGCTGGTGTCGGACTCCGAGGCCGGTGCCTGCGGCCGGAAGATTGCGGCCAAGGGGCGACCGATGGCCTGTTGCCAAGACCAGCCGGTGAGTTGTTCGGCGGCCGGGTTGAGGTAGGTGATCTGGTCGGTGCGATCGGTGAGGATGACGGCATCGGCGGCACTGCGAATGGCTGCGGTCAGGGCTCGTTCGAGTTGGGCGAGTTGAGTTTCTCGGGCCTGACGCTGGAGGGCCAGTTCGAGGCAGGCTTTCAGTTCCTGGGGCCGGAAGGGTTTGAGCAAATAGCCGAAGGCGCCGGACTGCCGGACCTGCTGGAGGGTGGCCTCGTCGCTGCGCCCCGTGAGGAAGATACTGGGGATGTCCAGTTCCCGGCGGAGGCGACGCGCCAGATCGAACCCCTCGGTTCGTCCGTGCAGCTCGATGTCCAGAACGGCCAAGTCTGGCCGGGCGGAGGCGGCCAGGGCGAAGCCCTGGGTGGCAGAGTCGGTGACTCCCACCACGGCATAGCCCAGACGCCGGACGGCCGCCACGATGAGCTGTGCCACGGGCGCTTCGTCTTCCACAATCAAGAGGCGATGGGGTTCCATCGGGCGGACGACTGCACGAGCCCCGCAGGGCTGTTCCCCCTTTACTAGAATTCGCAGGGATGGCAAGCCGAATCGCGGGGGCGCGTTGGGTCGGCACGGAACCGCAGCGGATGGCAGGCCGTGGGTGTGTCAGTTTCTCACGGCCATGTCCAGGATAAGGGTGTGTCGATCGCGATGAGCCGCTGGGAGGGCGTGGGTGCGCAGCGACTTGTCAAAAGCGGCGCACACCTTCAACCCTGAGGAGGTGAACGAAGGACGGGATCCGACGGGGCCGCGTCGGTGCCGTGGGTTGGCCCGAGCCTGGCGGCTGTGGCGTGAGGGGTGGCGTGCGTGGGGTGCGCGGGCCGGCCTGGCGGACTTGGGCCTGCTGGTGGCCATTCTGGCCGTTTATGCGCCGGTGTTGGTGCGCGGAGGGTTTGTCTGGGACGACACCGTGTTGCTGGACCGCAATTCGCTGGTGACCGGGGAGGCGACGCTGGCCACGGTGTGGACGAGGGAGGATTTTCCCCTGAGCGTGGTGGTCTTTGCGGCACTGCATGCGTGGTTGGGGAAATCTCCGACGGTGTTTCACTGGGTCAATGCCCTGTTGCACTTTGTGGCGGCGCTGCTTCTGCGGCGCGTGCTGGTGCGGGCCGGGCTGGGCGCGGCGGGCACGGCTGCGTTCTGGTTCGCGTTGCATCCAGTGGCGGTGATGTCGGTGGCGTGGATTTCGGAACTGAAGAATACGCTGTCGTTGGTCTTGGCGCTGGGGAGTGCTCTGTGCTGGTTCCGCTTCAGCGAGGGTTTTCTTGCCGGGGCGGCCTTCCCCCGGGAGGGCCGGCGAGAGCCGGGTGTGTGGGCATTTTTGGGGCTGTCTTGGTTCCTGTTTGCCTTGGCGCTGCTGGCCAAGACCTCGGTGGTGGGGCTGCCGGTGGCGTTGCTGGCCTGGGTGTATTGGCGGAGGGGGCGGTGTCCGGCATGGGCTCTGGCAGGGTCGGCGCCGCTTTTTGTGCTGGCCCTGGGGATGGGTTTGCGGACGGTTTGGTTGCATACGCATCAAGTGTTGACAGGTGCTGTTTTGCCAGAAGTGGAAGGCTGGTGGTCGCACGGGTCCCGGGCCGGTTGGGTGTGGTGGTTTTACTTGAGCAAGGCGGTCTGGCCTCTTGAGCTTTGCCTACTGTACCCGCAGAGAAGTTGGAACGAGGAGGGTCTGAGAGCTGCGATGCCGCTGATTGGGTGGGGCGTCGTGGTGGTGTTGGCGGCGGTGGCCGCGCTGCGGGGCCGGCGAGGTGGGATTGCGTGGCTGGCCGCTTACACCGCCAGTGTGTTTCCGGTGCTTGGCTTTTTCCCGGTCTACTTCTTTGCCATGGCGCCGGTGTCGGATCATTTTGCATACTTTGCACTCGGGATGGTGGCGGCGGGAGTGGCCTGGGTAGTGGCCGCCTGCGGGCGGAGCGTGACTGGGGCCGGGCTGAGGTGGATCCGATGGCTCGGAACGGGCGGAGTTGTGGCTGGGATCCTGCTGTTGGGCGGGCTGAGCCAGCAACGGGCGCGGCTGTTTGGGGACGAGTTGACGTTGTGGGAGGCAACATTGCGCTGCAATTCGGCGGCCTGGCCTGCCCACAACAATCTGGGGGCGATTCTGGCCGAACGGGGTGACGTGGTCGGTGCGATGGAGCATTTTCGCAGGGCGCTGGAACTGTATCCCCAGAATGCGGCGGCGCACTTGAATTTGGGGCGCGTCCTGGGGGCGATGGGGCGGTGGAAAGAGGCGGAGGAGCACTTTCGGAATGCGGTGGCGTTGAAACCGCGGGATGAGGCGGCACGTCGGTGGCTTGCGGAGGCGTTGGAAAATTTGGGTCGGCTGGAGGAGGCGGCCGCCGAGCTGCGGGCGGCACTGGCGTTGAAGGAGGATGTGGCGATTCGTGTGGATTTGGCGGCTGTGTTGCGTCGGGCGGGAGATCTGGCGGGGGCAGTGACCGAGTTATCCGCGGCCATGATGCAGGCTCCGACGGATGTGGATGTGTTGAGCAACCTGGCTTGGTTACTGGCTACGGGCTACGACGCGAAGTTGCGGGATCCGGTGCAAGCGGTTCAATTGGCGCGGCGGGCGTGTGCACTGGATCCGGAGAACGCGCGGGCCCGTGGCACACTGGCGGCGGCGCTGGCAGCGGCCGGACAGTTCGAGGCCGCGGCGGCCGAGGCAGAGCAGGCAGCGGAGCTGGCGGCAGGCCGTGGAGACTTGCAATTTGCCGAGATCAACCGGCGTCTTGGCGCTCTTTACCGGCAGGGTCGGGCCTATTTCGAGCCGCCGCCCAGGCCGGCAGAGGTACCTGCGGACTAATGGGGTGGATGGCCGGAGAGGGCCGAGGTTGATCTGGGGGGCCGAGCGGTGGGGTCTGGGAACGGACCGAGGTTGAGGACAGCGGGGTTCTGGCGCTGGCAGGCCGACCTTCTGGAGTCCGGGTTGGTTGGCAATGGGTGGCGGCCTGCCGGCGGCAATGGCCTTAAGACTTGCGGCTCCGTTTGACTTTGAGCTGGGCAGCGGCGCGCGCGAGCGCGGCTTGGACGAGCGCTGCATCCTCCGCGCTGAGTTTTTCGGCCAGGCGCGCCTCGGCACGGCGACGCGCCTCTTCCACGGCTGCTTCGTCGATGCTGTCGGCCTCGATGGCCATGTCCGTGATAATGGTGACATGGTCACCGGTGATTTCGGCAAACCCTTCCCCCACCGCCATGCGAATTTCCTCCGTGCCCCGGCGCACGACCAGTTCCCCGGGTTCGATCTGGGTCATGAGGGGCGTGTGCATCGGATAGATGCCCAGTTCTCCCTCCACGCCCGGGAGGGTAACCATGTCTACCAGGCCGGAGAAAACCTTGGCTTCCGGAGTGACGATGGTGAGACGGAGGGTGGTGGCCATGTTAGGGCCGGCAGAAGGTTAAGATTCTTGCAACACTTCCTCGATGCCGCCTTTCATGTAGAAGTTGGCCTCGGGCACGTCGTCGTATTTGCCCTCGAGGATCTCCTTGAAGCCGCGAACGGTCTCTTGGACGGGGACTTGTTTGCCCGGGCGGCCGGTGAAGACTTCGGCCACGGAGAAGGGTTGGCTGAGGAACCGTTGGATTTTGCGGGCCCGGAAGACGGTCAGTTTGTCCTCGGGGGAGAGTTCGTCCATGCCGAGGATGGCGATGATGTCCTGGAGGTCTTTGTAGCGTTGCAGCACGCGTTGGACGCCGCGGGCCACCTCGTAGTGTTCCTGTCCAACGATTTCGGGGGTGAGGGCACGGGAGGTGGAGGCCAGCGGGTCGACGGCCGGGTAGATGCCCAGTTCGGTCAGGGCACGATCCAGCACGATGGTGGCGTCCAGGTGGGTGAAGGTAGTGGCTGGAGCGGGGTCGGTGATGTCATCGGCCGGTACGTAGATCGCCTGGAAGGAGGTGATGGAGCCTTTTTTGGTGGAGGTGATGCGCTCCTGGAGGTTGCCCATTTCGGCGGCCAAAGTGGGTTGGTAGCCCACGGCGCTGGGGGTGCGTCCGAGCAGCGCAGAGACTTCCGACCCGGCCTGGGAGAAGCGGAAGATGTTGTCGATGAACAGCAGTACGTCCTGGTTACGCTCGTCGCGGAAGTACTCGGTGATGGCCAGGCCGGAGAGTGCGACCCGGAGTCGGGCCCCTGGCGGTTCGTTCATTTGGCCGTAGACCAGGGCAATTCGGGATTTGCTCAGGTCCTTGAGGTTGATGACACCGGCCTCGATCATTTCGTTGTAGAGGTCGTTGCCTTCCCGGCTGCGCTCGCCCACGCCGGCAAAGACGGAAACACCGCCGTGGAGTTTGGCGATGTTGTTGATGAGCTCCATGATGACGACGGTTTTCCCCACGCCGGCACCACCGAAGGCGCCCACCTTGCCGCCCTTGAGGAAGGGGCAGATGAGGTCGATGACCTTGATGCCGGTCACGAGAACCTGGGGTGAGGTGGACTGTTCGGTCAGGCTGGGCGGGGGCCGGTGGATGGGATAGCGTTTTTCGGCCTGGATGGGGCCGCGTTCGTCCACGGGATCCCCGGTGACGTTAAGCACACGGCCCATGACGGCGTCGCCTACGGGTACGGTGATGGGACCGCCGGTGTCGATGACCTCGTAGCCGCGTTTCATGCCGTCGGTGGATCCCATGCACACCGTGCGGACCCAATTGTCGCCCAGGTGTTGTTGGACCTCCAGGACGCGTTTGACCCGGCCTTCGCCGGGCAGGTCGTATTCCACGGTCAGCGCGTTGTAGATGGCGGGGACGTGTTCGGGAAATTCCACGTCCACCACCGGACCGATGACTTGGACTACTCTGCCTTTGTTCATGGAGAAGTTGGATCAGGACAGTGCCATTTGGGCAGTGGCGATCTCCAGCAGTTCCTTGGTGATGCCCGCCTGGCGCAGCTTGTTGTATTGCAGGGTCAAATCCTTGACTAATTGGTTGGCGTTTTCGGTGGCATTTTTCATGGCCACCATGCGAGCGCTGTGTTCGCTGGCTTTGGCCTCCAGGAGCACCTGGTAGACACGGAAGTTGATGTAGTGCGGCAAAAGGGCTCCTAGCACCCGTTCAGGACTGGGTTCGAAGAGGAACTCAGTGGCGCCCCGGAGGAGTTCGGTTCCCAGCTCGGCTCCCGTGTGGTCGGTGCTCACACCGCGGATTTCCCGCAGGGGCAGTAACGGCAGCAGTTCGGGCCGCTGCACCAGCGTGGAAATGAAGTTCATGAAAAGCACGTCTACCCGATGGAAGTCGCCCCGCAGAAACCCCTCCTGAAGGAAACGCGAGATGGCGCGGGCCTCGGCGAATTGGGGGTTGTCCTTGTAGGAGAATTCGGCCAGCAGAGTGCGCCGGGCGCGGGCCAGGAACTGAGCGGCTTTGCGGCCGGCGGCGATGAAGACGGTCTGGTGGGGATCGAATTTGATGGCTTCGCGGAAGAGGGTGCTGTTGAGGGCTCCACACAGCCCTTTGTCGGTACTGACCAGCAGTACGCACCGCTTGCCTGCCGGCCGTTCCTCCATGAGGGGGTGGGTGAAGTCGGTGACGGTGGGCAGCAGCTCGGCCAGCATTCGGTTCATAGCTGCGGCGTAGGGGCGGCCGGCCAGGGCGGCTTGCTGGGCCTTGCGCATTTTGGCCGCGGCCACCATCTGCATGGCCTTGGTGATCTGGGCCGTGCTTTTGATGGAGCGAATGCGGCGGCGGATGTCGCGGAGGCTGGGCATGGCAAGGAGCTTGGTCGGAGGTCAGTGCCAGGTCTGTTTGAAGTCCGACACGGCGGCCTTCAGTTCGGCCACGGAAGCGTCGCTGAGGGCCTTTTCCCGGAGAATGCGGGCCAGCAGGTCGGCCTTCCGGGTGGTGAGGTAGTCGACCAGTTTGGCTTGGAATTCCTTGATTCGTTCCACCGGCACATCGTCCATGAAACCGTTTTGCACGGTCCACAGGACGGCTACCTGGATTTCGACGGGGATGGGACGGTATTGCTCCTGTTTGAAGACTTCTACGATGCGTTTGCCCCGCTCGATCTTGGCCTGGGTGACGGCATCCAGGTCAGAGCCGAACTGAGCAAAGGCGGCCAGCTCGCGGAACTGGGCCAGCTCGCCCTTGATCCGGGCGGCGACCTGTTTCATGGCCTTGATCTGGGCCGAGGAACCGACGCGCGAGACGGACAGGCCGACCGAGATGGCCGGCCGGACGCCCTGGTAGAACAGGTCGGTTTCCAGGTAGATTTGGCCATCCGTGATGGAGATGACGTTGGTGGGGATGTAGGCGGACACGTCGCCCAACTGGGTCTCGATGATGGGCAGAGCGGTCAGCGAACCGTTGCCATAATTCTCGTTGAGGCGGGCGGCGCGTTCCAGCAACCGGCTGTGCAGGTAGAAGATGTCTCCGGGATAGGCCTCGCGACCGGAGGGCCGTTTGAGTACCAGCGAGACCTGTCGGTAGGCCACGGCATGCTTGGAAAGATCATCATATACGATCAGTGCATCCATGCCGTTGTCCATGAACCACTCGCCCATGGCGCACCCGGCGAAGGGGGCCAGATACTGGTTGGTGGCGGCGTCGGAGGCCGAAGCGACCACCACGATCGTGTACGGCATGGCCCCGTGCTCCTCTAGGACACTGATGATGCGGGCGATGCTGGACTGCTTTTGCCCGATGGCAACGTAGATGCAATAGAGAGGTCGATAGGAGGTGTCGCCGGCCTGTTCGGCGGCCCGGTTGAGACGGGCGTTGTTGATGATCGTGTCGATGGCGATGGTGGTCTTGCCGGTGGAACGATCGCCGATGATCAGTTCCCGTTGTCCGCGTCCGATGGGGATCATGGCATCGATGGCCATAATGCCCGTTTGGACGGGTTGGTTGACCGACCGCCGCTTGATGATGCCGGGGGCGATTTTCTCCACCGGGTAAAAGGTGTCGGCTTGGATAGGGCCTTTGCCGTCCAAGGGCCGGCCCAGCACGTCTACCACACGGCCCAAGAGCGCTTTGCCCACGGGTACCTGGAGCACCTTGCCCGTGGTGCGCACCTCGTGGCCCTCACGGACGCTGGTAAAGTCCCCCAGAAGGATGGCGCCGACCTCGGTTTCCTCCAGGTTCAGGGCGATGCCCATGACCCCGTTGCCGAAGTCCAGCATCTCATTGAGCATCGCATCGTCGAGTCCTTCGATGCGAACGACGCCGTCGCCGACTTCACGGACGACGCCGACATTTTGACGCCGGGCCGCGGTTTTGGCCCCGGCAATGCGGGCTTCGATCTCTTGCAGCAGTTGACTCATACTTTTGTTTGTGTCGTTTCACTGCCCTGCGGGTCAAGGACCCGCCAGCGGGCCCTGGCCAGGACCCGGGCCTGATGCGCTCAATTCCTACTCGAAACTTTCGGCCAGCTCGCGCAGCCGGCCCAAAACACTGGCGTCATAAACGTCGCTGCCGACGCGCAGGCGTAAACCAGCGATGAGTTCGGGCTGGACCCGGTATTCCCAGAAAAGGCCCGGGCCGTACCGTTGGTGAACCTTTTCCCCCAACTGGCTTCGGAGGTCGTCCCCCAAAACTACCGCACTCTCCACCTGAGCGGTGCGCCGCTGCAGGTCCAGTTTGACCAGACGCTGGAAATGAACCAGCAGACGCAGGTAACCCCGGGGCTTTTCGCTCAGCACCAAGTCCATGGCCTGACGGACCCGGTCCGGGTCCAGGCGCCCTTGGACAAGGCAGGCTCGGTACAGCCGTTTGGCGTCGCGACGGATTTGACGGGTGCTGACCATGACTGCGGCAGCGTGGACTCAAGGACTCAGGCGGCCACCTGACGGGTGGCCTCTTCCAGGATGCGGCGCTGGTCCTCCGGGGTGAGAACCTTGCCCGTGACGGCTGCGGTGGTCTGTACCACCAGACGTCCGACCTCCCTGCGGAGCTCCGCCAACATGCGCGCGCGATCCTGGGCGGCGGCTTCCCGCGCCTTGGCCAGGATCTGCTCGGCGGTGGCCACGGCCCGTTGGGTTTCCTGAGCCTGCAGGCGAGCGGCCGCCTGGCGGGCCTCCTCGATAAGCTGTTGCGCCTGGGCATGAGCGCGATGGAGGATTTCCTGGCGCTGTCGCTCAGTGGCTTCCAGCTCGGCCCGGATCCGTTCGGCTTGGGCCATGCTCTCCGCAATCTTCTCCCGGCGCAACTCCAGCATCCGCAGGACGGGTTGGTACGCCCACTTCCACAGGACGAACAGAACGATGGCAAAATTGATCGTTTGGGCGATCAACTTGGGCCACTGAATGCCAAGCGTCTGAAGCGTCTCGCCCATAGCTCAGGCCTCAACGGGGCACGACAAAGTAGATCAAGATCGCCAGCCCTTCGGCCAGCGCCATACCGATCAGTGCGGTGGTGAAGACCTTGCCAAAGGCGCCGGGATTCCGGCCGATGGCCTCCGAAGCTTTGGCCGCGGCGATGCCGACGCCCAAGGCTGCTCCCATGCCCACCAGGCCGATGGGCAGATTGCCAGACAGTTCTGCAAGCATCATAGGTGTTTCGGTTTTTGGGTTTCGGTTACGGTTCTGGTTTCCGACAGCCGTCCGCGCGGAGCACGGTCCCGGCTGCCAAAGTCTGTCTCAATGCTCTGTTCCGTGCGACTGTCCCTCCTCTTCCATGTGCGAGCAAAGGGTGCCGATGAAGGCGATGGACAGCAGGGTAAACACCAGCGCCTGCACCACCGCTACCAGCAGCTCCAGGAAATAGAACAGAAGCGCGCCCAACCCCAACGGAGAATGCGTCAGCATAATGGTCAGCACGCTTTCTCCTCCGTAGATGTTTCCGTACAGACGCATGGCCAGCGCCACCGGGCGGATGCAGATCGAAATGACCTCGATCAGGCCGATGAACAGAAAAATCAGGGACAACGGAATCACAATCCAGCCGGTCATTCCTCCCTTGACTCCAAAGATGTGTTTCAGCAGGCCCAACGGCCCGTTGTAGCGGAGGGCCCACCAAGTGCTCATGACGAAAAACACCGCCGCCATGGCCACGGTCATGTTGGCGTCGGCGGTGGGCGGACGTAGCAGTGGCCGATCGACGTGCTCCACTCCCAGCGGACCACCACCGGCAGGCCCCCAACCGATGCTGCCCACGCCGGGCAGCAACCCCATCAGATTCGAGATCACGATAAAGAGGAAGAAGGTGGCCACCAAGGGGAACGTCCAA
>Ga0308415_1001307_pt1 | contig 10757 bp, 10 predicted proteins | sample HotsprSampleOS55_FD_203465 | JGI IMG/M metagenome (GOLD analysis project Ga0308415, IMG submission 203465) | Hot spring phototrophic mat microbial communities from Octopus Spring, Yellowstone National Park, Wyoming, United States - 20090730_OS55 ... | reverse complement strand
CCCACAAGGGGAGAAGGGGGAGTTTGGGCGTCCCGATAGCTGAAACGAGAGATGGAACGCAGAGGCTTGCCAAAAAATCCACCCCTGTGAGCAACTCCCTTCTCCTATGAGGGGAGAAGAGGGAGTTGGGGTATCCTGAAGCCCAGAGCGAGAGGCTGACGTCACCCTTCTGTGATTCGTAGCGCTCATCTTCGCCGTAGCCATATGCCGCTGCCGGGCAGCGCTGCAGCGAACGCCGCGAGCGCACCCCACGGAATATCGCCTCCCGTGCGTGGCAGCGCCGCCGGAACGTCGGTTGCGCTTCCGGGTTGCGCTTCTGCGCTGCTGCCCTATGCTGGCAGCAGCACGGCGGCAGCCGCCGGGTTGACCGTTACGCGCAGCGCAGTGGGTTAGTGAAGAGCAGGTTAGCGCTATCGTTCAGGAAGACGCCTCCGTTTTGGGGCGGAAGCCAAGCAACCGCAGACCATTCAACGTCACCAGCAGCGATGTCCCCATATCGGCGAACACCGCCATCCACATGGTGCTCCAGCCCGCTGCAACAATCACCAGAAACACCGCCTTCACCGCAATGCTAAAGGCGACATTGACCATAATTGTGCGGCGTGTAGCGCGCGCCAGCTCGAACACGAATGGCAGGCGGCGCAGGTCGTTGCTCATCAGAGTGACATCAGCGCTTTCCATTGCCTGATTCGTTCCGCCGTGCGCTGCACCGATGGCAATGCCGACGGTTGCCGATGCCAGGGCGGGAGTATCGTTGATGCCGTCACCGACCATTGCCACAGCGCCGTAGGTGGCGCGGAGGTCTTCGACTATCTGCGCTTTATATTCGGGGAGCACTTCAGCGCGCACATCATCGATGCCAGCGTCGGCAGCGATGGCCTGCGCCGTTTCACGGCGGTCGCCGGTGAGCATGACGGCGTGTTGAATCCCTGCTCGTCTCAGGCGTGCAATCGCTTCGCGAGCTTCAGGGCGAATGGTGTCGGCGACGCTCAGCATACCGGCAAACGTCCCATCAATGCTGACCATCAGCGGCGTGCGACCGGCGCCAGCGTCTCGTTCCGCGCGATCACAGAAGGCAGGCGGGTGAGGCGCTGTTTCATCGAAGTAACGATGGCTGCCGATGAGCACCGTGCGCCCATTCACATCCCCCACAATCCCATGACCCGGCAGCGCCGTGACGGATGTGGCGCGTGGCGCGTTCTGCATGACTCCCCATACGCGCGCTGCATCGACAATTGCGTGCGCCAGGGGATGTTCGGAGCGTTGCTCGACGGCGCAGGCAAGTTCGAGCAGCGTTATGCATGCGTCGCAACGTGCATCCTCGTTCTGTTCCGGCTCACGGCATTCCACCGAGCGCACCGCGACGAGCGCCGGTCTGCCGGTGGTCAGCGTTCCGGTTTTATCGAATGCGACAGCGCGCACGCTGCCGAGCGCCTCCAGCGCTGCACCGCCTTTGATCAGCACGCCAGCGCGCGCTGCAGCGCTCAACGCACTGACCACACTCACTGGAGTACTGATGACGAGCGCACAGGGACAGGCGACGACCAGAAGCGCCAGACCACGATAGAACCAGCCGAATTCGTCCGGCGACGGGTTCCAGAACGGTTGCCCGAATAGCAGCGGCGGAATGACGGCAGTCAGCGCGGCAATGGCAACTACTGCTGGCGTATACCACCCTGCAAAGCGATCAATCAGGCGCTGCACCGGCGCACGGCGATCCTGCGCCTCCTGCACCAGACGGATCATGCGACTGATTGTTGTGTCGCCTGCCCGATGAGTGACCGTCACTTCGAGCGCCCCTTCGCCGTTGACGCTGCCAGCGTATACTTCCGCTCCTGGTGTCTTGACAACTGGTACACTTTCGCCAGTGATCGGCGCCTGGTTGACATGCGATACACCAGCGCGCACGATACCATCGATTGGTAGCCGTTCCCCAGGACGCACAACAACGACGTCGCCAACCTCCAGTTCGGCAACCGGCGTCCTTGTTTCATACCCGTCGCGGAGGCGCAGAGCAGTTTCAGGAACAAGCGTGATTAGCGAACGAATGGCATCGCGTGCGCGCGCAGCGGTAAACCCTTCAATCGCCTCGCCAATGGCAAATAACACCATAACCAGGGCGGCTTCGACATGCGCTCCAATGATCACCGCCCCGATCGCGGCAATGGTCATCAGCGCATTGATCGAGATCGTGCGACTACTGACAAGTGAACGCCAGGCGCTGTGCGCAATTGGCAGACCGGCGGCGATCAATGCGGCAAAAGCCAGGGCATCGATCCAGAGGGCACGCCAACCGAGGAGTTCGTGCAACACCATGCCAGGAACGATCATTATTGCGCCGATCAGCGCCAGGCGCGTTTCAAGGCGTTGCCACATGAACTCAACAAACGACACCGATGCGTTGGGGGGCATCGGTGTTGCACCGTCGTTTTCCAGCAGCGTCGCTTCATACCCCAGCGAACGCACATATGCAACAATTGCATCAGGTTCAACGGCGCCGCGCACGCGGAGCCGACCGGTCGTCGCATTGAGTTCACACGTTTCGACGCCATCAAGACGATCAACGCTCACCTCGATAGTGTTCGCACAATGCGCACAGTCGATTCCGTGAATGGCAAAGATGTAATCGCGTGTCTGCATCTACTTGTTCCATATAGTCGTGAGACCTCACGACGTTGGTTCTCGGTTCTCAGTTCTCGGTTCTCGGCACTCACACACGCACTACCCAACCAATCCCTCCTGCAACAACAACAACCAGCCAGGATGGCAATTTCCACAGTGTCAGCATACCAAAGCACCCCAGCGCAAGCGCTGCATCAAGCGGCATCATGATAGCACTGGTCATCACCGGCGTGTATAGCGTGGCAAGCAGAATACCGACGACTGCGGCATTGATGCCGCGCAACGCTGCCTGGATGCCTTCCCTGGCACGCAGCCATGCCCAGAAAGGAAGCGCGCCGATTATCAGCAGCCATGCGGGGAGAAAGATTGCCAGCAACGCCAGAACGCCTCCTGTCCAGCCATTTGGCTCTGGCGCCTGCACCGCGCCGAGGTATGCTGCGAAGGTAAACAGCGGACCGGGAAGCGCCTGCGCCAGACCATAGCCAGCGATAAACCGGGCATCACTCACCCAGCCTGGGGGCACAACCTGAGCGTGGAGCAGGGGAAGGACGACGTGCCCGCCGCCGAAAACCAGCGCACCGGCGCGATAGAAACTGTCGAACACATCCAGTGTGTGACATGAGAACGCCGCGCGCGCCAGCGGCAGCGCGATCAGCAGACCGAAGAAACCAATCCAGCACCCGATTGCGATGCGACGATCAAACGATACCGTTAGCGGGGGCGCTGCCGCTGGCGCGCTGTCGCGCAATAATTGCCAGCCAGCCAGTCCGCTAACGGCAATGATTGATATCTGCGCAAAAGCGTTCTGCCAGACGAGCAGCACGACTGCGGCAATCAGCGCAATTGTCGCCCGCTCACGGTCGGGGCACAGTGTGCGTGCCATGCCCCACACTGCCTGAGCGACGACAGCCACGGCAACGACGTTCAAGCCACGCAGCGCTGCACTATCGACACCCGGCGCTGTGATACCATATGCTGCTGCAATCATGATCAGCGCCGAAGGCAGCGTGAACCCCAGCCATGCTGTAAGACCACCGATAAGACCGGCACGCAGCACGCCGATCGCAATACCTGCCTGACTGCTCGCCGGACCCGGCAGAAACTGACAGAGCGCCAGCAAGTCTGCATACGTGCGATCGTCCAGCCAGCGTCGCCGGATGACGAATTCTTCCCGAAAATACCCAAGATGCGCCGTTGGTCCGCCGAACGACGTTAATCCAAGACGTACAAACGCCGCCAGGACCTCTCCAGGGGAGCCTTGCGGCGTTGCTTCAGCCGGAGCACTGTCAGACACATTACCCAGGGCTGGTCACCAACTCTTCGCCAGACACCCATCCCTCACGTCCATCGGCAGCACGGATCCGCCACCAGTGGTACCCATTGGCAGCAACCGGACCTTCCAGCAGGGTCTGTTGCAGGTCTGGCGCCAGACCATCGTACACCTGTGGGTTGAGACTGGAAGCGCTGCGGCAGCGCAGGTTTTTCCCGCCTGCCTTCTGCACCTAGGCAGTCGCACCGATCGCCAGACCCGGCTTGCCACCTGCTATTTCCGCAATGGCGGTACCTGCGCTCTTTGCCTGCTCCTCCACCGCAGCCTTTTCTTTTGCCAGTTGCCCGATCTGCGCTTCGAGTTCGCGCACGCGTGCATTAGCGTCACGCAGCGCATCTTGAGTTGCCAAGAGCGTCAACTGTCCTATGCTTGCAGCGTCTCTGGCGGCCTCCGCCTGCATCTGAGCCTCAGCCAGTTGCATCGTCAACTGATCAATTTCAGAGTTGCGCTGTTGAAGTTGTTTCTGAAGTTCGTATATGCGGTCGCTAAGGTTCTTAATCGTCTCGCCGATCTTCTGCTGCTCCGACTTCTCTTCTTCCTTCTTATCCTTATCCTTGCCAAACAACTGACCGAGGCCCATGAGGGCGTTCCTTTCTGTATCACCGACGCTGCATAGCGCCAGCACTGTGGTAGAAATGATGCCTGCGCTCCGATTTATGCCCGATTGCAGGCGCGCCAGACCTTCTCGGGTCGCAGCGGCATATCGATATGCCGCACGCCCAGATGCTTCAGTGCATCCACCACCGCATTGACGATCGCCGGTGTCGAACCAATCGTTGCCGCTTCGCCGATCCCCTTCGCACCTAGCGGATTGTGCGGCGTTGGCGTAACTGTTTGTTCAACTACGAACGAGGGCAGATCATCGGCGCGAGGAAGAGTATAATCCATGAGCGACCCACTGAGCAACTGTCCGTTTTCGTCGTACACGACTTCCTCGAACAGCGCCTGTGCAATGCCCTGTGCTAGCCCGCCATGCACCTGACCGGCAACAATGATTGGGCTAATGCGTGGACCGCAATCATCGACGCTGACATAGTCGCGCACAGTGACGATACCGGTGTCGGGATCGACCTCCACAACTGCCAGATGCGCGCCAAAGGGATAGATCAATGCTGGCGGCTTGAAGAAATCGGTTGCCTCCAGTCCGGGATTGACATCATCAGGCAGATCGTCGGAGTAGGCGCATTCGGCGATCTGTGCCAGGGTGAGACCGCTGTCGGGCGAACCTTTGACGTGATACCGTCCATCTTCGAAAACAACGTCGTCGATTGCGGCTTCGAGCATATGAGCAGCAATCCGGCGCGCCTTCTCGCGCACCTGCGCAAGCGCGCGCACCAGTGCACCGCCGCCGACTGCCAGGCTACGGCTGCCCATCGTACCGTTGCCCATCGGGGTCATTGCCGTATCACCGCTGATCACCACTACACTGTCGAAATCAGCGCCCAGTTGATCGGCAACGATCTGGGCGAACGTTGTGGCATTCCCCTGACCGTGCGGCGAGATACCAGTCATCACAGTGACTGTTCCAGACGGCTCGACACGCACATGCGCGCTTTCAAAGGGACCAAAGCCGCACATTTCGACATAGCAGGCAATGCCGATGCCCAGCAACGGCACACGCTCGCCCGCAGCGCGCGCTGCAAGGCGTCGCTGCTGCTCGGCACGCAGATCGGTATATCGCCCGACTTCGAGCGCTTTCCTCAGCGGCTTGTCATAGTCGCCGCTATCGTACAGCGGACCGGTTGGCGTTTTGTAGGGGAAGGCATCGGGTGGAATGAAATTACGCCGGCGTACATCAACCGGATCAAGGTTCAGTTCGAGCGCAATTGTGTCCATCAGACGCTCGATGTAGTATGCAGCCTCTGGACGACCAGCCCCGCGGTACGCGGCAACCGGCGTGGTGTTGGTGTAGACGCACGTGATCTCGTAATCAACAGCCGGGATCCGATACACCCCCACTGCCATCATCCCGGTCAGGTCGGGAATACCTGCCGATACTGGATACGCGCCGAGATCGGCGATCACACGGGCGCGCAGCGCCGTTACGATGCCGTCGGCGGTCACTGCTGCCTCATACTCGGCCACCTGCGCGCGTCCATGCGTCGTAGCCTGCATGTGTTCCAGGCGCGTCTCGACCCAGCGCAGCGGAATGCCAAGGCGTCGCGTCAGCGCCGCCAGCGCCGCTTCTTCGGGGTAGACGCCGATCTTGACCCCGAACCCACCGCCAACATCGGGCGCGATCACGCGGATCTGATTTTCGGGCATCCCCAGCATCTTCGCCAGATCGCGCCGGATCCAGTGCGCTGCCTGGGTGCTGGTCCAGATAGTCAATCCCCCGGTTGTTGGATCAGGTGCGGTTAGCACGGCGCGTCCTTCCATGGGCGCTCCCGCCAGTCGCTGACTAATCATCCGGAGTTTCACGACCCGGTGCGCATTGGCGAAAGACGCTTCTACATCGCCGCGTTTGCGCTGCCATACATGGTCGATATTGTTCTGCGTCCCCTCAAACAAAAGCGGAGCATCGGGACGAAGCGCTTGTTCCACATCGGCGACTGCTGGCAGTGGTTGCCAGTCAACCTTAACTGCGGCAACGCCATCGGCAGCAGCAGCAGGAGTAGTTGCAATGACTGCTGCAACGATTTCTCCCACGTGACGCACCTTCTCGATTGAGACAGGGTAGTGTGAGTGGCGCGGTGGCGCTTCACCGGATACGTCCGATCCTTCGCTGCCTCCGAACAACATCTCAGTGTATGCGTCGCGCAGGTCTTCACCGGTCACAACCGCCATCACTCCGGGAACACGGAGCGCCTGCGAGGGATCAATGGCGCCAATACGGGCATGCGGGTAGGGACTGCGGACGAAAGCGACATGCTGCATGCCAGGCAATGTTATGTCGCCAACATAGCGCCCGGCACCGGAAATCAGACGTGGATCCTCCTTACGGCGCACCTCTGCGCCGATCAGTGATGCGTAAGCCATAAGCCCCTCAGTTCTGGAACTCGGAGAGCGGATCACTCATGTACAGTATAGCAAAAGCGGCGAAGACGACAAGTGCAGACGGTTATGCTACAATGGTTGAAAAGATTGGCAGCGTACATGTTCACATTTCTTTTGGTAGCGAGGGCATCTTGCCCTTGTAGAGGCAACTTAGAGGGAGGGACGCCCTCGCCCTTGGGCGTGTGTGTTACCTTAGGTGTGAATAGTTACGTCGAAAGTGAGTTCTTGGTTCTCGGTTCTTAGTTCTCACTATGTCACACCCTGATCTTTCCCAACTCACCAGCGACGGTCTGGCTTCCCGGCTTGGCATCGAGATTGTGGAACTATCACCCCAGCGCATTGTTGCGACAATGCCCGTCACGCCGGATCATCACCAACCGCTTGGTTATCTCCACGGCGGGGCATCGCTTGCGCTTGCCGAAACGGTCGCCAGCATCGGCGCTTTCTTCAATTGCCCGCCGGGAAAAGCGTCGTTTGGTCTGGAGATCAACGCCAATCATCTCCGCCCCAAGCGCGATGGCAGGGTAACTGCCACTGGTACGCCGCTACATATTGGCAAATCGACCCAGGTATGGGATGTGCGGATCGTCGATGAGCAGGATCGCCTGATCTGCATTTCGCGCTGCACAATTGCGATGGTCGATCTGGCGCAGGCGATGGAACGGTGATCAATGAGAGCAGTGTTGCAGCGGGTCAGCCAGGCTTCGGTGACGGTTGGCGATGAAGTGGTCGGCGCCATCGGGCGGGGATTGCTGATCCTGCTTGGAATTGGCGTTGGCGACAGCGAAGCGGAAGCGAGATTGCTAGCGGAAAAGACCGCCAACCTGCGCATTTTTGCCGATGAGGAGGGACGGTTCAACCGTTCCTTGCTCGATATTGGTGGCGAGGCGCTGGTCGTATCGCAGTTTACGCTCTACGCTGACACGCGGCGTGGGCGGCGCCCCAGTTTTTCCAATGCTGCACCACCAGAGATCGCCGCACCGCTGGTTGATGTCTTTGCAAGCGAATTGCGCCGTTTGGGGGTTGCGGTCAACACTGGACGTTTCGGTGCGATGATGCGCGTTGCGCTGGTGAACGATGGTCCTGTTACCATTCTGCTCGACAGCGTCATCTTCCGCGAACCGCGCAATCAACATTAAAACTATTCTCAGTTCTCGCTTCTCAGAAACCATGGAAGAACCATACACCGAACCAATCGAGCAACTTGCCAGAGCGATTGCACAGCGTGGGTTGACGACACCAGCGCGAATAATGATCGACATTATCGCTCCACTTGGCTTCCTCGCCAGTCAGGTAACACTTTTCGCACGTCCATTTATACCCGTAAGTCGCTGGACACGCACAATCGATGCACTCTGCGATGCACGCGGCTGGCGCATGTTACACGATCTGCTGAACCGCGACTGTTGACAAACGATTTGATTTGAATTACACTCAAAGCCAGCACAGCGCACGACTGTGTAAAGAATTGTGCGGAGGCGGTTCGTGGATCTCCCCCTGCAGACGCTCTCTCTGCTTCTGGTCGTTTTCATTGTCATCATCCTGACGCTCCTCTATCATGCCCGTGCACTCGACCGGCGGCGCACCTTTAGTCGTCGCCCACTGCCTGCACTCGACGCACTCCGGCGGGATTTGGGAGGCGGTGCCGAAACCGGGCGCGCTGTCCACCTTTCATCGGGCAGTGGTACGATTGGTGCGCGCGCCACGACAGCGGAAACGATTGCAGGGCTGCTTGCCGCTGAGCGCACAGCCACCGAAGCCGCGTTGAGCGGCATTCCAGTGGTTGCCAGTTCCGGCGACGCGGTAGCGCATCTGGCGCTGCGTGGAACTCTGCGCCAGGCGTATCAGCGCGCTGGTCTGGGTCAGGATTACAATGCTGGCAATGTGCAGTTGCTGGCACACCAGGATCCAATGGCATATGCGTCCGGTGTCAGTATGCTGTATGGGCGACAGCGTTTTGAGGCAAGTCAGTTGATCGGCAGTTTTGGGTATGAAGTGCTGCTGGCAACCGGGTCAGGTGCGCAACAAGGCATACCGCAGGTAGCTGGCGCAACCACTTCGACGGCTTTGCCCCTTATCTATCTGACCAGTGAGGGGACGCTGATCGGCGAAGACATGTATGCCGCTGAAGCGTATCTGTCGCGTGCACCCGAAGCGCAGGGACGTCTTCTGACCCATGATGCGCTGCGCACGGTCGCAATTGTTGCGATTATTACGCTGGCGCTCTGGCAGGTGGCACAACCATTCATCGGAGCGTAACGCGGAGTGATGCGATGTCCTTTCTGCGCGATCCAAAACGCCTGATTGCTACTCTGGTCGCTGGTGTAGCCGGGTTGCTGGTGTTGCTCGATTTCACTGGTCCGTTGCCAGTAGTCAATTTTCTGGCGCAGATAGTGCTCGACTGGACAGCTCTGATCGCTGCGCTGGCGCTGGTGGTCGGTCTGGTGAATGTCGCTGGCAATCATATCGGGCGCGTCACACGGCGCGATACAGAGTGGGGGTACAGCCTGATCCTCCTGATTGCAATGGTCGTTGTCATTTTTGTAGGAACACTGTACCCATTGCAGAGCCCGGATGGCAGTCTTACGCTCCCGTCGAGCCTGATCGAACAACCGGTTCGCATTGTTTTCAGCGCCGTCTATGCACCGCTGGCAAGTTCGTTGCTGGCGCTGCTGACGTTCTTTAGTCTGAATGCAGCGCTGCTTGCCGTACGTTGCCGTACTGCCGATGCGCTGGTGATCATCGCAGTGGCGCTGGTTGTGCTTGTTGCGACAGCGTTACCGCAACTGGAATTGGCGCCATTGATCGGTGATGGTCTGCGCTGGTTTTCAGATTATGTCGTGCTTGCTGGTGCGCGCGGCTTACTGATCGGTGCTGCCATTGGTGCATTAGTTGCAGGGGTGCGGGTGTTGTTCGGGTTCGATCAACCGTACCTTGATCGTTGATAAATGGACGCTTTCAGGCGGTTCTCCGCTTCAGAAACATCAGCGTCCAGGGAGCAGGTGGTGAGCCAGTCGAAGCGTAATCCTCATTTGCCGCCCTGGCTTCAGGATGTACCATTGCCGCCCAGGCCGCCGAATGTTGATCAACCGGCGGGTGGCGCTCCGCTCTTTGCTGGCTTGCCCGAGTGGTTGCGTGATGAGAACGAAATACCCTCGTCCACCACTCCTGACTGGTTGAGTCAGACGCCCGCACCGCCGCATCCAGAGCCGGATTGGTTGCCTGTTCCTGATCAGACGGCTCATCTCCCCTCTGAAACAACCGCGCTACCAGAGGTGTCGCCCCCTTCCTGGCTTCAGTCACTGCGCGAGACTATTGTACCTCCCGAAAAAGAAGCCGGGAATGAGCCGCTCCCCTCCACATTTGCCACTAAGCCGGGGGATGTTCCGCAGACCGGGTCGAGCGGCAGCGAGATGGAAGTTCCGTCCTGGCTGATAGGCGAACAACTCGACCGCGGATCTGATGAGTCGGCGGAACAGCCTGCCAGTAGTGCCTTTCCTCCCTTGTCTGGTGCTGCTGATGAAACTGTTGAACCGGTCGATCTCCCTGCGTGGCTTCGCGAATTGCCAGTCGATAATGCGTCGCAGTTGTCGCCTTCCTCGCGAATTGCATCGCGTGGTGAGGAACTTCCTGCCTGGCTGCGTCAGGATGAACCATCAATCACAGCATCACCAGAAGACTCTCGATCTGCCAGTGACCTGCCCGACTGGTTGCGCGACATTGCCGCTGTGCCGCCTGCACCTCCTGCTGCGCCGGTCGCGCCGGTCGCAGAGACTGCGCCGCCCGCCAGCGACCTGCCCGACTGGTT
>Ga0308415_1001302_pt1 | contig 10795 bp, 5 predicted proteins | sample HotsprSampleOS55_FD_203465 | JGI IMG/M metagenome (GOLD analysis project Ga0308415, IMG submission 203465) | Hot spring phototrophic mat microbial communities from Octopus Spring, Yellowstone National Park, Wyoming, United States - 20090730_OS55 ... | reverse complement strand
GCACGAGGTGCATACCGGATTAAATGCTCAATCTCCATAAGCCCTGCCCTCCCTGCGCTTTGCCGTCCTTCCATTTGTCTGAGAAGACCACCTTTCACTGCCACAGACACTCTGGGTGCTCTCGATTCCGGGGAAAGCATCACCCAGATCACGCACGATCCATCGCAGCACCTGTGCTTTTTCAGCACGTGTGGACCTGGCAAGAAGTTGTTCTATCTCTTGAAGAATATTCATAAGCTCTTCTCCTCTAGCTTGCTACTGCGCACGGCATGCCCGAACGTGCGCCCAGAGTCACGTGCTTCACCTGAGCCGCACAGCAAGGCGGCGTCAGGTGCAAGCGATATCAGATGTCTTGACAATAGATTATCAAATGATGTCTTTTCCCTCCAATATGTTTACAAGTATCTGTATCTTGTCGAATAGCTCGTCATATGAGATAACTTGTACGTCTTTTAATCCCGCACGAAACAATTCTAGAGAATTACGCTGACCAGGTTTTTTTAATTCATCGCTTATGTTTCCAATGATAACTACGCATTTTGGATCAAAAACTTCAAAATTCTCTTCTGACCAGTTGGCGAGTTCGTGGTACGACTTGGTGAGAACATTTTTGTAATTTGATATCTGTACCACTGATCCTGACAATTCCTCAGAGACATTATAAATCTCTCCCCTGTAATTTGAGCCGAGGATTTTTGTTTTAGGAGTTTTGATCTCTACAAGAGCGGCATTCCTGGTTAACTTATTTGCACAGAGAAAGTCAATTATATTGCCACCTGTATTAGATATGCCCTTCCCTCCCACGTAAGCCTTGCCTTTTATGATTACAACCGGAAATGCAAATATTTGTGCGAATAAGAAAGAATTCTGAGAGAATACCTGCTGCCAGAACTCCTCACTGCTATTTTCCTTGTTTTCTTTCCATATTTCTAGCACATTCTTTAAAGAATTCAGACCAAGTGCTGTATTTAGCTTTTGGAGATCTCCGGCATTAAGTGTCTCTAGTTTGTTAATGACCTGATCTAATTGTTCTGATGCAAGAAGCCAATTCAGGACTCTCGATACGATATCAACATTAGATTTCTGAATTAGCTCTAGGAAATTGGCGAACGTTTCATCCGAAATATTCACGGTTTTTTCAGCCTGAATAAGCTGATCGATAATGATTGATATTGTATCAATGCCATTGCTTTGCAAAAGATCTATAAATTTCTTTAATGACTCTCTATTGATGTTTGTTCCGGAAACACTCTTATTGACGGGAATGACAAGATAATCTCCGGATGAATCCGATAAATTCTTATTAAGAACTACACTAAGAAAGTGAAAGAGTTTGGTGACTTCTTGTTCGTCTTTGTCCTCCAAAGTTAGGGAGTGTTTATCATCTGATGTCCATCCGTTTTTTTTCCTTCGAAGGGTTTCAAGACGTAAACTATGGTGACTGATTTCACCAGAATGTCGGTTTACAAACACCCAATGAGAAGCAACCTTGTATGCGCGGGGACCATCTTTCAGTATGATTTTGTCAACGAGTCGAATGTCAGGATGTTTCTGTTGCTCGACTTGCTGACGCTTAAACAGCACAGCCTCAATGTCCTGATCACTTGGAAGAATCACGGAGTCGCTCATAGCTTAAGCCCAGTTTTCAGGTGAATTGATGTTTTGACAAAAACGCCAAGCAGGGTTGAACATGAACGCTCTAGATGAGATGATCGCCCGACATATCCAGATAGCGATCTCCCGATATTTGTACGAGATAGTAGCGCGAATAGGAACGTGCGTCAACGGTCAGTTTTGAAGTCTAGCAATCCAGCATTGCTGTGCGATGTGGAAGAAGGCAAGATCACGACCGGGCTTCTTCTCCCATGACGCCAGCAGATGGCGAGACCGATTGAGCCGGCTCTGACTGCGCTCGACCACCTGGCGACGTGCGCGCTTGCCTGCTTCGCGCGCGATCTCTCCGGCTTCCTCGCCAAGACTGCGGCTTCGCGTGGAAGCGGCCATATCTGCACCTCTCGTGGTTGCTCCTGCGCTGGAACGATAGTCGTTGAGGCGGGTGATCAGGATTTTGTTGTGTTCGCAGTTTCGTCGTGTTCGCTATCGACCAGATCGCCCAGTCTGATCGCCTTACGGGTGCGGAAGTCGGTCTGATTGATCCGGACGTACCGCCATGTGGCTCCGGTCATCTTACCTACTCGTTCGCACCAGGACTTCAGAGCAGCGTCCTTCGCTGCTGTGTCCCCCCATACACGCCCCTTGGTTTCAATAATCCAGTTGACCTCGCCTGCTCCGGTGGCCTGCACGGCCACCCAGTCCGGGTGATAGAAGCCAATTGCGCCAGAAGGCTTGAGGTAGTCCACGCGGAACTGCGTGCCGGACTCGCCCTGCTCGGTCGTGCCGAGCGATGCAAACCGCAGCACATCGGGTGCCTGGTCCAGGAACTCCGCAAACTGACGCTCGAAATCGTTGTAGGTGGCGACGTAGTTGAACACGGTCTTTTCCGCTTCGAGCGGCGGCAGGTTGCGCCGCCAACTGAAGGGCTTCGTCTCAGAAAGCCGAAAGTCTGCCTTGTCGAACTCGATGGCGCGCCGCTCGACCGTAAGCCCGGCGATTGTGCGGGCCAGGTACCCGGCGATACCCTCTTGCAGCTCCAGCCGGGACAGATGTGAACGTAGTGACTCATCAGCGAGATTGACCGTCCTGCCGAAACAGCGGGTTGCAACATATTCCCGCACAACGGGGTACAGCTCAGCGAAACGGTTTGGCAGCTTCGCCCGGTCAATAACCTTGTTGGTGATGCTGGCGAGAAGATCCTGTTCGGGCGGCAGCTCGCTCGCCGCAATGTCGGCCTGGTGGACCTCGGTTTCGGTGGTGGCGAACTCGAGCTTCAGTCTCACCCGGAACTGCTCTGCGAGATCCTCCTGCTCGTAGATGGCGTCGAGCGTGCTGACCTTCAGCTCAGATAGCTTCCTGATGTCGTGCGCAAGGCTGGGCTTCGTGATGGGGAGCGCGATGTCATACTCCAGCCGTTCCTGAACTGGCGCGATGATGACAGGCAGGGGCGGATCGGTTCCAGCGCTGGCGACGCCCACCCCCTCCGCCTCAAGTTGTTGACGCAGGAAATCGAGCAGGTTCCTGGTACCCAGAACCTCCAGCGTCTGGGTACGGTCTGGGCTGACCTGCGTCATCAACCGCAGGCCGCGTCCGATGACCTGCTCGGGCAGGATCTCGGCCTTCGCCGTGAACGGGCGCAGTCCGAGGACGACGGTCACGTTCCGCACGTCCCAGCCCTCGCGCAGCATCATCACGCTGACGATTGCCTTGATCTTGCTGTCGGGTTTGTCGATGTCGCGCGCCGCTTCACGCGCTTTTTCGAGGTCCTTCCTGGTAATCTCGCCCGTGGTGTCGGTGTGGATGACCAGCACCTCGGATTCCCTGAAGCCGAACTCTTTCGTCTTGCACAGGTATTCGCCAATTGCGTCAGCATATGCGTTCTTCTCTGCCATGATGAAGAGCACCGGTCGGACGCCAAGCTGCTGGTAGACCTTGTGATGCTCCTTCCAGCGCTGCACTGCGGCCCGCAGCCAGTAGCCATACTTCTCGCCGATGTTGTCCCTGGTCACGCCATACGGGTCCTGGGTCGGCTGATTCGGGTCGTCCTCTTTGGTAACGATCAGTGGCGCCTTGACGATGCGATCCTCCACAGCCTGCGCCAGGGGGTAGTCGCACACGGTCCAGGGGAAGTACATGCCGTTCTGATCCCTGGGCGTGGCCGAGAAGTCGAGCCAGAGCGCAAGACCCTTTGGGAGTGCGCTGTGGATCGCAAGCAGGGATCGGCTCCAGGCCAGGTCGTCGTCATGAACGTGGTGCGCCTCGTCGTTCAGCGCCACCAGATCCTTAAGCGACTTCACCCGCTCCAGCATGGAGCGCTGGCTGGAAGCGGCGAGGTCGTGTGAGGGCTTCTTCCCGAGCAGGGCTTCCACGGCGTTGGCGGGTGTCCACTCCTCCTCGCGCGACTCGTAGAGCTGCTGGATATTGGTCAGAAACAGGTTCCCGGCCGGATCGGGTTCGCTGGCTTCCCCGCGAAGAATGGGTTTGAGAGCGAATTGCCCGCGCCACTCCGGCGGGATCAGCGGTAGCGTGGAGAAGATCCGATTCGCGGCGAAGTCTCTCTCAAGCCGCTGATAAACGATCACGTTCGGTGCGATGATCAGGAAGTTCGTCGACATTTCCGAACCCGGCACCTGTCGCTTGTGGAAGTAGGACCATACGATTGCCATAGCCATGACCCATGTCTTCCCCGAACCCGTGGCCAGCTTGAAGGCGAAGCGCCGCAGGTTCTCGGGCGGCAGGTCCTGCACGCCCTCGGCGTTGAGTTCCGGCACGTAGCGGCGGATCTGCCGCTGCCCGTCCATCGTGGTCTGGAAGGTGATGTTATCGGAGAACAGGTCCTTCTTAAACTTTGTCGCATACGCATTAATGAGCTTCTGCGCATCACGCTCGCCTGCGATCTCCACTAGCCACACTAGCGTCTCGATCGCTTCGCGCTGGCAGAAGTAGTAGCGGAAGGGCGCGCCGAAACCGGGAACCTTGTGGTCCTCCTCGAACCAGTACTCGAACAGCCGCCGCGTCACGTCATACGCGCCCTTGTAGCCGCCCTCGCGCCAGGCGTCTACCTGCTCGCGGATCTTGGGGACGAGCAGGAGATTGCTAGGGCGACGGCCCTCGACGATGGCCCAGCCCGTCGGTGCGCTCTCGTCCTTGACCAGATGTTGCGTCGGCTTCTCCCATGGGCGACGGCCCGGAATTTCGGGCAAATCCTTGTCGTAAGCGATGACAGACCTGGCCATGGTTACTTCACCTCCACGTCAAAGGCTTGCGAAGTGTCGTTCCCAAAAATGTCGATCACCTTGACGAGGATGCGGTACTTGCCCGGCTTTTCGTAGGTGTGCGGGTCGGAGACGAGCGGAAGCTTGCGCTCTTTGCGGGTGCGGTAGGCGACCCAGCCCTGCATGAAAGTGTCGTTCTGAAAGTTCCAGTCCACCGCCCAGTAGTCGATGTAGTCCGACCACTTTTTGATCTTGCTGCGCACGTCTTCGGGAATGAGATCGGCGTTGGGGGTGGCAAAGTCCACAAGTTCCACCTGAACCGCGCGTTGCTCCGGCTGCGTGATCCTCACCTCGAAGTATGCCAGCTCAAAGAAGCGCACGTCGCCCTTTTCGACGGACTGCTGCTCCATGACCTCGCGTGGGATCTGCAGCAGCAGAAGTTTCACGCCTTTGTGTTTGGCGATTTCGTGCATTGGGCTGCCCTTGCGGACGTCGTTGTTGGGGCCGGCAAGGCCCATTTCCCATTCCCAGCCAAGCACGTGGAGTTCGGTCTGCTTGAGGGCGACGCACTCGTCAATCGCTTGGTTAACCTCGTCAATGGTCACTGGCGCGTCCACCGCGCCGATGTGGACCAGGGCCTTGCCCTTCTTGCCGTGCAGGTGCGCCATGCCCGCCACCGGCTGCGCGCCGTAGAGCTTGAGGATGAAGGCGAGGTACTCGTAGAGCGCCCGCTCGGCGAGCGGCTTGTCCTTCGCCTCGCCGAAGGTCACGCCCTGCCAGTACTGGCGCTCGTACTTGCCGAGGTTCAACACCTCGAACGGTTTGCAGTTTTCGATGCCGAGCAGACGCTTGCGGGTCACGTGGATCGCCCAGCGGCCAAGATCACAGCCGATCCACCGGCGGCCGAGTTTCTCGGCGACGGCAAGCGTGGTGCCGGAGCCGCAGAAGAAGTCGGCGACGAGGTCGCCTTCGTTGCAAGCTGATACAATGACCCTTCTTATGAGTTCTTCTGGTTTTTGTGTTGGGTAGCCAAGAAACTCTGCTGCATGCTCCTTTGACACGGAGCTTTGACCGATTGTCCACACATTGTCTGCGTACTTTTCTGTGAATGTCTTGTAGATGATGTTGCCTTTCTCGTCTCTTGCTGCTACAACTTTGCCGGACTGTTTGTCCCAAACCCGCCTATCTCGTCTGACAGGTCGTTCTAAAGGTATTTTGACTCTTTGCAATTTTACGCCCGGGGTCTTGCCGTAGACCAACACGAGATTGTGGTTATCAGCATATCGGTTGACATTCCCCTGAAAGTTGTCAGGGTAATACCAAATGATCTCGTTGATGAATGTATCTCCGCCGAAGACTTCGTCCAACAGCACTTTGACGTAGTGACCAACATGGTCATCAAGGTGCACCCAAATACTCCCATCCTCCGCCAACAACTCGCGCATCAGCACCAGGCGCTCGTACATCATCTGCAAGTAGGACTCCAGCCCTCGTCCCCACGTATCCCGATAGGCCTTCTCCTCAATAATAGATTGTTCTTTTTGAACCTCTTCACCCGACTCGCCGATCTCTGTCGCAAACGAGAAATCCGCCCCGGTCGCAAATGGCGGATCGATGTAGATGAGGTCGATCTTCCCCGCGAACTTCTCCAGGAGCGACCCCATCACCAGCAGGTTGTCTCCCCAGATGAGCTTGTTCTTCCACCCCTCCTCGAAGGTGTCGCCCTCCTTGCCCTCGTAGACATCGAAGAGCGTGCCCTGCACGCCGCCCTTTCTCGCCTCCCGCGTAGCCCGGCTCTCGTTGACGGTCTCGATGACCTGGAAAGGCAGGCTCACCCGCGGCACTTCCTTGAGCGTGCCGTCCTCGTTGTACTTGCCGGGCCAGACCAGCTCGGTTTTCGTGATTTCGATCTTCGCCATGGGTCTCCTCGTCACTCCGTTCCAGTGATGATGCCTTCGCTGCGGCAGAGCATCCGCAGGTCGCATTCCTTGCAGATCGCCGCCTCGGGCGGCGTGGTCACCGCGAACGCGCGCGCCTGGATGCGCCGCACGGTCTCGTCGAAGTGACGGCCGGCTTCCTCGACACGCTTCGGGTCGTAGGGCAGGACCATCAGCGCATCCTGCTTTCGGGGTTCCGAGGTCCAGTACAGCAACAGCCGGTCCACGTGCCGGCCGTGGCGCCGCTCCAGGATGTGGGCGTAGGTGCAGAGCTGCCGCTCGTAGGCGGCGATCAGCGCGGGGCTGTCTTTCGGGCGCGGCGAGGTCTTGAAGTCGAGCAGCTCGAGCTTGCCGTCGCCGCCGAGCAGGAGGTCCACCTTGCCGGCGAGGATGTAGCCGTCCTTCTCCAGCGAGACGTCCACCTCGGTCTGGATCACCCGGCGCATCTCGTCGCGGTTCTGGCGGAAGTAGTTCATCACCTGCGCAAAGGCCGCCTCTTTTGCGGCGTCGCCGATGGGCCGCACGTCGCTCAGGCAGAGGAACCGGAAGGAGCGGTCGAAGAGCTCGCGGACGCGGGGCTCGTCGAGCGTGTCGAGGCAGCCATCCATGGCGATCCGGTGGATCTCCTCGATGGTCTGGTGCACCAAGAGGCCGAAAAAGATCACCGCCGAGCGCGAGGGCGTGAAGTCGTACTCGCGGAAGAATTGGTACTGGCGCGGGCAGGTCTCGTAGATCTTGAGGTCGCCGATGAAGCTATAGGTTTTCTTGACCGGCACGCGCTCGCGGACCTCGAAGCGCTGCGCCGCGAGCAGATCCTTCCGCACGTAGGGCCACTGCGGCAGTCCCTGCCAGATGGGCGCGAAGTAGTCCTTCGGGGTCTCGTGGGCAGTGAGCACGAGCAGCTTCTGCGGCCGCGAGAAGGCCACGTAGTGCAAGCGCATCCGGTCGAACAGGGTGATGCGGTTCTCGGGCTCGAAGGGCGGCCGGTGGTAGTAGGGTGCGAGATCGCGGTCGATCTGTTTGGAGCTCGAAATCTGCGTGGTGAGCGATCCGACGACAACCACCGGGAACTCCAGCCCTTTGGACTGGTGGATGGTCATCACCTGCACGTGCCCCCTGGGGAAGGGCTGGTCGGGGTCCTCGTACTCGTTGATGCCGCCGTCGTAGAGCAGGCGCAGGAAGCTGTTGAAGAAGTGGAGGCGCAAGAACTCACGGTTTTTGTGCGTCACCACGGTGTAGTGATAGTAGTTTTGGAAGACGTTCAGCAGTTGTGAGAAGATGGCGAGGTTGCGCGCAGTGTTCTCGTTCTTCACTGCGCTCCGGAACGGCTCAAGCGCAAGCAGGCGGTAGAAGTAGTCTGCCGGGCGCAGGTCGAGCGTTTCACCTGCCCTCAAGCCGGCAATCTCGCCAGTCCACCGTTGCAGGGCTTCAGCGAGCGGGTGCTGGGCGCCGAAGCGACGGGCGAGCCGGACGATGGCGTCGTCCACGTAAGCGGCGAGTTCGGCTACAGCACCAGCGACCTGTCCGCGCCCATTGCCATGCCAGCCGAACAGTACTGCGAAGCAGGCCACCATGTCACGAACTTCTGGAATCTCGAAGTAGGCGCGAGCGCGAGGGCAGAAGGCCGGAATGCCCCGAGTCGCCAGCGCGTCCAGGTATGGGCCGCTATGCTCCTCGCGCACACTGTGCAGGAGCAGGGCCACCTGGCTATAGTCCGCGATGACCTCATGACGCTTCAGGAAGTCGACGAAATCGGCGAAGCGGGCGGCCTCATCGCGCTTGTCCTTGCCCCAGATCGCAATGACCGACGGATAAGCCGGATGCGTGGCTGCCGCGTCGGCCTCGATGGTCTTGTCGTACCGAAAGGACGGGCCTTGCGGGTTGGACCAATCGGCCGACGCCATCCAGCGGTCATAGCGCTCGACGATGGCGCGGTGGGAGCGGTAATTCGTTGTCAGCCTGACCACAGTGCAGCCGGGCATTTTCTGCGGGAACTCAAGGATGTTGCGCACTGTGGCACCGCGGAAGCGGTACAGGCTCTGGTCCTCGTCCCCGACCACGCACAGGTTGCGGCTCTTCTCCGTGAGCCTGAGGAGGAGCTGCTCCTGGATGTAGTTGGTGTCCTGGTACTCGTCCACGAGCACGTAGCGGAGATCGCGGGTCACTGCGTCCACGATCTCGGGATCGCCGATCAGGTCGTAAACCAGCCGTTGCAGGTGTGCGAAGTCAGTTCGGTTCGCGCTGAAAAGCGCGCGCTCGTAGCGACGGTAGGCGTTGCCGATAGCAGCAAGGAAGGAATCGTCCGAGCTGGCCAGCTGCGTCGGATCGACAAGTTCCTCAGTGATCTTGTCGAAGTAGCCGCGCGCGCCTTCAATCGCCGTCCAGCGGGTTTTCCACTTGCCAAGGAAGAGGTCATTCTGGAGCGGACCGATGATCTCGTCGAAGTGCTCGAAGATAAAAAGAAGCTGCGTCAGATCATCAAGCGTCTCGAATCCGTGACCCAGCTCAGTGCGATGCCGATACTGCGTGAGAATGCGATTGCAGAAGCCGTGGATCGTGGAAACCGTCAGTTCCGAAAGATCGCGGGTGTAGCCGACCTTGCGCGCTGCTGCTGCCAGGCGATCGCGCATCTCAAAGGCGGCCTTCTCGGTGAAGGTACAGAGCAGGATCTGTCGAGGCTGCGCCTTCTCCAGCAACAGCAGGTTCAGGGCGCGAAGAACGATGCTATAGGTTTTGCCCGAACCAGGCCCGGCAATAACGAGCAGAGGACCGTCAAGATGCCCGATGATCGCACGCTGGGCTTCGTTAAGCCCGAGGTAGTGCTGTTCGATGGCGGGTGCGATCCTCATAACAGCCCTGCCTTACGAAAGCTGAAGGTCTCCTGAGCCGACACGATGAAGTGATCGACCACTCTAAGATACACTGTATCTGCGGCCAGAACAATGGCACGGGTAAGCAGCTTATCGTGCTCGCTCGGTTCGACATTCCCGTTGGGATGATTGTGTGCGAGCACCAGCGCCGCTGCACCGCGTCTTAGCGCCGCTTCGACAACCCTGCGCGGATAGACTGCAGCGCGGTCAATAGTGCCTTCCTCAAGAGTCTCGACGCCATCCTGAAGAAGCCGGTAACCCGAATCGAGATAAGCGACCTCGAAGACCTCGTTCTGGAGCGCACCTATTCGCATGCGCCAGAACTCTGAGAGCCGGGCAGGGTCGGCAAGTGTATCGCGTCCCTCGCTGCTTTGCTGGAGATACAGTGTTGCCGCCGCTTTGATAATCTGAAGCGCAACCGGTGTGACGCTCCCGATACCGGGGATGGACCGAAGTTCCTCTATAGGGGCATCGAGGATGCCCCTCAGGTTCCCGAACCGTGCAATCAACGCTTTCGCGGGTTGCTTCACGTCTGAGCGTGGAATGGCGAGGGTCAGGAGCAATTCGACCACTTCGTAGTCGGCGAACCCGGCCAGCCCCGACTTCAGGAATCGGGCGCGAAGGCGCTGCCTGTGGCCATGGTAGTGCGGGTCATTATTCGTCATATCTGGTGGCGTCTCGGTTGCTGTCGTCGGTTGCAGCGCGGGCCGCATCAGGTGCGTCTTATGACCGGATTGAGTCTTGCCTTCTCATTGTTATTGAGAGCCAGACTACTGACAGTTTGCTCATAAAATAAGACAAAACGCATCGTGAGTCAACACCTTTGCAGGCAGTGGGTACAGGCATGAATTAACGGGGAGTTGAGCGCTCTGTCCCAGGCGAGTATCATATGTCGCCCACAACCTGCCACTGTGGTAGGATGGATGGCGACAGGTTTCCTGACGCGGCATCCGCCTGGGGCGTGGTTGCGTTAGAACGATTGGTGAAGCAGGCATGATCTGGTTGTGGAGGCAAACGCATGGCTGAGCGACCGCTCAACGTTGGCGATCAGGCGCCGGATTTTACGGCGATAACCGATACCGGTGCGACGGTCAGGCTGTCCGATTTTCGCGGAAAGCGGGTGATCCTCTATTTTTATCCCAAGGATGATACGTCGGGT
>Ga0308415_1001292_pt1 | contig 10848 bp, 3 predicted proteins | sample HotsprSampleOS55_FD_203465 | JGI IMG/M metagenome (GOLD analysis project Ga0308415, IMG submission 203465) | Hot spring phototrophic mat microbial communities from Octopus Spring, Yellowstone National Park, Wyoming, United States - 20090730_OS55 ... | reverse complement strand
GACCTTGGCGATGCCGCCGCTGGCGTTGGGACCGTTCCAGGACCAGCGCCAGCGCCAGGGGTAAGGGACGGTCTGGGAGGTGTAGCCGGTGCGCTGCGCATTGTGCGCGTGCTGGCTCCACTCTTCTTGCGACCCGCTACCCGGCGGCGGTAACGGCGTCCCGCTCCCCGTCGGCGTAAGTGACGGCGTTGGCGAACGTGTCGGCGTCGAGGAAGGCATTGGCGAACGCAGCGGTGATGGCGTCCCGCTCCCCGTCGGCGTGAGTGACGGCGTTGGCGAATGTGTCGGTGTCGAGGAAGGCATTGGCGAACGCAGTTCACGGATTACAAGCGGCAGGTACAGCGATGCTGCGCCTTCCGGCATTGGTGCTGCGACGGACAAAGCAGGCGAAGGAAGCGCGGTTTCCTTATCAATTGCCTGACCTGGCGCTGGCGAAAGGGGCGCGTTCGAGGGTTGCACGGGGTGGTCGCCGCTTGCTGGCGTTGCCTGCGGGGGAGCTGCAAGCGACAGGAGAACGCTAATGACTGCCAGAATCGCTGTGATCTGCACGAGCAGGAAACGGTTGTTGTTCATAACTACCTCCAGGTGTTGTTCGGACTAAGCACCTGATAATGGTGATCAGTGAATGGTAACAAGCGCTGTGCGGGAATGTCCTACACGGACAGGAGCGGTGTTGCGAAAATGTTGACCAGTTTCTCGAACTAGAACCCCCCACATCTCCTGGGATGCCGAAGAAAAAAGCGGAATATGACGTTTGAGTGGACAACGCTGTCGCGTGATATGCCAGCCACGCTGCGAGCGTAATGTGCGTGTCTGGTCTCCATTTCATCGGGTGATGATCGGCAGGGCTACCGTGTGTACGCGACTATCGACGGATTCGAATTTGAGTGCTATGTCGCTCTCCAAAGGGCGGGGTAGCGGAATAACCAGATTACCCCCCGATGCAGCCACCGTTTGAGTCAGGATAGGTGCACCCTGCCACGTGTCCCACCATGTGACACGATACACGCCATCTGCCACATCGGGAATAGTGACCGAACCTGAGATAGGTGTCAGAACGACATTATCGATAATGTTGCGCCACGTGTGCTGACGATGGTGCAGCCAGAGATGCCCCCGTCGAGCCACACGGTCCACCTGACCAAGAGCGCGCAGATCGGGATGGGATGTCAGCGCGCGGGCATCGGTATACCGCCCATTGTTCAGGGGAATGCCGTCCATAAAGTCACGGAACGTCTTGAAGTGGTAGTACAGGTTGTGACGATGGATGTTGTACGGATCCCAATAGAGTTCGTACAGTCCGCCAGCATTGATCTGGCCCCATACAAAGTGATGCAGCCACACACCCTTCGTATCGCGGCTCTGGTCGTGGTCGTGATCGCCGCGATAATCGCGCTCGTCGCCTATCCCAACCTCGCCGCGGGTAACAGGTTTGCCAGGACCGGAGGGCGTTCGTCCGCCGATCCCCAGGCTATAGGACGCCGTCAACTGCGCAGTGTCGTGATCAATTCTTGTCAGGTCGAACTCGCCGTTGAGGTACACGCGCCGACCGTCAGGACCGATGAGTTCCACATTGTCGATCCAGGCGTTGCCATCTGTACCAAAGCCATTCTGGAAAAAGATGGCCAGTTCGTGCAGGTTGTTATCATCAATAATCAGCCGTGCAGTGCGAGGCGCAGACTGACCATCGGCTGTCGTGCGACTGTCGAAGGTGCGCCAGTCATAGGTGCCAGCTGGTGCGCTGCACACAAAGTTCTGTCCCGACGGTGCCGGAGGCACAACATTAGAGCGTGTGTTGTCGAGTATCCACAGCAGACGTGGTCCCGCCAGCGTATCGGAAATCCCATACTCGCACCGACCAGTGAACCGCTCCGCCTTCATCTGATAACGGATGACCCATTCACCCCGTCCACTAATCACCAGTGAACGGGGCGTACCGCCTGCATTGTTGAATCGCGTATTTCCCGGAATGCGCACCGAATGCCCCCGACTGCCAGCCACATATGCTGGGCGGTTCTCAAAGCTGAGCGGACTGCGAATATTCTGAGCCCAACCGGCTGCCAGCGCACCGCAACAGGCGTAAGCATGAATATCCGCATAGTCCACATGTCGATAGGCGGGATTTCCCCAGAACTCGGCAATGGGGAAGCTATGCCAGTTGGAAGTAGTCACCAGGTGTGGATGAGCATCGTGAGTATGCATGAACTCGCCAAAAGCATTGGCTTGAGCATAGTGATTGCCGTTGTATGGGTCACCTTCGTTTATCAACTCCCATGAGTGCACAGCGCGTGAGTAGCCCCAACGAGCGATCAGATAGCGCCAGAAATACTCGTGGAAACGCCGTACTGCCGTATTCGGCGCAGCGTAAAAACGGTTGTTATCGAGGTCGTAGTAGCCGCCCGTGGGATTGCCGTTAGCATCGATATGATTAGCGATCCAATCATTTTTTTCTAGAACCACTGGTCGGATGGTGACGCCATAGCGTTCCGCTTCCGCAAAAAGATGGTCCCACTGCCACGATGGTTGCTGATCGAAGTAAAGGTGATAGGCGAAGCGATTCTTGCGCAAAACCTCAGGTCCAACCGGCACCCCGCCTGCCACCTCACGGATCGAGATCTCGTCCACAAACGCCTGACCGCTGGTGGTATTCTCCAGGATCAGGTAGAGATTGCCGAGAAAGAACTCGTTTGCGCCGGTGGTGAACGTGGATGTGAACGTCTTCCAGCCATCAGTTGTGCCATTGACATAGCCTGCCAGCCGCGTAGACGCGCTGCTCGTGGCTGCAGGATCGGCGCACGTGTCTCCTAGCCAGCCCGCTTTGCGCACCGTCAAACCATAATCTGGAAAGTCTTGGTTGCGCGGACCGATCACGCCAATTGTTCTGGCACGAATACTCAGCTGGTAGGTTGTGTTGGGTTTGACAGAGACATTGTTGGTAAAACCCTGAAACATGCAGGGATTACGCCGGTTTTCCATCGAGGGGTCTGGATAATCCCACAATCGCAGCGATACCAGATGACCGGGATAGGCTTGAGCATAGGTCAGACTGGCAGGGTTGAAATAGCCCCCCTCGCCGGGCAGGTGATGCGAGTGCCACGGGTTCCATGGCGCCATAAAGATGCTGGATCCCGTCATCCACATGCGCAAAAAATTCACCCGCCCCGCCGCAAGACGACGCATGCTAGCATCAACAGCATAGGTGAAACGTTTGCCGTCAAAACTCTCGTTGTAGCCGACACCGATGAAAGGTGTTCCGTCAGAATACTCGAAATATCCAGGGTCTGTCGGACTGACGCGGATGAAGCCATGGTTGTGCGGCACGTTCGATGTGGTCACAGTAAACGTGCCTTCGCTGCTCTGCACCGTACCTGAAGCGTCGGTGGCCCGCACACGGTAGCGCCATACTCCTGTCCGCTGGGGAGCGAAACGCACTTTCCATACTGCATCGCCCTGCGGATAGAGCCACTCAGCGCCGCCGAGACAACCATTGTCGGGATCGCCGCCAATGCACTGGCGTTCATATCCCTGATAAATAAATCCTGGCTGGGTGATAACTGTCTTCCAGTTGTCGGGGCTGAACAGCCCTTCCACACTGATGCCCACCCCGACGGGGACTCCTGCAGGGGGCGATGGGTCATAGGGAAAGAAGGGGTTGGTCGCAACGGTGCCATTGATGGTGAAGGTCAGTTCGAATTTCTCATACAGACCGACGTTGCTGGCGTTGGTCTGTATGTTCGCAATTTGCAAAGCAGAAGGTGCAGCGGTTGATTTCTGCGCGGGAGCAGCAATACTTGCCAGGACGAGCGCAACCAGCAGCACCATTATCATCCGTCGGCAGCGAACGCAGCGCGTCGAACGCGCAATATGGGAACCCATCCGCATCAGGGCAAGAAGATGAGCAAACATCTGAGCCTCCTCCGCGAACAATGATCCGCTCAGACTTCCTCACGAGCACACCAATTCGATAGCAAACATGCCGATCCATCAGTGTTTCCATACAGGAACAACCACACCTGCTCCATCGTACAGATTTCGAATAAGGCATGTCACGCTCTTGGATGACTCTTTGTTCACGGAAAGTCGCGCTTGAGGATGATGATGCCAACACATTTGGCACCTGGAGAGCGGTAGAGGAGACTGGACGATAGTGCCATACCGCATCAGGAAGCGGGAACCCGCCAGATGTACACACGAGTAGCCCACGAGGGACGCCTGCAACTGTCATTGCAGGGACGCGAATAGAGAACGCCCGCACCCGTTATCGCGGGGGCGCCCCGTCAAGGTACGTCACTTGACAACATGGAGTCGGACGAGATGCACCAGATTCGTATAATCGAGCGTGCCAACACCAGATTAGCGCAAAGGAATGTACTGTGCCCACCTCACTTCTGTATGATAGTACACGTGCTCACCTGGCTCAGGTTTCCCCACATGTCCTGGCACGCCGACTTGGCAACCCAGGGGACATCCTGGTCGGCGTCTTCCAAGGCATGAGCAGCCACCTCGCCAACATCGTGCATGCTATGCTGCGCGATACTGCCAAACTGGGGAACAGCGCTCGCGCCAGTTTCTGGACAACGAGCGCATGAGTCAGACCGACCGGTATCATCCTCTCGTACAGGCCAGTCTCTGTAGGCTGAATGGCTAACAGGTGCGAGTGATCATTGGCCACGTGCTGCCGCGCAATCAGCACAACATCCTGGCGATCAGCGGCAGTGAAAGCTGCCGCTCGATCCTCCTTGTCTAGAGGGACCTGCCCTATTGCGGTGCCAGCGGGCTTGCAGACTGGCAAGCACTGCGCAAGGCAGCAGCAGCCTTGCTGCCACCGGGGGTGTGGATCAGCGTCCACGGGAAAGGTGAGTTCCGCTGGCGGCCCCTGTTTATTCCTCGCGTAACGGACTCCGCTGGCGTGCATAACGTATTCAAAAAACTACAGAATCGCACACACACAGCCGAGAGGATTAGCACCGCAGTGGCTATCTTCCAGGGGAGGAAGAGGCTCGTTACTCGTCAGAAAGGACGAAATCCAAACTATCAAGAAGAAGTATACGACACGTTGCCATCAATTGCGATTGCAGTATGTCTGTGATTTATTCTCAGATGCGTAATCAATCTTGAAACGCGCACTGAGCGCCATCGCTCCCCACATCACAGTCGGGGGAGCGAGAACCCGCTCCCCCAACTCCTTGACTGAAACAGGTACACCGTGTACGCTTACCGCACGATGACCGGCAGGTTCACCACGTACAACACCTGTGTCGAACCCTCCGCCCGGTTGTTCGACGGCACAGGGTCTTCTGTGCCGACTGGTGCGGCAACAGTGCTGGAGAAGGGCAACGCCCCTACCGCTCGCTGGAGGACGACCCCGGTCACTGTGTAGGTCACAGTCCCGCCCGGCGCCAGTGTCACTATATCATCAATGGGTGCGCTGCCGCTTGCTGCACCACAGGACGACCCGTTCGATGCTGCACACGACCAACCGGTCACCGTCACGAGCGCTGGCGGTGTGTTGCTCACCCGCGCACCGGCAGCAACACTCGGACCATTGTTTTGCACCTTGACCGTGTACGTTATGGTTTGTCCTACTAATGTGTGCACAGGGAGACTCTGCGTTACTACCAGATCAGTGCGTGGTTGAAGCGTGCTCGAAATCGTGGCGCTGTTATTGGCGAACGTCGGGTCGTCCACGCCGACTGGCGGCAAGAGCTGCGCCGTATTCACCAGGTTGCCGGTTGCGTCTGCCGCCACGACGCCTGATATAGTGATCATCGCCGCTCCGCCGACCGGGAACGACGGCAGGCTCAGCGTCAGGTCGCCGCTGCCGCTTGCCTGCGCGCACGTGGCGCCATTCGCGCCGCTGCATGTCCACGTCACCCCGCTGATCGTCGGCGGGAACAGGTCGAGCACGGTTGCGCCATCAGCATCCGCGCTACCGGTGTTCGTCACCGTAATCGTATAGGTCACTGGCAGTCCGGCAACCACCACTGCTGGCGCAATCGTCTTGCTGATTGTCAGATCGGCAGGTCGCCCCAGGCCGCCACCGTCGGTGAACAGGTTGTTGTCCGGATCAGGATCGTCCACATTCTCCGGCACCGTCACGATTGCCGAGTGCGGCGGCATCGTCAGCGCCGCTGGCGACACCACGCCGGTAGCGGTGAAAACCGCACTTCCGCCTGGCGCAAGCGTGACCGGCGCATTGATGTTTCCATTCCCCGACGACGGGCACGCCGACCCGAACGTCGCGCTGCAATTCCAGATCACATTCGTGACACTGACCGGGAAGATGTTCACCACAGTCGCGCCGACCACGGTGCTCGGTCCAGCGTTCGTTACTGTCAGCGTATAGGTAATCGGCTGACCTGCCTGCGGAACTGCCGGGTTGCTCGTTCGCGTTATTGCCAGGTCGCCGCGGACGCTGATTGGCGTCGAGAGTGTGGACGTATTATTGGTGAACGTCGGGTCGTCCACGCCGACTGGCGGCAAGAGCTGCGCCGTATTCACCAGGTTGCCGGTTGCGTCTGCCGCCACGACGCCTGATATAGTGATCATCGCCGCTCCGCCGACCGGGAACGACGGCAGGCTCAGCGTCAGGTCGCCGCTGCCGCTTGCCTGCGCGCACGTGGCGCCATTCGCGCCGCTGCATGTCCACGTCACCCCGCTGATCGTCGGCGGGAACAGGTCGAGCACGGTTGCGCCATCAGCATCCGCGCTACCGGTGTTCGTCACCGTAATCGTATAGGTCACTGGCAGTCCGGCAACCACCACTGCTGGCGCAATCGTCTTGCTGATTGTCAGATCGGCAGGTCGCCCCAGGCCGCCACCGTCGGTGAACAGGTTGTTGTCCGGATCAGGATCGTCCACATTCTCCGGCACCGTCACGATTGCCGAGTGCGGCGGCATCGTCAGCGCCGCTGGCGACACCACGCCGGTAGCGGTGAAAACCGCACTTCCGCCTGGCGCAAGCGTGACCGGCGCATTGATGTTTCCATTCCCCGACGACGGGCACGCCGACCCGAACGTCGCGCTGCAATTCCAGATCACATTCGTGACACTGACCGGGAAGATGTTCACCACAGTCGCGCCGACCACGGTGCTCGGTCCAGCGTTCGTTACTGTCAGCGTATAGGTAATCGGCTGACCTGCCTGCGGAACTGCCGGGTTGCTCGTTCGCGTTATTGCCAGGTCGCCGCGGACGCTGATTGGCGTCGAGAGTGTGGACGTATTATTGGTGAACGTCGGGTCGTCCACGCCGACTGGCGGCAAGAGCTGCGCCGTATTCACCAGGTTGCCGGTTGCGTCTGCCGCCACGACGCCTGATATAGTGATCATCGCCGCTCCGCCGACCGGGAACGACGGCAGGCTCAGCGTCAGGTCGCCGCTGCCGCTTGCCTGCGCGCACGTGGCGCCATTCGCGCCGCTGCATGTCCACGTCACCCCGCTGATCGTCGGCGGGAACAGGTCGAGCACGGTTGCGCCATCAGCATCCGCGCTACCGGTGTTCGTCACCGTAATCGTATAGGTCACTGGCAGTCCGGCAACCACCACTGCTGGCGCAATCGTCTTGCTGATTGTCAGATCGGCAGGTCGCCCCAGGCCGCCACCGTCGGTGAACAGGTTGTTGTCCGGATCAGGATCGTCCACATTCTCCGGCACCGTCACGATTGCCGAGTGCGGCGGCATCGTCAGCGCCGCTGGCGACACCACGCCGGTAGCGGTGAAAACCGCACTTCCGCCTGGCGCAAGCGTGACCGGCGCATTGATGTTTCCATTCCCCGACGACGGGCACGCCGACCCGAACGTCGCGCTGCAATTCCAGATCACATTCGTGACACTGACCGGGAAGATGTTCACCACAGTCGCGCCGACCACGGTGCTCGGTCCAGCGTTCGTTACTGTCAGCGTATAGGTAATCGGCTGACCTGCCTGCGGAACTGCCGGGTTGCTCGTTCGCGTTATTGCCAGGTCGCCGCGGACGCTGATTGGCGTCGAGAGTGTGGACGTATTATCGGTCGGCGTCAGTTCATTGATGCCGTCAGGAGTCGCCATACTGACGGTACTGACAAGATTGCCGGTTGCCGTGCTTGCCAGATTACCGGTGACGGTAAATGTGACACTGCTTCCAACTGGCAGATTGAGGGTCTTGTTGATCCAGTTGCCACTGCCACTGATTGGCGTGCAAGAGGCCCCATCCGACGGAACGCACGTCCAGGTCGTGCCGCTCAGTTGCATCGGGAATGTGCTGTTCAACACTGCCCCAGTGACTGCATTCGGACCCACGTTGCTGACCGTAACGGTGTACACTACCGGCTCACCGGCGACAGCCGAAGCCACACTCTGGGTCACCTGGAGATCGCCAGGAACGACGCGCGCACGTTCGAGCACCTTGTGGGTGTCAAACGTCTGGATCAGGAAAGTGGACGGGTTGGGTGCGCTGGTGCCAAGACTAAATTGAATTGTTTTCGGTCCAGCAACGGCGCCGTTAGGCAACCGGATCAGGATCGCATCCCGCGCGGCGAACCCGCTGTATGCGTCGGTGACTGCTGCGCGTTCACGGACAAGCGAAGCGCCGTGTCCAAAACCTTGCAGTTCGACCGCAGCAAACTGATCAAGCGCGACGTCTGGCGGAAGAGTGATCAAGACACTGCCACCAGGCGGGATTGTTTGTTGCGTAGTCATGGTGATTGTAAACTTATCACCGTTGCGCAGTACTGTTGGCGTGATTGGCGATCCTTGCATCATCTCGGTCAGACCGAAGCGCGTACTGTTTGGCGTTCCAGCAGTGGCATACCACATCCGGTAGGTCAGGTCCTCCTTCAAAAGTCGCACGACCCACACATTATCATTGGCGTCGGGAGGGTTGACGCTGATCGTGTCCATATCGCCGCTGAACACAGGCAGATTAGGATCGGGGCGCACCCAGTTCACCCCATCTACCGAGGTGACATGTCCAATGGTGAACCAATCGCCAAAGGGGTGCTCTGGTGGACTTTGGTAGCTTTTGGCCTGGTACCACATCCGATACACAGCGCCATCCTTGATGACTGCCGTTAAACCAACATTATTTGAGTCAAACGCAGCAAAGCCGAGCGGACCATTCGGATCCCCAGCTAGCACTGATCCGAGAGGTGCCGGTCCGTTGACGATTGACCAGGATATCCCATCGGAAGAAAGCGCGTGTCCTACATAGAAGGTATTATCCGCGCGGAGCCCTTCATACCACATGCGGAAGCAACGCCCGCTGGAGCGACCGCCTTCACACGGTGCAGTAGCGCTAGCTTCATCAATCAGCACAAACGGTCCGATAATGCGATCATCGTCGAACAAACCCGAACCAGGACGCGACGTCAGAACCGGCGCTCCGCCATTCTGTCGGATCCAGGTAATGCCGTTGGTCGAAGTTGCGTAACCGAACCCTATCCAGCGCCAGTCACCACTGACGCCAGTGTACCACATGTGATACTGTCTATCGTACTTGATTACGTGAAATGTTGTCACGCCGTTCTGATCAAAAAAATGTCCAGACGCGCCAGAACCTTCGAAGACGCTGCCGCCAGTAAGAGCCCCCTGAACGCGATACCAGGAAACGCCGTCTGGTGAGACGGCATACCCGATCCGGCGATACGGCTCGCCGGGGCGGGTACCGACGTACCACATTCGATAACAGATACCGCTAGTGCGACCATTTTCGCAGGGTGCAGCATCGCTCGCATCATCGCGCAGCACATTCGGCGGGAAAACCTGCCCCGTGTCGAACTGGTTCGGCGACGCTGCACCGGATGTAAAGATACCGCAGTTAGGTGCTCCAGGCGCCGGATTCCAGTTCGCAAACACAGCGCCCTGGAACGCTGAATCACACGTTCCTGGTGTGAATATCCAGTTTTGACTGTTTGGAACCGTCGCACGCGCAACTGGCGTTTGCACCGTTATAGGGACGAACATTATCAGACCACCGATCAGAGCGGATAGCCAGAGCCAGACCACGCTGCGACGCATACTTGTAACCTCACTGGCAGGGCTTACACGTATTGAGTAGCGCTATGATAATGATGATCTATGAAAAAAAGATGACACTCTAGCGCAGCGTGTCTATCACAGAGGAGGCGCTGATATCGGCGAACGAGATACAGGTTGCGTGAAGAGTAGTTTGTTTGGGGCGAACCTCTCATTACAAGTTGTATTACATCGAGTCCGTGTAGCAACGTGTATAGCATGCGCTCCGACCATCACACACGTGCGACCCTTGAGGGGGAGCAAGGTTCCGTGAAGGAGTTTGGTAGGGGGGTGCGAACCTCTCCTCCTGTGCAGCGTCGTTGGGGCGCACCGCCGTGCGCCCCCACTATTGGCAGTTCTCACAAAGATTGAACCTGTCGGACAAGGTCAAACACTCCTGGGAATAGCGCACCCCACGCGATGACCGAAATAATTAGAGATTGAGCATTTATAGCATTTCTCGCAGAGGTTGAACCCAATGGACGGGGTTGAACATTCCCAGAGTCACGCGCCCCACGCGACGACCGAAGTGAATTTTAGTCTACGCTTCGCTGGAAGCGGGCGCCTCGTGTGACAAAGCAGGCCCGGACAAGGGTCAACGTATTTGAGAACTACTGATGACGCCTCCATATCAAAGTTTCGACTATCTATTGAGAATCAGACGTGCAAGGTGCACTGTTCGGTCTGTACCTTGCTGCACAGGTTACTGCGCCTTCTGCGCCAGCAACCGGTCCGACACCTCAATCTGCGCTGGCGTGGTCACAAAGATCGCCGGGTCCCCCTGATACCACTCGATGACCCCGCTTACCCGCACGTCCTGCCCAACCCGATAGCGCTCCTCCGGTCGCCCTCCAAACC
>Ga0308415_1001284_pt1 | contig 10901 bp, 7 predicted proteins | sample HotsprSampleOS55_FD_203465 | JGI IMG/M metagenome (GOLD analysis project Ga0308415, IMG submission 203465) | Hot spring phototrophic mat microbial communities from Octopus Spring, Yellowstone National Park, Wyoming, United States - 20090730_OS55 ... | reverse complement strand
CCCGGAAGGCACCTCGGCCAGCAGTTTGTTGGGAATGTTCTGGGGCGGCTGTCCGTTTGGCCGAAGCGGGGCCAGGCAGGGAGCAAGTTCGGGGTCGTTTTTTGCCAGCGCCGGAAAGATGAGCTGGGCGTCGCCGCCCACCAGCGCACGGGCTGCTGCGCGTCCCAGCTCGGAAAGCATGTGGCTTCCGTACCAGAGGTCGCGCGTGCGTCGCGCCTGGGCAATGAAGTCCTGGACAGGGCCAAGCGTCACCAGAAGCAGGTGGGCGGTCATGGCGCTACTACCGTTGTTTGGTGTTTCGCGCGAAGCCAGTCAAAAAACGCCTCACGCAAACTTTGTTTGCTGGCGAGGGCGGAGAACATGGGTGTGTCGCCCGGAGCAACGATCTGATCAAAGGGAGCGGCACTGTTTTCCACACTACGCATAGAGACTTTTTCCAGTGATCGGGATTGGGGCGACGGTAAGGTTTCCTTTTGGGCCTTGACCGCAATGCGCAAGAAGACTTCTCCCGGCGGGTACGCCCGGTTGAGCCACAGGGCACATGGGACAAATTGACCATTGGCAAGCGGCAGGGCTTTGACAATCAGGGGGCTAGCCAGGCGGTCATACTCTTCCGTTTCGTCTTGCTGTTGGTTGTCTCCCTGTTGGCGACGCCAGCGCAGCTCAAAGCCATCCGGTTCGTCATAGTGTTTCCCATTGCGCCCCTGCTTTTGGAACTGTCCGATGATGGGCAGCCCGAAGCCGGCGCGCGGCCAGACAGGAATCTGATTATGCCGAGGTGGGTGGCTTTGAGTCTTCCCGGTGAGATGCCGCACCTTGTCGGCTTCGGGCCAGTTGGAAATGGATGGGCGGTTAGGTTGTGTCTTGCCAGTGCCCGGCTCACGCGCACGTTGGCCCGGCGGGCCATCTGTGCCCTGCCGGAAGAGCTTGAGCCAGTCAAGGGCAGTTGTCCAAGCCTTCTCGGCTTCTGGTACTGCTTTGCCGATGTGAAGCGTAGCGCCGGCCAGCCACGGAACATCTGTCGGGCTTTTGCCCGGTGCAGCAAAGATGTCCCGCCCGAAAAGGCGGGTGAACGCTTCCCTAAGGCCTTTTCCCTGGTCTTCTTCCTTGTCTGGCATTTTGGGAAGCCATTTGTCGTTGTCGGCTGCTTCGATGAGTTTGAAGCTGCCCAGTCCACGGCGCGTACGGCTGCCATAGCCGCCGAAAAGAAGCCAGGCACGCAGGGTAGCCCGGATTTCCGCTTCATAACGCGCTGGGACGCGCAGCGTCAGGCAAAACCGTGTTCCGGGCCGGCGGCGGGGAGCGGTTGCCAGACCCTTCTTTTTGTCTTCACGCGCCGGCCAGAGCGCATAGGCCCCGACCGTTGCCTTGGCTTCTTTGGAGTCGTAAAGCTGAATGTCGGTGGTATCAACCTGTCCGGGGTGCGTGACGTGAACGCATAGCTCGACCGCCGAGCGGCCGCCGTGCTCGTCAGCCGCCCGCCCCCAGCGTTCACTCTCTTTTGCATACAGCTCCATCGGCGTGCCGTACTGGTGGGCATACAGCGCGCGCCACCAGAACCGCAGGTGCCCGCGTATGGTGGCTGCCCGAATGATGTCAACCGTGTCAACGGTGCGGGTTTGCGGGCTGCCACCCAGGATGGGTGTGACGACCTTGACCCGAAGAACTATCTCGGCGTCAGGTTGTCGCTTGAGTTTAGCCAAAGTAGCGTAGTCCGGAGCCGACCTCTTCATTGTTCCGAGGAGTAGTGCAAAACAATCCAGGAGCGCACAAAGGGGCCTTCCTTTGGACCCTGTGTCCAAACTGCATGCGAGATTAAGACGTGGTTGTTCGTTGGCTCTTTTGCCAAGATAGCATTACTGCTTGTGGAAGTACACTATGGTTTTACTCAGAGAAAACATCTTTTGCCAAGCTGTTCGCGTTTTTGCACCGAAACCTTCTGCAGGCGCTACCGGTGCAGCGCCGATATGGCGACCTATGATTTTGCGAGGAATAATTGCAGAAGGTTGGTTTGCATCATTCACATGTGGGAGCAAGTCGGTTAGATTTATAAACCGCAACGGCGCCTTGCTGAAGGCGCATGACAAATCCTTGGCTTCTCCCTGCGCACCTTCTGGAGTTTCATCGCCATGCTAGTTGCACGCCCTGCTACCTTGCTTCTAAGTTGTTGTCTGGTAACCAGTTTCCTTGCAATCACGGCATTTTCCCAACAATCGCCAAAGCCACGGGTTGAGAAGCTCCAGGCGGCTGCTCCGTCGCCAGCCAAGGTATCTCGTGAGCAACGCATCCAGGCTTACGAAAAGTTCCTTCAGGCACGGCGCTATCTTGCTCAGGCCGACCCGCTCAATGCTATTGCCGCCCTCAAAGAAGTGTTGGTGCTTGACCCTACGGCTGCCGCAGCCCACGTTGAGTTGGGCAATCTATACCTAGAAGGTCGGAACCTGCGAGATGCTGAATACCACGCCCGCCAGGCTGTGGCGCTCGATCCTGAGGATGCGATGACGCACTGGCTACTGGGACGAGTGTTGTTTTCTCAGTCTGTTGGCGCAGTATTCGACCGGGAAAAGGCACGCGAAGCCGTTACGGCCTTTGAAACCGTTGCCAAACTGGATGCGCTTAATCTCGATGTGTACCGGTTGCTTGGGCGGCTCTACCGCAATTTGAACGACACCGACAATGCTCTGTCTGCCTACGCCAAGCTTATTGGCGCCAATCAAGCAGGGTTAGAAGAGTTTAGTGCGGCTGCTGAGTTGTACTTCCGCAAGCGGCGCTACCGGGATGCCGCTAACATGGCACGCCAAGCCTACATCTTGAGCGGTGAAAACCCTCAGTGGGGCTACCAGCTTTCACAGGCCCTCTTGTATGCCGGACAAACTGCCGAGGCCATTGAGGTACTCAAGGGGCTGGTCGAAGAAAACGGCAACAACCTGCAGCTTATTCTCAGCTATGCTGAAGCTTTGATGCGTGGCGGACGCTATGCCGAAGCCGAGCGGCAGGTGCAGCACATCCTCGCTGAACGCCCCAATCATCTCGAGGCCCTGTCTATTCTGGCGCAAGTGCAACGGCGCAGCGGCCGGCGTGAAGAAGCCGTCAAAACTCTCCGCCAGGCGCTGACCGGCCAAGATGTGACTGAAACCCTTGCGCAGCAATACGCCCTCGCCGAAACCCTCGTCGAGCTTGGCAGGACGGACGAGGCTGTGGCTGCCTATGAGGCCGCGTTGCGCAGTGTCTCCAACCCTGACAACTCGGTAAGCGAGAGCCAGCGCGAGCGGGCAGAACTCATCCTGATGCGGATCGCAGCCGCCTACAAAGCTGCCGGAAAACTCGACCAGGAACTGGCCACTTATGACCGCATGCGCCGGATGCTTGGCAGTGAAAGTACCTTGGCTGAGATATTGCTCATTGAGTCCCTGCGCAACGAGGGGAAGCATGAAGAAGCGCTCAAAGCCGCGCGGGCTGCCCGCCAGCGGTTTCCACGCGAACGGCAGTTTGTGTACCTTGAAGCCCAGTTGCTTTCGCGGTTAGGCCAGGTTGACCAGGCCCTCAAAGAACTGAGCAAAGTTGCCGAGGAAACTGACGATCTCGGCGAAATTGCCCAGATGAAAGCCATTGTGCTCAGCGATGCCAACCGCTTTGAGGATGCTGAACGCCTGGCCCGACAAGCCGTCCGCTACGACGAGAAAAATATTGCCTACCTGGTCACCCTGAGCTCGATTCTAGAGCGGCGCAAACAGTATGCCGAGTCGGAACAACTGCTGCGCACCGCCTTGGCACTTGACCCAGATAACCCAACCGCTCTCAACAACTTAGGCTATTTTCTCGCCGAGCGCAACGAACGTCTGGATGAGGCCCTGACGCTGGTCCAGCGGGCGGTCAACATTGAGCCCACAAACAGCTCCTTTCTCGACAGCCTTGGCTGGGTTTACTTCAAGCAGAACCGCCTCGATCTGGCCCGCCACTATATCGAGCAGGCGCTCAGCTACGATCGGCGCAACGCAACCCTTAACGACCACATGGGAGATGTGCTTGAGCGCCTTGGCGACCTGGAAGGCGCGCGGCGGTACTGGCGAATTGCCCGCAGCCTGTCTACCGATCCAGAAGAAATCAACCGGATTGAAGCCAAGCTGCAGCGCGGGCAAACGGCTGAAACCCAGTAGCAACGCACCCTTGCGGAAACAGCTCGGAAGGTGAGTTACGTCTGGTTTATTGCGTGGCGCTACATCCGCGCACGGCGCCGTGCGGTGCTGTCGGTCGCTGCCAGTCTGGCCGTTCTGGGGCTGACGGTCGGTGTGTGGGCGCTAACCGTCGTTTTGGCTTTCCAAAGCGGGATGGAAGCCGAACTCCAAGACAAAATCTTGGCCGGAACGGCGCATCTCAATGTCTTGCGGCGGGGCGGACGTCCGCTGCCTGACCCGGCCGGCCTCAAAGCACAAATTCAGCAGGTGCCGGGCGTCCGGTCAGTGACGCCGACAACCTACCGGGAAGCGCTGCTGACAAGTGGTTCTCGCGCCACGGCTGGTGTCTTGAAAGCCGTTGACCTTTCTGATCCGCCGGAGACACTTGTCGCTACCCTGTGTCCGGGAACTTACTTGAACGATCTTGCGCCGACGCGCGGCTTAGATGGGCGGCTGCTGGACGGCATGATTTTGGGTAAGCGACTGGCGCAGGAAGCCAGTCTGCACATAGGCGATCTGGTGGAAGTTCTCACGCCGGAAGCCCGAGGTGAGTTATCACCCTTTGGTTGGTTACCAACAACTGCTACCTTTCGCATCGTGGGGTTTTTCGAGTCTGGGCTATATGAGTACGACACGGCCTGGGCGTACATTTCCCTTGAAGCAGCCCAGCGGCTTACGGGTGAGGAAACACCGGTAACAGTCATGCAGGTGATGTTGACAGATGCCCGCCTGTACCGTGAGGTTGGTGCGGCGCTGCAGACACGCCTTGGGTCTGAGTATGTTGTCGAAGACTGGGCCACCCTCAACCGGACGGCCTTTGCTGCGCTCAACCTCCAACGCCTGGCCTTTGCCGTGGTCATTGGGCTGGTCATTCTCGTGGCGGCGCTCAACGTTGTGACAACCCTGATGTTGCTGGTCACGGAAAAGCGCCGCGACATTGCCATCCTGCTGGCGATGGGGGCGACGCCGCGCACGATTCTGCTGGTGTTTCTGGCGCAGGGGCTGGCGCTCGGCCTGCTGGGGGCGCTATGTGGCGGCTTGCTAGGAGCAGCAACGGCTATCCTGTGTGACCGCTATGATCTGATTCAGCTCGACGCACGAATGTACTCGATTCATTCCGTACCCTTTCGCTTTTCTCTGCTGGATACGGGCGTTGTATTGGGCGTTGCCCTAGGTGTGAGTTTGTTAGCCACGCTCTACCCGGCGTGGCGCGCTGCCTCGCTAAACCCGGTGGATGGATTGCGTCATGCGTAGGTTGTGGTACTTCGGTTGGCTGTTACTGGGATGTACTGGCTGGCTGGGCATGAGAGCCCTGGCACAAGTTGCACCATTGTCAGAGGGGTGGCCGGTGCGAGCAATGGCGCTAGCCGGAATACCGGCTTGCGATCCGGCCCTTGTGGCTGCGCTTGATGATCCGCACTGGTACGTCCGCGCCCGCGCCATCCAGACCTTGGGACAGCAACGCTGCGCAGCGGCTGTTCCGTCCCTGCTGGCCCACTTCGACCGCGAGGATTGGGACAATCAGGCGCGCCTGCTTGCGGCGCTAGGGCAGATTGGCGATCCAGCCGGGCTGCCATTGGTGGCTCAGTCCGCAACGGGGCCAGCCGGCACGTTGCGCACCATAGCCTTGGCGGCGCTAAGGGGGTTTGCAGCAGACCAAGTTGCCCCAGTGTTGGCAACCGTGCTTGAACAACCGCTGAATCGTGATGAGAAGCTCATTGTTGCCCGTCAGATTGGTGATTTCCGACTGGCGACGCATGCTACCAAGCTGACGGCCTGGCTAGGGCAGGATGTGGAACTCGATCGTACCATAGCCGTAGCCCAATACCGCGCTGGCGACTGGTCGGCCGGGTTGCGCGTCATCGAAGAATTTGACCATCTCAGTGCCCTGACTCAGTTGCAGCTTCTTGACGATTGGACAAAACGTCCTGATGTACGCGCAGCGGCTACGCTGCGAAAGCTCATGTGCGCGGCTGCACCAGCGCAGCGGCTGGCGGCGGCCCAGGCGTGGGTAGCTTACGGGACACATCTGCCTGTGGCAGAGACCCTGGCGATCTTGCCCGATGTAGAAACTGATGTGCAGGCTGTGCTTGTGGCGGCGCTCAGGGGCTGCCCGGCAGAAGAAACTGTCGCTGCCGTTATCGAACGACTCAAGGCAGAGCCACCGGCGGCCGCCCAGATGGCTTACTTGGCTGTGCTTGAAGCCCTTGACCGAGAAGTGGTGACGGCAGCGCTGCTTGCTGCCCGCCAGGCCCGTCTTCCCTTCGCCGAGCAATTCCTAGAAAAGCTCGGTATTACACCAGAAGCATTGGCTGCTCAGCTAGCCGCGCCGACATTGACTCCGGCCACACGCATCACTTTGGCGCTTCAGCTTGGGCAGCTTGGTGACGCGCGCGCCTTTGACCTTCTTCGCCGGATGCTTCTGTCAGCAGAGGAGGCAACGCGCTGTGCCGCAGCCGAAGCCCTTGGTCGGTTGCAGGATGCGCGAGCAATTGAACCGTTGTTTGAGGCGCTGGATGACGGGTCTCCCCGCGTCCGGCTGGCAGCTCGTGAAGCGCTGGCACGCTTGGGGATGACGCCAGATCACCTAGTAGCTCTGTTAGATGCGCCAAACAGCACCCTACGTAGTGAGGCACTACGGCTTCTTGGAAAGCTTAGGGAAGTTTCGGCCCTGCCGGCTATTGCTGCACGGGCTCAGGAAGCCGGAGAGCCGCTCACAGTACGCTTGGCTGCTGTTGCCGCGCTTGGCCAATTGCGTCATTCGGCGGCTGTACCGGCGCTGGCAAGACTGCTGGCGGCGCGTGAGCCGGCTCTGCGGCTGCACGTCATCAGTGCGCTGGGTGAGATTGGCGACGCGCATGCTGTGGCTGCCTTACTGCCTCTGCTGCGTGACCCAGACCCAGTGGTGGCAGCAAAGGCCGTGACGGCGCTCGCCCGGACGAAATCCGCTTTGGCTGTAACGCCCCTGCTGACGGCGCTTCAGCACCCGGACTGGCGGGTACGTGCTGCCGTAGCGCGCAACCTGGAAGCTTGGGAGGATGCGCGTATTCCGCCGGCTCTGGTGGCAGCTTTGGAAGATGCTTCCGCCCTGGTTCGGTTCTATGCCCGCCAATCCCTGCTAAAACTGGCGGTTGCACCAAATGCGCTGCTTCTGCCAGCCCTTGGGCAGGGACATCCACGCAGTTGGTATGGTGCTTACGCTACGTTGCGAGAGCTGGCGCCTGAAGCTTTACGGGATGAAGTACAGCGTTATCTCAGTGCACATGAGCCAAAAACCCGCGCGCTTGCCGCCGCGCTGTTACGGCGTTACCGCGACCCTTCTACCCTAGAGCTGCTCTGGGAGCGGTTGGATGCTGAAACGCGCTTTCCCGTCCGGTGGTGGCTTGTCCGTGCGCTTGCCGAATTTGGCGAAGCCGCACGGGAAGGGGCAATGAAGCGCGCCCGGTCGAAGGAGGCCCGGTTGCGCGCCGATGCTTTGCGGCTTTTGGGAAGGCTGCCGGTCAACCGGGAAAGTCTGTTGGTGTTGCGGAAAGGTTTAACTGATACAGAAAACCAAGTACGTTCAGCGGCAGTAGAAGCTCTGGGTCGAGTTGGGGACGTATCGGCACTGGCACCACTATTAGCGCGCCAAAGTGGGGCGTTCACCGTAACTCCAGATGAACTGATAGATGCCCTTCTAGCCTGCGGAGAAGCCGGGCGGGCCGTGCTGCGCCAGGCCGTAGCAGGGAGTGAACCGGCCGTTCGGGCGCTACTTCTTCAGCGGCTTGGAGCTGATGGTCAGCCCGACGTGCTGCCCCTATTGTTAGCCGGGCTACATGATGCTTCGCCGCTTGTTCGGCAAGCTGCGCGCCAAGGCTTGGAGCGGCAGTTGGACGAGCGTGCCGCTCAGGCAATAGCGGCTACTTCTGCCACTGTATCCTCAGGGCAGAGAGGACCATAGCAACGTTGGCAAACCACAAGGGTTACTTGGTCAAAACATCGCTTATGTGCTACAAACTACAAAAAGCATAACGCTCTGCCATTGCGCAGTAGCTGCGTTATTACAGCATCGGTTCCGCTTCTGGGGCCACACTTTCCCAAGGGCAGGATGTTCACCATGCCCCGCGTCGGCGGCGTCATTGTTACCCACGGACAACTGGCAACAGAGCTGCTTCACGCAGCAGAAATGATCGTCGGCGACATCTGCCACGTGCGTGCCATCTCGATTGACTGGCACGATGACGTGGAGACGGCGCGGGAAATCATCGAGCGCGCCATTGCGGAAGCCGACCAAGGGAGCGGGGTTCTCATCCTGACTGACCTATTTGGCGGGACGCCAACCAATCTTGTCATGACGTACGGGGGACGGGTGCCAGTGGAAGTTGTCACCGGCGTCAACCTGCCCATGGTCATCAAGCTGGCAACAGCCCCTTCTGAATGTTCGCTTCTAGAGGTTGCCCGTTCTGTAACAGAACAGGGACGAAAAAACATCCACCTGGCAAGCGAGTTGATGCAAACACGAACAACCTGAGTGACACACCACCCGGGCCATCTCGACCGGTCTCGTCCATTGCTTTTCTAGGCATTGTCAAAAGGTCCGCATGCCACTTGAGCGTCTGGTCACGGTGACGAATCCGTTGGGCTTGCATGCGCGCCCTTCGGCACGGCTGGTAACGGTTGTGAATCAGTTCAAGAGTCGTGTCCTTATTCGTCGGGCCGATGACCCAAACTTTGTGGATGCCGGAAGTATCCTGAGCGTCATGCTGCTAGCCGCATCGCAGGGAACACCGCTTATTGTTCGGGTTGAAGGCGAAGATGAAGCCGCTGCGCTGGCTGCTGTTGTGGCGCTGCTTTCCGAAGGCCAGGAATCTTCCCATGTCTTCTAGTCCCCTAACTGACAGCGAACTGCACTTTACAGGACTTGCGGCCTCGCCCGGGATAGGCTTTGGCCATGTCGTGCGCCTTGTGCCGCAGAGCCGTCCACCGCTGTTCATCCACGTGTTACCGCATCGTGTGACGCTGGAAATTGAGCGTGTCAGACGTGCTATGCAGCGCGCGCGAAAACATTTGGAGAACGTCAAGCAGCAATTTCGCGAGCAAGTCGGGCAGAACTCTGCCCACCTGCTTGACCCTTACATTCTCATGCTTGATGACGCGGTTTTGACGCAGACGATTGAGGACAACATCCGACGGCACCGGATCAATGCGGAATGGGCGGTCAAGCAAGCGGTGGAATCCTTGGTGGCCTCTTTTGATCACGTCCAGGATGCTTACCTTTACCAGCGTCGGGATGACATCTGGGATGTCGGGCAACGCCTTCTAAGCATTCTCTCTGGCGAGCCGATGCGGTTGCCGAAGTTAGAAGCCCCTTCTGTACTTTTTGCCGATGACATTTTGCCGACCTTGCTGGCCGAGATTGAGCCGACAAATTTGAGCGGGATCGTAACGCATGCGGGTGGCGTCATGACGCACACGGCAATCATTGCGCGCAGTTTGGGGATTCCGGCCGTGTTCGGTGCTCAAGAAGCCATCAATCATGCGGTTGAAGGCATGGCGTGCATTGTGGATGGCACGCACGGCGAGGTTATCTTGCGTCCCCGGCGGGCTACCCAAACCGTGTATCTGGGGCGACGCGCTGCAGAGCAACGGTGGCGTCGGGATAGCCTGAGCCTGGCGCGGCTGCCGGCCTTGACGCGCGACGGGATAAACTGTCACCTACTGGCAAATGTTGAAATCCAATCCGAGCTTCCTAGCGTTGGGCGCTGCGGAGCCGAAAGCATTGGGCTGTTTCGGTCGGAGTTTATTGTTTCCAACGAAGCTAGCAGTCTACCGGATGAGGAGACGCAGTGTGCAGCCTACCGGGCTGTGATAGCAGCTTCCCCGGACCACACAGCAACTATTCGGACGTTTGATTTCAGCAGCGATACCTTACCTACCGAGACAAGGATCATAGAGCCAAATCCGGCCCTTGGTCTTCAGGGCATTCGGTGGTGGCTAGCCCACGAAACCGTTGCCAGAACCCAGCTCCGTGCCATCGTGCGGGCAGCCGAAGGCTATCATGTGCAAATTCTGTTGCCGCGTGTGACATGCATCAGCGAGCTACGCACTGCCCGCAAGCTGTTGGCGGCAGTGTGTCATGAGATGGGCGCAACGGAACGTTTAGGCCGTGAAATCAAACTGGGCGCCATGATTGAAACACCGGCTGCAGTCTTTATTGCCGACCGTCTGGCTCGAGAAAGCGATTTTCTCTGCATTGGCAGCAATGACCTTGTGCAATATGTGCTGGCCAGTGACCGCGGCAACGAACGGGTAAGCTACCTGCAGCAACCGTTGCATCCGGCCATCTTGGCAAGCCTAAAGATTGTCCTTGCCGCCGCGCAGGAAGCCGGGAAGCCCCTAACCATGTGTGGTGAGATGGCGGCTGAACCGGTCTGTGCGTTTGCCTTGCTTGGCCTAGGGGTGCGTCGGTTCAGTCTTTCGCCGGCAGCACTGCCGCAGCTCAAGGTTACACTCCGCCAACTGTCGGTGTGCGAGGCCGAGCAGTTCATTGCCCAAGCCCTGACACTTGACACAGCCGGCGCTATTGAGGCGTGTGCGAAAACGTATCTTGACCGAAGTTAGGCTTGCTGCAAGCTCCGAGAAAGGGCTTTCGCCTTGGTTGTAAGAACTCTGCTGCCCACAAGTGTGAATACCGTGGCGTCGGTGGGCAGCGGGATTTTTTGCGTAGGCGATGAGTTCAAGCATTTG
>Ga0308415_1001283_pt1 | contig 10910 bp, 12 predicted proteins | sample HotsprSampleOS55_FD_203465 | JGI IMG/M metagenome (GOLD analysis project Ga0308415, IMG submission 203465) | Hot spring phototrophic mat microbial communities from Octopus Spring, Yellowstone National Park, Wyoming, United States - 20090730_OS55 ... | reverse complement strand
AGCACCTGAATGCTGGCATACAGCTGGCCAGTCTGGAAAAGCACGATCTCCCTATCGGGAAGCCCCAGCCGACGTTTCATCTTGGCCGTAGAGGGTGCATAAACGCCAAGCCCCCGCCGGCCGAGCCATAGTGGCTCTCGCACTGCCCACGCCGGCGAGGGCGGATAGCTGACTATCGTTTTACCTCCATAAGACAGCGACTGCGCCTGCGCTGGCACATCGGGAAGCTCTACCCGCTCGTAAAAACGCAAAACCCGACGCAACCGGCCAAACACACATTACACATTGAATTGAGCAACAGCCGTAGTGTAGTCAAACGCACCAGTAAGCGCACCTCTCCCCACTCTGATTGTATAGGGATTGCCAGAACGGGGAAGAGAAAGCGAACTATCTTGATAAACCCCAGGCGCCACCTCAGTGAAATTTGTTGTTATTAGCGTGTTTGCATTGTCCCTAAGCTCTAAATCTGCTGCAAGTCCTGTAATAGGGATATACAAATCCCCCGCACCACGCGCATAAAGTGCATAAACAACTGCCGACAGCTCCGGGGGGTTCCACGACGGCTCGATGCGAGCGGCAATACGCGACACGTAATTAAGCAACCCAGCATCTGCAAACACCGGCACAAGCTCAAAATCCATCAGGCTCTGGGCAAAGTCAAAAGAAAACTCGTATTTTGTAATGGTCGCATCGGAAGGGAAAAGTAGCCGTACCTGTACTGTGCCTGGCTCTATCGGGATAGGTGCGGCTTCCCCCGGACTCACCCGCCTTCCCCATACTACCCCTGCATCATCAATCAAAAACACCCCAAGTCGCGACACACACCGAAGCTGCTCTATGTTTATCCCCCACTCAGCCGGAGGCTTGGCCACAAGTGCCTTGAAGGTGCGCGGCTGATGCCGAACGAAAAACTTCGTCCCAGACAGCTCCTCAAAAACTGCCTCCGGCCGCTCACTCTCCACATTATAGAGAACAGGCGTCATGAGCCGGCGCGCATTAGGGTAAAGCGGGGAATTGGCCAAGTCAAAATCTGCGGGATCACTTGATCTATTCAGCACCGTCTCAAACGCTATCCTTCGGATAGGTCTCAGTACCGGATGGCAGTCCGGTATCCCAAGCGCCCATAAGGGCTGGCTGCACCTACACTGCATTAAGCTCATAGTCTTTTAGGTTTATGGTTAGTCTGATCGCAATCCACTCGCCTTTTACCAGCTTCTCGCCCGTCCCCCACTCCGCTCGCCGGGAAAACTTCGGGACAATCTCCGTGATGGAGACCATTTTCGGCCACAGCTCCACCAGGCTTTCACGCACCCCAGCAATCCGATCCAGCTGCACCTCAAACTCCTCTGTGTCCAGTGCCGGCGCAAAAAAGAAGGCCTCGTGTTCCACCTCCCCCCACTCACTTTTACCCATGCGAGCGTCGGGTATCACCGCCAAAAAGGCATCCTTCTGGCGCGCCGCTATCTGCGAAAATTCATTATAATGCGCTACAAAGATAGGCGGGGGATGGAAAGCCACGCGCTCCTCCGCCGAAAACGGAAATGCGTACGTGCTTACATCGTACTCCCGCGCAAAAGACCGAGCCAAACCGGTTTGGATAGTCAGCGTCCCCACACTCGTATCTACTTGCACCGGGGAGGGGGGCGTTAGATAGTTCGCCCACACAGGGCAAAACTCAAATTGCTGCAAGACGGGATCAACAAGCCGCAGGTATCGCCACTGCCGGGCGTTACGAAGTTTTCTTAGGAGGCTCACGGTGGAAAACTTTTGTCAGTTGCCGCACCAGTCCCGCAGGTATGATATTCAGCTGCACCGCCTTTTTGAGCGCCAGACTGGCCTCATAGATGATCGCAACACTCAGCAGTGGGGGAATGAGATATGAGGCTATTTGCTCCAAAGCTACTAAGAGTGCCACGTAGAAAATCAGGTAAAACACTAATCGGGCCATTCCCTGCAAAATCTTCACCGCCTTACACCCCTCGCCACTTACAATTGCGTGCACCCACCCTAGAAAGTTCGCCAAAGACCCCAAGACTATCAGAGCAGCCAAGACCATAATATACTTCTTGGCCACAATCGTCAATGACGCACCCAAGAGGGCTAAAAGGGCATCCCGCTTCGTCATGACGACCTACGGCGCTTTTGCAGCTCGCCGCCCCCCTCAGGCTCCGGCGGGGCATCCAGCACCTCATAGGGAACCCCTGCCTGATCTAAAAACCGTCGCAAAAGCTCCAGCAATGGCGTTTCTACTTCCAAGATCAAACCTATATCAAGCCGCCTAAGATATTTCTTCCCGTCGCTCATGGCTACGCCATTGAATTTATTGCATTCTGCGTATTTGCAACGATCACTGGGCGGCCTGTGTGGGGCAATGGGGCATAGAATAAGTCCATCGAAAGCCGGCGGACGTTCGTGTCAGAAGCCGCATCCAATACCCGTCCAAAATTTACGGTAATATCGCCCAAGAAGAATACCTCCAACTCATTCTCATTGAATACAATGGCGGGATCGGTTTGCGCTGCACCAGCGGGGATCAGCGCCAGTCCCTGCAGCTGCCGATCCAGTTGCAAGTATTCGCCAGTGGTACTTTTGAGCGCCCCAAAAATCAGACTCCAATAGTAGGGGAAGGGCACAATGGCGGCGTTGGCTATCCATTCGCCACGACGGCTTATAGCCGATTGCTGGTCGTGGAACGCTCGCATGTAAATCAAAAGGTCGGCCACTTGGGGGCTGATAATACCCGTTGGCAAGGTGGCAGCCGACGCGCTTCCGGATAGCAGGGTTACCAGTGCGTTATGCAAAAACACCTCTAAACGATACGCGCCATGCCAAATCAGAAAATCTACAATATCTGGGTAGGCCAGCAAAACCTCGTCTGTGATGACGTCGCCAAAGGCTATCTTTTGATAGTTGGAAGTAAATCTCTGGGGTGTGGTTGCCATTGGGGGCTTCTCACCACCTTCGCCAACTATAGCGGGAGCGCCAGTGAAGGGGTTCAACCGAACTTGGGTTATCTCCGCAAGGACTTCCAGCGTCTCCGTTCGCAAATAATCCTGTACGAACTCTATCACGAGCTGGCGCTGCACATAAAAAGCCTCCCCGATATATTCCCTGGGGGTGTTTGTGCCGACTGTGGTTTTTTGCACATAACGCTGCATCAGCCTGCGAGCAGAACGAAGGTCGCTCACCTTTATACGGGTGCCGGCGCTGGGCATCCGCTCCCGAAGCTGCTGACGTATATGCGCGGCCGCCTTGCTGATGGCGTCCAGCGTCTTGGTCTCCTCCTCCGTCGCAGCCGTCGCATGCAGCGTCGCCAGTAGCTCTTCGCCCGCTTTCTGAATTTGCTTAATTTCTTCGGTCATATCTTTTGCGTGTTTGTCTTTTTCAGTGCCTCAGATACTAAAAGCATGGTTTTCGCCAGCTCCTTAGCTAGGGGCTGGACTTTCTCCTCTACGACTTTGAGGGCCTTTTCTACCGATTGAGTCAGCGCCTCCTGCGTCATGCCTTGCATTTGGCTTACTGTCGCCTCAAGGTCTGCCAGCCGGCGCTGAATGTCCGTCACCTGTGCTTGCAGCCCTTCTAAGACCTCCATCCGAGCCATTAGCTCAGTAACGATGGCCTCCAGCTGCGCCAAATCCTGCTTCTTCAAATAGCCAGACGCGCTGGGGGAGGCTATCGCTTTTTGCTGTGTGGCTTGCTCACCGGCACCGCTTTGTGCATTTTTCCAGTCTTCAAGCGCTTTCACGCGAAGCACAAGCTCTTTAACTACGGTTTCCAACTGTGCCAAATCTTGCTTCCTCACATAGCCCACTGCTTCGAACACAGCTGCCCCGTTTGGGGCGGGCAGGCCGCTGGCTGTTTCCAGCGGCGCTTTTTCGTTTTCGTTTGCCATATCAGTTAGCGTTTTCATTAACAATACAAGTTGCTTGTTTGGTTGTGCTGGTGTTCTGGTCAAAGATGCCTCAAATAACGCAAACTGTGTTATCTGAAAATAACCATCATCGCGTGTATGCCCACGAGCAAAACCGCCCACAGAAAGATGCAGCCCTTCAACAAATTCATCTTCAACCTCAAAATCCAGCTTTATACCAACATAAAGACCATCATCGCGCGAAACGTGATATATAATTCTTCCAACAGGCGCATTGAAGTAGTTATGCTCTAAAAAGACGTAGGGCTCTCCGTAGATATAAAAATTGGTACTTATCGAAAAAACATCACCATGAGCATCGGGCACATCCCACACAACTAATTGACCCTCGTATAGCCCACGAGATACTGGGGTAAGCAGCTGAGGGGCAGCCAACTGCTTCGCCCTCCACTCCATACCGCAAATATACGCGTTTTCCGACAAAATCAAGCCCATCGTCAAAAGGTCAAATACGCCCGACTTATTCTTATCCGCAAGTTTTCCACAATTACCCTGACGGGCCCCGCAGGTAGGGCAACGGCCAGCGTTATGTCCGTCGCCGTTACATTGACTACTGACGTGTGCACCTCCCCCGTGGCCGTATAAGCCTTAACTGGATCACCTATCGCCACAAAATCAGGCGCTTGGGGGGTCGGGCTGGGGTAAGGGATCGTGGCTGTCGGCGCCGCAAGCTCCGCTTGCACCACAAATGGCACAAAGCGCATGAGGCGCCGTAGCGTCTCGCTGCCTCGGTAGGCCAAATACGGCGTGTAGCCTATGCGTGTATAGCCTTGCGTGTTTGGCTCCCCAGCCACAGAGCTACCTACACCCATCTTTATCCGCCCAAAGATAAATGGCAAAGCCAAATCACGCAGCACATTGCGCACCCCAATCGCTGGGGCAGAGGAGGGAAGCGCCGCATATATCTTCTCTACACTATCCGGCTCAAAAAAGTACTCCAAAAGCGCCCGCTCGTGTTCATCTATCGCACGCTGGTAATCTGCTTGCGTTATGGCGTTGCTATCCAGTCGGTACTGCCCCGTAAAATCCGCCGTAGTGTATAGCATGCCCAAAGATATGGTATATTTGCCTAAATGGGAAAGCTGCGCGAACTACGTTGGAAGGATTTTTGCGACGGCCTTGACAAAGACCCGCCTGACGACGTCCAAAAAGAGGCCGAACACGTCTTCTTTGACCACGTTTTCCCGGAAGCCCTGCTTACTTTTTTCCAGAATGCCAGCGAATTGCTTCTCCTTTATGAAGCAGCCCTATCCGCACCTGCTATGAAGCCTATCGCCGACGCCAAGTTCGATGAGCTATTCAAACAGAACCCCATCCCATTTTATGAGTCGCTCATACCTGCGCTCAAAAACTTGGGCGCCGAACCTGAAAAAGCTACCTTCTTAGAGATATGCGCTTTCTTGACTACCTACAAGTCATAATCCGCCTGATTAGGCCAGAGCGCAATCGCAAGGGGCAACGCATACTTCAGGATTTCTACGAGTATGGACTCGCACGTGCCACTGATATAACTGAAGCTCACCCCCCCCAGACTCCTTTGGAGTGCCTCCAACGTATCGCCGACGTCCGGGCTATCCATACTTTGATTGCCGGCGCCACTGCACGCCTCACGTGGAAAGTCTCCAAACGTTACAATGGCACAGAAATCCCCGACGAGTTTCGCTCCCGAAACCTTGACCGCTACGCCGGCCACATCGTGGCCGATTACCTCGTACTAGGGCAAGCATTCTTCTCTGAAAACTTCACCTACATCAGCCCCTTAGAGGCCTTCCCAGATACCACCCTTAGCATACAGCGCCCCAATGGAACGCCGATCCAATCCGCATTTTGGCTCATGCGCCAGTTTTGGGAACTCAATCGCGCCGAAACGCAAATCCTCTCCCTCATGGGCGCCGCCGCGTTCCTCTACCCCAAAGACTCAAACATGCCTCTAACTGGCGACGAACTAGACCAGCTCCGCAAAAACCTCCAAGCCAAAGTCCGAAAAGGCGGCGTCGGGGGGATAGAGCCCGTCTCCGTGCCCATCGAACTCATACCCATCCCCATAGACAATCAAAAATACCGCCTTATAGAAATCCGCACCCAGCTCATACGCGAACTTTGCAACCTTTTCCAAATAGACAGCTCCCTCCTAAACGACCCCGAAAACAAAACGTATAGCAACAAAACCCTCGCACTCAAAGCTCTCTACACCAACGTCATTATACCCTCCGCCTACGAAGTGGCATACGCACTCCAAACCCGCACCCTCGACTACGTCATCACCATAGAAACCTCCAACATAGAGCTACTGCATGAAGACCGGGTCGCTCAGGCCGATTATGTGATCAAGCTCCTACAAGCAGGCCTCATAACACCAGATAAGGCCAAGAGCCTCTTAGAGCTGGACTAAGTCCATGATATCGTCGGCGCCCCTAACGACTCTTACCTCCATCCCATGCAGGCGCAAAAGGTCATGCACCTCCGACTGCTTTTCGGAAACCTTGCCCCTCACTGCTTTCACTTCCAAAAACACCACCCGCCCGTGCTTTACAGCCACTAAGTCCGGCGCCCCGGGCATCAGCCCAGACCATCGCTGCCGGCCGCGCGTGGACTGGTTCGGGATATGCATCACCAGCCAGCCAGCATACAATAGGGCTTGTACGATAGCCCGCTGGACGTCGCTTTCCCTTCGGCGGAAGTATGGCTTCCTGATCCTATGCCGCACCCGCATGGCCAAAGTTAGCCATAATACCCTGTGCTTAGCTTGGCCAAATAAAAAAGCCCCCATGTGCTGGGGGCGAGGGCCGGGAAATAAGGCACTTTTCGTACCTTTGGCCCATGGGAAGTAAGCAAGGCAAAAGTAAGAATTTTCTTACATACGCACTGGGGTATGGCCAGAAGCTGGGACTACGGGTTTTCCCCCTTGTGCCAGGCAAAAAGATACCGCTAATACCGAACTGGCAAAACGAAGCTACTACAGACGAAGCCAAAATACGGGAGTGGTGGCGGAAGTGGCCAAACGCAAACATCGGTATTGTAACGGGGGAGTATAGGGACGGATATTTTTATGTGTTAGACTTTGACCCGCGCAATGGGGGGGACTGGTGGGACGATGTAGGTGAGGATGTTTTGCCCCCGACTTGGGTGGTGCATACGCCGAGTGGGGGGCGGCATTTTTATTACAGGACGCCTGAGCTTTTGCGGTGCGCCAAGCTGCCTAATGGTGTGGATTTGAAGGGTGATGGCGGCTATGTAGTGGCTCCCCCGTCGGTATTATATGATGATGAAGGGAACTTGATAGGGGAGTATGGCTTTCAGCTGGGCAACATGCCGAAGGAGGTGGGGATGGCAGCATGTTCTCAATGGGTTTTGGACGAACTACATGGGAAAAGAGGCGGCGGGGAGGGCAAAGAGGGTGTAGGGTTGTCTCTTTGGCGGATGCCGCCACCCATCCCCAAGGGAATGCGGCATAACTACCTCGTTTCTTTGGCGGGAGCTTTGTGGGCAGCAGGCGTGCCTGAAAAAGAGCTTGAAGCAGTGCTATGGGGAGCATTGGCGTTCTTTGAAACCAGAGAAGACTTTGAACCTGAAAAAGAAATAGTTGGCATACTCAAAAGCTTGCAAAACTGGGAGGGTGAAAAACTAGATTTGACTCTCATCTTGCGCTCTCTCCCCACAGCCATACGTGATATCGTTATTCGTGAGGTGGCTACGGCCAAGGATTTGGCCGAAGATAATGCCGAGCGCGTCCGGGAAAATCGCCGGCGAGCTGTCGGGGTCGTCCGTACAATGACGGTGCGGAAAAAAGAGGACGGCAGCCTTTGGGGAGTATATCAGATGCCGGATGGGAAAGAACGGGAAGTTCCCTACACGGCAGCGGGGCTGCAAGGTCTCCTGCAAGACCTCGGTATATACATAAGCACAAAAGAAGCCGAAAGGCTCTTAGGCGTAGTCAGCGATGGTGAGCATAAGGGCAAAGGCAAGAAAACCAAAGCAGCCAGCTTTGAAGAAATCCTTGAGGTCGTATGGAAACACAAGTGGATTGAGTGGGGCGGCGAAACTTGGCTTCTGGAGCCACCACTACTCACTCGCGCCAACTTAGACAATATCCGAGCGCTTTTACTCCAAAACGGCTTAGAAATCAGCAAGGAGCGCCTAAACACCTTTTTTGACAAGCTCATGAAGTTTTTGCCCGTCAGCCCCATGAACGGCGTGGTCGTAACAGAAGCGCCGCGGTTTGGCAGGGCGGACGGCGTCCGTGGCCTATGGTTCCGGCATAAAAATGATCTCTATGTAGTAACAAAAGACGAAATAAAGCACTTCCCCTTTGGTCAATGGCCAGAAGACGTCTATGTGCTGGATTTGCGCCAAAGGGATTACATGATTGACTGGAACGGCACGCCAGAAGACCTACTCGCTTACTGGGACGGCGTAACAAACAGACTGGCCGGCGATAAGCTCGTGGCCTTGGCCATGTATCTTCCGGCCCTCTTAGATCAGGGCCATATCGGCCTCATCCTACGCGGGCCTGCGGGAAGCGGCAAATCGACACTCAAAAAGGCCTTGGGCTACCTCCGCCTTGGACGAGCTCCTAAAACGCCTCACGGCACAACCGCACGCGACTTCATGGCCGTCCTACACCAAAAGGCTATAGTGTTCTTTGACGAAGTGAGTGCCATGCCTGACGAAATGCAAACGGCCCTCAAAAGTATGATCACCGGCGACGGCATGGCCATGCGCTCACTCTACACCGACCTAGAAGAAGTAGAAAGCGATATGATGGGCACCGCCGTCTTCTGTGCTACTAAGCTGGAATACCTCCAACCCGACCTCCGCACCCGGTGCTTTGTCTGGGAGCTGGAAAATAAAGGCGGCGGCGAGTATGAAGACGAAATAGAAGACTTCTGCAAAAAACTCTGGCGTCGCGCTCTCGCCGGCGCAATAAAACTCTACCAGCAAGCCGCTAAACTGCCGCCACCACCAAAAAACCTACTCCCAGAAATCCGCTTCCGTCGCTGGGTCTCTTGGGCCTACCGCTATGCCCAAATCTTGGGCGTAGCCGATAAATTTGTAGCATACGTGCGCAAATCTAAAATAGCAGCCCACAAAGGCGAAAAGTTTGAGTTCCTAATCGACAGCCTCTCCAACCCCAACTTTGACCCCAACAAAGAATACACCATCGGCGAGCTTATTGAACTGGCTGATCCTGCTGGCGCTAACCTCCGAGGGATAGGCCAATCACTCAACAGGGAAAGCGTCAGGGACGCCATCATCACCTTAGCCCTCTCAATGGGCTACCACCTACGCATAGAAAAGACCCGCCTGAAAGGCGAAACTAAGGCCAAACTACGTTTCTTCTTTACCCCACTACAAACAGGCGACAACTCTCGCCTCAGAACCATCCTAAAAAACAGGGGCATAGAACCTGACTCTGATGACGACGACGAGCCTCCTACCCCACCGCCTTCACCCTCCTCCAACCCGCCAACCCTACCTCCTGCAGCCCCCACCGAACCCTCTGAATCCACACCAACCCCAAACCCAAACCCACCAGCTCAGCCACCACCACCATCCCAAAACCCAAACACGCCTACCGACGAAGAATTGATCGACTTCTTAGAAAACGCACTGGCCGAACACGACCGAAAGGGCGGAACCGCCGAACAAAAGCTCCTATACCTATACCGGTTTAAAGAACGGTTCTGGGCCGAGCTCATGCGAAACGGCCGAAAGAAAGTCTTTGATTACATCCACGAAAAGATTTCCGAACTGGAAACTGCCTTACATGCAGAAACTAAAAAACAAACTTAGATATGGCAAACTCAGAACTTGAAAAGCTTAACACTCTTGAAGCCATCATCCGTATGGCATTGAACAGCTATTTCGCAGCTGCCAGAAGCAGAGATGACCTGTTAGATGACGCCTGCGGCGCCCCTTGGGAACCTCGGGCCCAAGAATTCATAGCACAAGCCGCCGTCCTCCAACGCATCTGCGATGGCCTCTACCAAGAGCTCAAATACCTCCACGAACTAAAAGAAAAAATCGAAAAGCAGACCGACAAAGAACTCAAAATCATCATTGAGAACATAGAAAGCATACCAAGCCGAACGGAACCTGAACCACCCGAAACACAGACTTAGACCAAAACCCGTCTATTTAGGCTAAACTAAGACCTTGCCGCTTCTCCACCTAAGAGATTATCCGCGTCCACGCCTCGGCTTGTATAGCCTTATCCTCTTAGGCACCTGACCAAACTTCTCTACCGCTGAAAGCAGTTTATCCGTTACCCCTAAAAGCTCAGCATAACGATACGCCCAGCTCAGCCATTGCCGATATGGAAAAGCCAGGTAACGCTCCAAAACTTGCATAGGCTCAGGAAGCCGGGATGCCAACTGAAAAAGCTGAAAAGCCCCATTCATGGCCTTACGACCCGGCTCTATCATTCTATCAAAAGGGAAGCGAGCTCTTACAGGACGCGTGGGAACTTCTAAACATAGTCTCGCCATCTCCTTAGGAACTGCCGCCCTAGCACTACAAACAAAAACAGGACCATATAGCGTAAAGCTTCTAAGCTTACTTCTAGACGAAAGTCGATCTTGAATGGTTTCTCCCGACACAGCCGCCTTGACAATATGAGTCAACTTAGGCACTAAACGGCTATTGAGGGTAGAAATAAAAACCAAATCGTCCCACCAATACACCACAAGCAGGTCGTAGGGTTTATCGCCCGCATAATAGTGAGCTTTTTCACCTGCTGTTGATATGTATGAGTAACTTATCATTTCTTCCTGCTCACTTCCATATTCCCCAGTTAGAATAAATGCGGCCACCCCTTGCCACCAAAAAGCCGGCAAAAACATGGCCAAAGTTGTCTCCCACCCTAAAGCAGAAACAAATGCAACATCGGCCCAAAACTTTACAAGATCGCCAATCGTACCCGACGGATCAGGTGGGGGTAATGCCTCAGACCACTCCCAATGATAATATACCCCAACAG
>Ga0308415_1001281_pt1 | contig 10914 bp, 7 predicted proteins | sample HotsprSampleOS55_FD_203465 | JGI IMG/M metagenome (GOLD analysis project Ga0308415, IMG submission 203465) | Hot spring phototrophic mat microbial communities from Octopus Spring, Yellowstone National Park, Wyoming, United States - 20090730_OS55 ... | reverse complement strand
GCTGTAATGGATTGCGAACCCCGACGGCGGCAGTCGTTCGACAGCCTGGATGAGGTAGTGACCAAGTCATCCTCAGCCACCCTGTCGCGCAGGTCTGGGGGCAGCACCAAATGGATTGTTGCGGTTCGATGTTTTTGAAGCGGTATACCCTGTTGGCTGGATTGACCATCCCAGCCACGCCCTTGTCCAAATCCCACCGATCGTTCACCGAAAAAAAACTCCGATCGTCTCCCAGGGCTGCACTTGGCCCCGCAAATGTTTCCTTCGCGGGGCTTGCCTGCAAACACTCGCACCGGTCCACAGCCCGATTGCAGCGCTCTGGCCCAAGTCCAAACGCAACCGCTCGCCACTCCCGAGCCCAAGCCCTTGCCCGCAACGGTGGTGATCCGCTCTGGAGCCTGGTGGCCATCTGCCTGTTGACCTGTCTGTGCGGCGTCCCGCGCGACCTCAACGACCTGGCTGCTTTGGTCCAAGGCCTCAAGCAGTCCCCCCCACCGCGCCCTGGGGATTCGCCGGCAAAAGTGGGCACCTATCCGGCCCCCAGCCAGCCGAGCCTTTGTCGGTTAGGCAGCATCTGAACGACGAGGCCCTCGAAAAAGTTCTTCTCCAGGTGCAGGAACAAATCTGCGGCCCGGCGCCCGAAGACGAACAGATACTCATCGATGGCAAAAAATCGTGCCAGGGAGAGGCGGCCCCTCGGTGCTGACCTTGGATCCCTGGGCCCCGTCAACATTGCCTGGGCACGGCCGCCGGAAAGACCAAAACCCACCAAACCCACGGAACCCGACAACTCTCCAAGAATTTGATCAGGACGGTCGCGCAAGGTCAGCCTGCAGGCCCTCCCCACCTGAGACCCAGACCACAGCCCAACGGGGCTGGAACACGAACGCCGAGTGCCTCCTGAGCTTCGAGGGCAATCTACCCACACTGCCGAAGAACCCTCAAGAACGGGTGAAAGCGCCGCTGGCACAGTTTTCCCCCTCGGGAACTAACGGCCTCCCTGGCGGGCCGGCGTCAGATCCTCAAGGGCCAGTCCGAACTGGGTGTGGTGTGTGCTGCTGGGCGGCCAGCCCGTAGGCGGTAGGATCTGCTGTTGTGGAGCAGGTAGCCGGCCTTGTGCCGACAAGCTGCGGCCGCACGCCTCCCTGCGGCGCGCCGGGCGGGGCAGGGCAGGCCCCGCAAGGGGTGACCTTGATGACCCGCCTGCCGCCATCGGAACTCAAGGCTGCCTTGTGACTGGCTTACCATCGGGCTGCTTGGGGAGCCCGCGGACTGCCGGGGCTTTGCAGAGCTGGCATTCCGTGTGGATTGGCAAAAGGCCGGCCGCGTGGCTTGGCAGCCAGGGGTGCGCAGCCATCTGGATTCAGGCGGGGCGACTGCCAGGCGGGGCATTGCCGGGGCTCTCCGGCGCGTCCAGATCAATGAGGATATCCCGTGGCTCGGCTCCTTTGCTGGGGCCGACGATTCCGCGTTTTTCCAGTTCGTCCATGATACGAGCCGCACGGGTATAGCCGAGGCGCAATCGGCGCTGGAGCAGGGAGACGCTGGCTTTCTGTTCGCTGCGGATCACCTCGATGCATTGGCGGATGAGCTCCTCGTCTTCGTCGATGCCGTCGTCCGGATCGAGATCCGAGGCGGGCTTGGAGAGTTGTTCGTGGATTTCGAGGTCGTAGTTGGGTTTGCCTTGCTTGGCGATGAACTCGACGATGCGCTGGATTTCCTCGTCGGTGATGAGTGCGCCCTGAGCCCGGATGAGTTTGGCGGACCCTGGCGGCAGGTAGAGCATGTCGCCCTTGCCGAGGAGTTTTTCAGCGCCCATCGCGTCAAGGATGGTGCGGGAGTCGACTCGAGAGGCGCATTGGAAGGCGATGCGGGCGGAGATGTTGGCCTTGATGACCCCGGTGATGACATCGACGCTGGGGCGCTGGGTGGCTACGATGACATGAATGCCAGCGGCCCGCGCCATCTGGGTGATGCGGGCAATGGCCATTTCCACGTCGGCCGGCGCCACCAGCATTAGGTCGGCCAGCTCGTCGATAATGACCACGATGTAACTGAGCTTGTCCGGGATGACGATGTCTTCCTCGCGCGGCACGACAATTTCCTCATCGACCTCCACTGCAAAGCCGTCGGCGGCCGGCTCGATCTTCTCCCGGCGCACCTTCAGAGGTAGCTCAGGCTCGCGTTCGGGCAGGGGCTTGTGGCGCGGGCGGCTGTTGAAGGAAGCGATGTTGCGAACACCCACGCGGGCAAAGATCTGGTAACGTTTCTCCATTTCGCTGACGACCCAGCGCAGGGCCAGAATGACCTTCTTGGGATCGGTCACCACCGGGACCACCAGATGCGGCAGCACGTTATACTGCTGGAGTTCGACGACCTTGGGGTCGATCATGACAAAGCGGAGCTGGTCCGGAGTGAACCGGTAGAGCAGGGAGGCGATGATGGCGTTGATGCAAACGGACTTGCCCGAGCCGGTGCTGCCCGCAATCAGCAGGTGAGGCATTTCCGCCAAATCCGCAATGATGGGGTTTCCATAGACGTCCTTGCCCAGAGCCAAGGGGATGCGCGCCCGGGTGTTGCGCCATTCCTCGGTTTCCAGCAGGTCGCGCATCATGACCTTGGTTTTGACCCGGTTAGGGACTTCGACGCCGACGGAGCTTTTACCGGGCACGGGGGCCAGCACATGGATGCGCTCGGCCTTTAGGGCTGCGGTGAGATTGTTGGTCAGGGCGGTGATCCGCTCCAGCTTGACGCCAGGGGCCGGATGCAATTCGTACCGGGTAATGGTGGGGCCTTTGGTGATGTCGCCCAGCTCCACAGGGATATCGAACTGTGCCAGAGTTTGCTGAATGAGCCGAGCGTTGGCCAGCAGCTCTTCTTTGGATTCGGTCGGCTTGGCAGACAGGTCGGGCGGCTGAAGGAAATCCAGGCTGGGCAACTGGTAATTCCCGATCACGGGAGGAGCGGCCACCGCCAGGGGCTTGGGTTTGCGCGTTTTGGACGCTGGAGCGATTGGGGCGGCCACCGGCGCAGTGCGATCGGCTTCCGTCTTGACGGATCCGGGGGCCGCCGGGGTGGTGGCCGGGGAAGGTTCGGGGCGACCGGCTTCTGCGTCGGACGCGGTGGGGGCCGCGGTGTTCGATGCGGCTGCTGGCTCTTGGGGAGTGTCGGCCCTTGACACTGTTGCTGGGGGCACAGGCTGGGGCTCTGGTGTCTCGGAGGTGCTGCGGGTGCCGGTTTGCTCCGGCGGGAGGGGGACGGGAGGAGACGGCGTTGCTTGCTTGGGCTGCGGCACGCTCAGATCGCGAATTTTTGGCTCCGGTACCGGTTGGAGATCAGCACCAAGGCCGGCTTGGGCCAGCTTTTCTTCGAGGGCCTTCTTACGTTCCTCGAGCTCGCGGGCTTTTTGTTCCAGGGCATCGCTGCTACCGGTTCGCAGGCGCCGAAGTTCTTGAATCCCGTGTCGCACCCACTCGCCGATTTGAAAGTTGGTCAGGTAGCAGAGGCCCACCAGATAGAGCGCACCGTAGAGGATAGCTGCCCCCACGGGGCCAACGGTCCAAAACAGGTAATCGTAGCTGAGAGCGCCGAGGACCCCGCCTGCACCGGGTGCCCCCAGTTTCTCGCGCCATTGCCTCAAAACGACCCAGTTTTCCGCCATGTGCAGTAACCCGCACCCCGAGAGGAGCAACACCACGGCCCAACCCCAACGGCGTCGTAAGAACGACAAGGAACCCCACCAGCAGCCCAAGGCCACTAAAAGCAGCAGCGGTGGCAAAAGAAAAGCCGCCATCCCCAGCAGGAAAAAGGAGGCATTGGCCAAATAGGCTCCCACCGGTCCGGCCAGGTTGTGGGCAGGTTGGTTGGGCGGATGACGGTGAAGGGGCAGGTCGTGGGGGTCAAACGACCACTGGGCCACCAGCAGCACCAACGCTACCGCCGCCAGCGCCAAGCCAACGACATCTCTTGGCCCCCGCGAGGATTCTGGCTGAGCTGTTTTCCGCGCCATGCGGCCACCGTACCACGCTCCGGACAGTGTTGGAAGTCCCCGCGGACCGGATTGGAAGTGGGACGCCCGCGGGATGCGTGGGGATGTGGCAAAGCGGCGCGCGACAGGCGAAATACCGGTGGCACCGCAAGCGGGTTGGATTGGCCACCCGCGGCTCGATCCTCCGGCCTGCAGTTTGCTTCCTTGTGAGCTCTCGGCGGAAAATCCGGCGGCGCAGGTGCTCAACGGGCTGGAGCAGGAACGCGGGACCTCGGTCCAGAAAATCGGCCTTCCACGCCGTTCGATGGAGTGACCCTTGCCTGGCGGAAAAGAGCGGCGCGCGGGTCCACGGTACCATGGGCGCTTCGAGGTCACGGGCCCAAGGAAACGTGGACCCGATGGTTTCTCGGCCGGACGGCCGAGGGCTTGACCGGCGGCCGGACTCGCTCCGACAGCTCGGCTGCCAAGCAGCCCACTTCAAGAGCCGGCCGCAGGCTTGGCCCCGACCGAGGGGGATGTTCCCGGCTGTTTGGGCCGCAGTTGGGGAAAGAGGATCACGTCGCGGATGCTTTCCTGACCGAGCAGAGTCATGCAGAGTCGGTCAATGCCCATGCCCATGCCGCCGGCCGGGGGCATGCCATGTTCCAAGGCGATCAGAAAATCCTCGTCCAGTTTTTGCCGTTCGCCGCCGGCCTGGTGCTCCAGCCGTTCCCGCTGTTCGATCGGGTCATTTTGCTCGGTGTAGGCCGGGGCCAGTTCCTGGCCGTTGATGCAAAGCTCGAAGACCTCCACGGTGGAAGGGTCTTCTGGCGAGAGTTTGGCCAGGGGGATGAGCTCCTTGGGCAGATGGGTGACGAAGACCGGCTGAATGAGCGTGGGTTCGATGAGTTTTTCAAACACGGCCTGAGTGACCTCAAAATCCTCGTAATCCGGGGCAAGTTCGACCCCCAGTTCGACGGCCCGGGTCCGACGCTGCTGCGGCGTCAGCTCGAACCAATCGTGCCCGGCCCGTTCCCGGACCAGGTCTTTGTACCGCCGGCGGGGCCACGGCGGAGTCAGGTCGATGGTCCGGATCAGTTGCCCTTCGGCGTCGCGGTGTTCCAACTGGAGAGTGCCCAGGACGGTTTGCGCCACGTGCACGATCATGCTCTGGACCAACTCCATCATGGTCTCGTAATCCCCGTAGGCCTGGTAAGCCTCGAGCATGGTGAACTCCGGGTTGTGCCGGCGGGAGATGCCCTCGTTGCGAAAGGTTCGGCCCAGTTCGAAGACACGATCGAACCCGCCGACCAACAACCGTTTGAGGGGCAGTTCCAGGGCAATCCGCAGGTAAAATTCGCAGCCCAGAGCATTGTGCCAGGTCTTGAAGGGCCGGGCTGCCGCACCGCCCGGGATGGATTGGAGAATGGGGGTTTCCACCTCGACGAAGCCCCGGTTGTACAGGAATTCCCGGATGGCGCGGATGATCTGACTCCGCTTGAGGAAGCGGTCTTTGACCTCCGGATTGGCGATGAGATCCAGGTAGCGCTGGCGATAGCGGATTTCGGTGTCCTCCAAGCCGTGCCACTTGGCCGGGGGCGGCCGCAGGGCCTTGGCCAAAAGCACGCATTCGGTGGCACGGACCGAAATTTCGCCGGTGCGGGTGGTGAAGAGCGTTCCGCGCACGCCGAGGAAATCGCCCAGGTCAATGTGCTTGAGCCAATCGTAGGTATCCGGACCCAGGACATTCTGCTGCGCGTAAACCTGAAGCCGGCCACTGCCGTCCCTCAGGTCCAGAAACAGGCTCTTACCCATGTCGCGGTGGGCGGTGACGCGGCCGGCCACGGCCACCGCAAGACCCTCGGCGTAACGGCTCCGTGCCTCGGCGCAGGTAAGCGAAGGGGCGAACTTGTTGCGGAACGGGTCCAGGCCGCGCGCCCGCAGGGCGGCCAACTTCGCCTTGCGCTGTTCAATCAGGGCATTGGTTTCGTCCATAACCGCCCCGGATGAAACACCAGTCGGGTCGGGAAACCAAGCGTTTGGTGGGTTGCGGGCTGCGGCCGCATTGCGGCACGGGCCCGGCAGCTCTACATTGGCCCGGTCATGAACGCTGAACTGCAGGCTTCGTTGGTCGAGTTGATCCGGCGTACCTCGGTCGAGATGCCGGAGGATGTGCAGCGGACCATTTTGGCGGCGCTGGAGCAGGAGCAGAAAGGCACCATCGCCGAATCAGCCCTGCAAATCATCCGGGCCAACATCGAGCTGGCTCGACGCAAATCCCAACCGATCTGCCAGGACACCGGTAGCATCCTGTTCTATGTGGATTGTCCGGTGGGTTATGATCAGGTGGCGTTCGAAGAAATCGCGTGCGAGGCGGTTCGATTGGCCACGCGCAAGGGCTATCTGCGGCAGAATTCGGTCGATTCGCTGACCGGGAAGAACGACGGTACCAACGTTGGGCCTGGTTCGCCCACGATTCATTTTCATCAGCATCGGTCGGCGGAGGTGCGGGTGCGCCTGGTTCTCAAGGGCGGCGGCTGCGAGAACGTCGGCGCTCAATACTCCCTGCCGGATGAGAACCTGCAGGCCAATCGGGATCTGGCCGGGATTCGCAAGGTGATCTTGGATGCGGTTTTGCAGGCGCAGGGCAAGGGCTGCGGTCCAGGCGTGCTGGGGGTATGCATCGGCGGAGACCGGGCCACGGGTTACGAATACAGCAAACGGCAGTTCCTGCGCCGCTTGGATGACCGCAATCCCAATCCCGTGCTCGACGCTCTGGAACAGGACATTGTTCGGACCGCCAACGAGCTGGGCATTGGGCCCATGGGCTTCGGGGGGCGGACCACCTTGTTGGGGGCCAAGATTTGCGCGGTCAATCGTCTGCCTGCCTCGTTCTTCGTTAGCGTCAGTTACATGTGCTGGGCCTACCGGCGACAGGGAGTCCAACTGGATCCGGAGGGGCGGATCCTGCAGTGGCTTTACTGACAGAAAACCACCCGAAGGCCCTCCGCAGCTCGCCGCGATCAGCCCCCGTCGTCTCTACTGAGGCTAGAGTTTCAGTGCCCGGAACCGCCGGGGCAGATGGCGAAAATGGAATTCGAGCGAGCAAAGCCGCTCCAGCTCCCCGGGCTCGAAATGCCGTGCCACCTCCGGGTCGGATTGCAACACCTGGAGAAAGTCGGCGTCTTGGCGGCCTGACTGTTTGACCTGCCAGGTTTTCATGGCGTTGCGTTGCACCAGGCCATAGGCCTCTTCGCGCGTCAGACCTTTGCGGATCAGGGCCAACAGGACGGTTTGGCTGTGCCACAGGCCCAGCGACAGGGCCAGATTGCGCCGCATGTTTTCCGGATACACCTGCAGGCCTTCCATCAGACGACGCAACAGGTCCAGCATATAGTCCAGGAGAATGCAGGAATCCGGCAAGATCACCCGCTCGACCGAGCTGTGGCTGATGTCGCGTTCATGCCAGAGGGCGACGTTTTCCAGCGCGGCCAGGGCATGGGCACGGAGCAGACGCGCCAGTCCCGTGAGCCGTTCCCACGTGATGGGATTGCGTTTGTGCGGCATGGCGCTGCTGCCCTTCTGGCCGCGACCGAAGGGTTCCTCGACCTCGAGGACTTCCGTGCGTTGCAGGTGCCGAAACTCCACCGCCCAGCGTTCGATGCTGGCGCCGAGCACGGCCAGAACGGTTTGAAACTCCGCATGCAGGTCTCGAGGCACCACCTGCGTGGCCACCGGCGCCGGACGCAGTCCCAATTTGCGGCACACGTACGCTTCCACGCGCGGTGGCAGATGCGCGCTGGTACCCACGGCGCCGCTGAGCTTGCCCACGGCCACCGAGTAGCGTGCCGATTCCAAACGCCGCCGGGCCCGTCGGAACTCGTCGTACATGCCGGCCAGCTTGAAACCGAAAGTGATCGGCTCGGCGTGAATCCCGTGACTACGCCCGATACACGGGGTGGCCTTGTGCTCGCGTACGCGCCGTGCCAGCACCGGCAATAGCGCATCCAGATCCGCACGCAAGAGGTCGGCGCTCTGCACCATCTGGACGGCCAAAGCTGTGTCCACCACGTCGCTGGAGGTCAGACCGTAATGCAGCCAACGGCTCGCCCGGTGCGCGATTTTTTCCGCCACGGCCGTGGTAAAGGCGATGACGTCGTGCTGCAACGTCTGCTCCAGCTCGCGTTGCCGGGCCAGCAACCCGGGCAGATCCTTCTGACAGGCACGGCACCCGGCGCGGATTCGCTCAAAATCGCGGGCCGGCACGATTCCCTCCCGCACCAATGCCTCGGCCGTCAGAAGCTCGATTTCCAACCACAGCCGCAGCTTGTTCTCTTCCGACCATATGGCCCGCATCTCGGGCCGAGAGTAGCGCGCGATCATACCGGCATGATCGAGAGGCAGGGCCACGGGAGCAAACGCGAAAGTAGCAGGGATCCGCCGGCCCGAATTCAGACGCTCAGGCTCTGGCGCCACAAAATCTCCCAAGCTCCTGGTGCAGGAACAGCCGTGCCGGCCTCGAAGCGGCATGGTTCAAACGGAGCTGGGATGCCCAGACGGCCCACGGCAAGCCTCCAAAGCCGGCTTTTCGTGTCTCAGACCGACTTCTCGGTGGACAAGCACAAGACCCGCCAACACCGTATCTGCCCGACCGCCAGCAAGCTGGCCCATTCTGCATGCCTCGCTCGCCGCAGCGGTCCATTACTCGCACCAGCGCACGACCTACGGCGGAGCTAGCCGGTGTCGCGGGCCACGGAAGGTTTCGAGCCGTTCTGCAGGAGCCGCAGCGCACATGAAGCAGAGCACGCGCGCCTGTCTCACAGGGGTCCGACGCCGGGCCAAAACTTTGCCCGCCCGCCGGCTCCGTCAGTTACTCCTTTCTGCCAGGGAAATTTTCACCGTAAGAAGTGGAGTGGCCCGGTCTCAAACCAGGCCGAAAGGCTTCCCACGGGGCCCGCCGCTTCCCCCAGGTGGCTGCCTCGTTCTGGAGCTTACGATGAAGCGTCCCTGCAGCAGCGTCCCGCTTCCAACCTCCGGGGCGCCTCCGCACAAACGCCGGGGCAACAGCACCATGTCGTTTCCTGGCGCAGGCCGGCCCGCCCCTGTCAGGTGGCCGGGCCGGCCGCACGGAAGGGACGGCAGCAATGGTATGCGTTTTGGCAGGAATGACACTTGTCGGGCTCCCGGCCCGTGTTTCATGCTGACGTCCGCCGTGATCGCCATGACGTGCACTCGCCAGATCCGGATGCGGCTGCTGCCGGCGACACAGGAGTGTCTGGGGAAACGGCGCTCCAGTGGGCCATCGCAGGCGGTGGCATGCTGCCGCCGGGGTGCGGGCCGTGCACGGTGGCTGGTGCTGGAGGTGCCGAGCGCAAGTGGGCTCAGAAGCTGGTGGATCCCTGGAGTCTGGCTGCCCGGGAGGGCAAAGCGGCCCCTTCGCCCCTCGGCGCAAAAGAATCGAGAATGACCCCGACGAACCTCGGTGGCCGACCCCCACAGCGGGATTGGCAGAACGCGGCCGATCCGGCCGGGAGGCTGTCTTTGTCGTTGTGGGGCTTGTGTGGTGCGACGCCGAGGGGCGGCTGAGTTGCGAGAGAAAGTTTTGGCCGCTTCTGAGGGGCGTCGGTGTCTGGACACGCACGAGTGGAGCCGCCACGGGCGCTTGGACGATACGAACGAATGTCAGTAGCTTCCAACCAGGCTGGATCGGCCTCGGGCTGGGTCGGGCCAGTTGGCCATGAGTGGGTATCGACGCCACGCCGGGCCCGGGCTTTATAGGTATGGAGCACACGGTTTGGCAGCCGGTGGAGGGGATTGTGCCGCCGTTGGTGACGCCGCTGACGGGGCCGGATGCATTGGACGTGGCAGGCTTGGAACAACTGGTGGAACGGGTGATCCAGGGCGGCGTCCAAGCCTTGTTCGTCTTGGGCACGAGCGGCGAGGCACCCAGTCTGAGTTATCGGTTGCGGCGCGAGCTCATCCAGCGGGTCTGCAGCCTGGTGCGGGGACGACGACCTGTTTGGGTGGGAATCACGGACACGGCCATGGTCGAGGCCGTCGCCCTGGCCCGCTTTGCCGCGGAGGCTGGTGCGCAGGCCGTGGTGACCGCTCCGCCTTACTATTTCCCGGCCGGACAACCGGAGCTGCTGCACTTTGTCCGGCTGTTGGTCCGGCAACTGCCGCTGCCTCTGATCCTTTACAACATGCCGCAGATGACCAAGGTACGCTTCGAACCGGAAACCTTGGTCCGGCTCATGGAATGGGACTCGGTGGTGGGGTTGAAGGACAGCTCGGGCGATTTGCAGTACCTGGCGCACGTGGTGGCACTGGGGCGGCGCCGCGCGGACTGGCGAGTTTGGGTGGGACCGGAAGAGTGCCTGTGGGAAGCGCTCCAAGCGGGCGCCCACGGCGGCGTCAATGGAGGAGCACAGATCGCCCCCCAATGGTATGTGGGCCTTTACCAGGCCTTGCGAGCCGGAGACCTGGCCCGTGCCGCTGAATTTCACGAGAAGATTCAACAATTGGGCGCCATTTATCGGGTGGGCCGCCACGCTTCGGCTGTGGTGAAAGGGTTAAAATGCGCCTTGGCGTTGCTGGGGGTTTGCCGAGACGAGATGGCTCCGCCATTCGAGAGTTTTCAGGCCCCCGAGCGGGCCCGCGTACGCGCGATCCTGGAACAGGTGGGCCTGTTGGAGCCGGAACACCGCACGGCGGAGGCCGGGTCATGACGACCCCGCGAGGGACACACCCTGCGAGGGCACGCCCCAAGGCTCCGGCACCTCGGGCCCGGGCCCGAGAGACAGATAACACGGCCGCGGCCATAGGCGGAGGTTGGCTCGATGGACGGCGCATCGACGGGCTGCGGCCGAGATTGACCCGGCGGTGACGATGGAATCAGAGACACTGGGCGGATCGGGAGGCTGGATGAGCACGCACGGCTTGCCGGC
>Ga0308415_1001280_pt1 | contig 10915 bp, 6 predicted proteins | sample HotsprSampleOS55_FD_203465 | JGI IMG/M metagenome (GOLD analysis project Ga0308415, IMG submission 203465) | Hot spring phototrophic mat microbial communities from Octopus Spring, Yellowstone National Park, Wyoming, United States - 20090730_OS55 ... | reverse complement strand
GGAATTCGACGAAAAACCTCTGGGGCTGGAGCGTGATGAATTTGGCCATGCCAGATTAGACCGCCCCGACCGGTATTTTGTTCACCCTCCGGGTGAACCTTTTACCCTGGTCGGTAAGGATTCAGGTAAACGAATCTGGAGGCGTGCTGGTCCTTGACAAAGGAGACGAGAGGTCGTAAAAGCGACGTGCTCTTTGAGAGAAGCCCCTCGACCGCCATGAGGCCGAGGGAAATGAATCCACAGGCCAATGTGACGGGAACCCCGTGCAAATCGGGGACGGTTGCGCCACTGTAACGGGTGACAAGCTCCCAAAGGCCACTGCGCCCTCGGGGCGTGGGAAGGCGGGAGCGCGGTTAGCAGCCCGGAGTCAGGAGACCGATTGGCCTGTGCTCATCAGGGTTCCGCCCGGGTGGGCGGGATCCACTTCTCCGCAAAAGAGAAGGATGAGGCCAGTCCGAGGAGCCTGGGTGCGCGAAACAGTAGGAGCCCCCGGGTCCATGCGGTTTTGCCTGAAAGCGCCTTCCTTCGTGATTTTGCCGGAGGAAGGCGTTTGTCGTTTCAGGTTGCCGCTGGCGGCAAAGTGCCTTTTGCCCGGTCTGGTCTCGTCTGTGCAACCCGGCTGTGCGTTTCGGGCGTGCCGGATGCACGGCCACAACCGAGAACCAGACATGCAAAAAACTTGGAAATTGCGATGGAGCAGCGCCGCCTGCGCGGGGCTGCTGGTGATCACAACCGCCGCAGTTACGTTCGATGACATCGAGTTCTGGGTGGGCAGTGGCATCAACCGCGCGGCCCTGGTCATCGATTGGGCCGACGGTTTGAGCCCGGAATCATTGTTGTGGGGATACCAGTGGAACGGCCAAGCCACGGGCTTGGACATGCTGCTGGCTGTGGTGCGGGCCGACTCGCGTTTGTTCGCACACCTCGGCCAGTACGGTTGGGGCACGGCGGTCTTTGGCCTGGGCTATGACCTGAACGGCAACGGAATCTTTTCGGTCAGCCCGGCGCCAGGCTTCGACGCCCAGGGCGTGGCCTGGAGTCTGAGTCCCAATGACGCCCGCACCGCGGAAGATCCCGGAGATCACTGGCGGGAAGGATGGAACACCGGCTACTGGGCTTACTACGTGAAAGCTGCCTGGGACAGTCCCTGGGAATCTTCCATGGTGGGTGCGGCCAATCGCACACTCAGTGACGGGGCATGGGACGGTTGGCGGTTTGCTCCCGGCTTTGTGGGTGCGCCACCTGGCGTGCCCGTGCCTGCGCCGGTTCCGGAGGCTTCAGCCTGGTCGTTGCTGCTGTTGGGCGGCGGGTTGCTGGCCTGGGCACGGCGTCGTTCCAGCCCGTGAAAGCAGTCAAGCGATGGGGGTTGGTGCTGCTGATGCTGGGTGGGGCGTTAGCAGCACCCGCTTTGACACTGAACGAACTGCAGGTGTGGGCAGGCGCAGGCACAAACCGCGCCGCACTGGTTATTGCCTGGCCTGCGCCTGCCCCGGGTTCGGTTTGCCCGGCAGACACGCCCTCAGACGGTCCTACGCTGGCCTGGGGGTTCCGGTGGAACGGCACTGCGACGGCGGCTGATCTGCTCCGTGCGGTGTTGGAAACCGACCGCAGGTTGTTCGTGTTAACGGCGGCGGAGCAACCGGCCGGGACCGTGGTGGTGGGCCTCGGATTGGACGCCAACCAGAACGAAAGGTTCGGTCTGCGAGGGCCGGACCGGTGGCTGCTGCCGGACTCCTTTGCCCAGGGGCCGGTTTCCATCAGCCCTGCAGAGCTGCGGGGCTTGCAGCCGCTGGAACTTGGCGACTGGTACGCAGCGGCATGGGACACGCACGACTGGCAGGTGTGGCGGGAGGCCGGAGAGAGCGGTGGGTTCGACACGGCACCGCCGCTTGGTGCGTGGACCCGGGTTCTGCCCGTTCTGGAGGCGTGTCCACTGCAGGACGGTTCCTGGATCGCCCTGAGCTGGGCGCCACGGCAACAGCCGCGGCCTCCGACTGGGATCGGTGCGGCACCGGCGGTGGTACGTCCATTCGCGACCACTCTGTTGGCTGCCCGCGGCCCTTTTGGGCCGCCCCCCTACGATGACCCGGTGGCAGTCTTGGGCGTTCCCACGCGGTGGTTCTACGATCCATGGGCGGTGTTTTCCGGTCGCGAACCGATGCGCCGTGCCAGTGTGGTCGAACCACCGTTTAATCTCTCGGCACCGCAGGGAGAGCCGCTGTTGCTTACCTTGCCACCTGGCAGCAGTATCATCGTGGGATTCGACCCGCCGCTGACCAACGATCCGGCACATCCCTACGGAGTGGATTTCCTTGTGTTCGGCAACGCGTTTTACGCGGCAGACGGGGTGGTGGGAGACGAGGCCGACCTGAACCGGCTGCGGTTGACTGGTGGGCGATTCGAGGAACCGCTGCTGGTTTCGGTCAGCCCCGGCTTCACGGGAGCCCCGGGGGAGCGGGAAGACGATCCGGACAGTTGGCAGTGGTACACTTACGAGTCCGGGCCTTACGCGGACACGGCATTTCCGACGCAGGCCTTTCTCTGGGATTGGGAGCGGAACGGGTGGAGCCCGGAGCCCACGGATTTTACGTTGCCGGTAAACCCTGCCCTTTCGGCCTGGTTGATGGCCGGGCGCTGGTCTGTGCTAGAGGTGATGGAATGGTATGGGTGTTCGGCGGGAGGGACCGGATTCGATCTGGGCCCTTCCGGTTTTGCAGCGGTGCGGTTTGTCAAGATCGAGGGCCGTGCACCAGATCGGGCGTGGGGGGAAGTGGACGCAGTCAGCCGGGTGCGTCCGCTGACGCTGGGCGAGGGGTTGTGGGTGTTTCCGGAAAACCTTGCAGCCGGAGAACACACCGTGTGGTTTCAAAACCTGTGGGATCCGAAGCAGTGGGCGGTGCAAGTGAGGCTCGGCCCATTGAACCAGCCGGTTTGGCTCGGTGCAGCGCCTGCCGGCGATTGGAGAGAGCTCCTGGGGGAATGGGGCTGCGCGGTGGCCGGGGTCCGGCTCGAGGTGCGATCCCGGCGTGGGGACCAGCCGGCGGCCCTGACGGGCGAGCTGCGCCTGAGGGTGCCGCAGCAGGAAATTCAGCAGGGGCACGTCCTTGACCTGTGGATTTTGGATGGCGCGGGGAGCCGATGGAGCCGACCCGACTTCGTGGTCGAAGCAGAGTCTGTGGCTGTGAGGTTGGCGGGCTTGGCGAACTCGACCACCATCGTGGTTGTCCGCGTGAGTCCGCCCCGGCTGCAGGTGTTCCTCACCGGAGGGCGCGTGCAGTTCGAATTCCGACCGGTGCCCAACTGGGTCCATGCCCTGGAGCGGACGGTGGACTGGCGGAGTTGGACCGTGGTCCGGGAAAAAAGCCCGACGAGGCCGGAGCCATTGCTATGGGAGGATCCGCAACCGCCGGACGGCGCGGCCTTCTACCGGCTCCGTCTGAGCCCTCGGTAGCAACCGCGGCTTGCAAGTCAGCCCGTCCGCCCGAAAGCTCAAGGGCACGCTCCTTGCGCGGATAAAGGTGCACACCGGTGTGCCCTGGTGAATCTTAGGATGGGCTTTCCCGCGGCCTGCGCAACGTGGGAAGGGCGATTTCGATTTTGCAGCGCACGCGACAAGGGAACGAGCTCTGCACATGAGCCGCTGTCGACGGGCAAAAGTCGGGATGCGACGGCTGTGCAGGGGCTGCGGAGGTGTGTTCCGCCTTCGAAAGGGGTGCACCTGGCGGTCGGGGGCGCATTTCACTTTTGGAGCGCCTACAGGAGTAGGCCCCACAAAAACGCCTGATCCTGCTAGGTTCCCGCGGCTCTGACCGGCACAGAGCGCGGGAATGTGGAGGGTCGTTCAAAAAGTCAATTGCGCCCTTTTGAGGGGAACCTAGCGAATCGGAGGCGGGTTTCGGTTCTCTGCCTGTATCACCGGCTACCTCGGCGGCTGCGAGGGGCAAGGAGCTCTGCGGGCGGGGCTTTGCTGTCTTCAGGCCGAGGCTGCCCGTTCGGGTCCCCCACCCCAGGGCCGGGACGGGAGCCAGCCATCGGAGGGGAAATGTCGCCGGGTGAGCAACGAATCGGGTCGGGCATGGGTTGGGCCCGAAAGATAGGGGTGGGGCAGTAGGTTTCCGGGCGCGGTGTCACTCTTTCGACAGCACCAGCAAGCTGGCGCACTCCAAACGCTGCGCGAATTCGAAGGCGCCGTGCGGGGTCGCGGCAGCGCAGAAACTCCGGCGGCTTGCGGCCGCTGTGTGAGGCGGGTCGGGATGGAACTCGGCCTTCCAACGGGATGCTCTGACCACGGGTGGAAGCAAGGGCGCTCGGTGCCCGAGCCGCAGGAGGGCTGTTGCGCGTGGAGAAAGGGTGACCGGACAAGTGGGCTTTCTGCGGGAGCACCAGGAGCGGAGGGACGATCGCAGTGCGTAACGGTGGGAATGAAGGACTGGGCCGTGGGGCGGTGGATGCGAGCTCCAAGGAGGATCCGTGTCCGTTCCAGCGGACCGGCCAGTTTTGAAGTCTGGCCGGGGTGGAAGCTCTCTAGGGCATGGAGACCTTGTGGCGCAACCAGCGGCGGCCCCGGCTGTCTTTCAGGCAGAGCCGCTCCACCGAAGCGGTCCAAAAACTGAAGTGCGCCGGACGGTCGGTCGAGGATTTGGCCTTGCCAAGGCGTAGGTCTTTGGGCCAAATGCACCGACTGATTGCCACACTTATGGATTTGGCCGACATTTTGACCAAGGAGCAGATCGTCACGGACCTGCAGGCGCGTGACCGTTGGCAGGCGATTGACGAGCTGCTCGGCGTTTTGGTGGCCGCGGGTAAGATCCGGAGCCAGGACCGCGAGGCCATCGCCCAGGTGGTGCGCCGGCGTGAACAGTCCATGAGCACGGGCATCGGTTTTGGCATCGGCATCCCGCACGCTTCCACGGACCTGATCCAGGAGGTGGTAGGAGCTTTGGGCCGGTCCCGGCACGGGGTGGATTTCGAGGCACTGGACAATCAGCCCGTCAAACTGGTGATGCTGTTTTTGGTGCCGCAGGGACAGTTTCAGAAGCACCTCCACACCTTGGCCAACATCGCCAAGCTGCTGCACAAGGCCGAATTCCGCAAGGCCCTCGAAGAAGCCCCGGATGCGGAGACAATGATGGCGCTGATCCGACAGCACTGCGGCAAGAGATAAACCGCGCGCGGCGCGTTTGCAGGGGCGCAAGCACCGCCGGCCGCGGCGCAGGGCTCAGCGGGCTGTGTTTCGCCCCGGTTTTCTCCGATGCCTGGATCTCTGACTCATGCACTTACCCTCTGCCATGCTGCAAGAGCGGCTGCGCACGGCCGTGGCCGCAGTGTGTCCTGAGGCCGATCCTGACAGTATCCTTGTTCGGCCCTGCCCAGACCCCAGGTTCGGAGATTACCAGGCTACCGCCCTGATGGGGCTCGCCAAGGCCCGTCGGGTCAACCCCCGTCAACTGGCTGCCGAGGTGTTGGCCCGGCTGGAGGTCGGTGACCTGTGCGAGGCGGTGGAGGTGGCCGGCCCTGGGTTTGTCAATTTCCGGTTGCGTCCCCAGACAGTGGCCGACGCCGTGGCGGCAGCGGCGGGCCGGGAACTGCCTTTCGTCCTGCCGGCAGCGCGGCCGCGCACCATCATTGTGGACTTCAGCTCCCCCAACGTGGCCAAGCCCATGCACGTAGGGCACATCCGCTCCACCATTCTGGGCGACTGCCTGGCCCGAGTATTGCGCCGGCTGGGTCATCGGGTGATCACGGACAACCATCTGGGCGATTGGGGCACGCAGTTTGGCATGCTGTTGCTCGGTTGGAAACGGTTCCTGAACCGGGAGAACCTGGCCCGTGACGCCATTGCCGAGATGGAACGGATCTACAAGACCGTACACGCGGCCTGTCAGCAGGACCCAGCCACCCTGGAGGCGGCCCGGCGTGAACTGGTGCTACTGCAATCCGGAGATCCAGAAAATCGGGCCATTTGGCAGGAGATGACGGCCCGTTCCCGGGCCGAGTTCGACCGTGTCTACGACCGGCTGGGCGTGCGGTTCGATTACACCCTGGGCGAAAGTTTTTACCATCCACGCCTTCAGCCCATGGTGGACGAGCTGGTCCGACTCGGTCTGGCTCGGGATAGCGAGGGGGCCAAGGTGATCTTTTTCGACGATCTGCCGGAGCTGAAGGACACGCCCTTGATCGTGCAAAAGAGCGACGGCGCCTTCAACTACGCGACCACCGACCTGGCCACGCTGGCTTATCGGATCGAAACCTGGCATCCCGATGAAATCCTTTATGTGACCGACGGTCGCCAGCAACTGCATTTCCGCCAGGTCTTTGCCGCCTTCCGCAAATGGCGTCCGGAGACGGCCCACGTCAAGCTGGTGCATGTCTGGTTCGGATCCATTCTCGGCGAGGACGGTAAGCCGTTCAAAACGCGATCCGGGGAAACGGTCAAGCTGACCGAGCTGTTGGACGAGGCCGAGGAACGAGCCTTCCAAGTGGTCACCGCCAAACAACCCGAGCTGCCCGAGGACCAGCGCCGGCGTATTGCCTGCGTGGTGGGATTGGGCGCAGTTAAGTACGCCGACCTGCTTTCCAACCGCCAGAGCGATTACGTCTTTAGTTGGGATCGAATGCTCTCGCTCACCGGCAACACAGCGCCCTACCTGCAGTATGCCTACGCCCGGATTGCCAGCATTTTCCGAAAGGGTGGGATCAGTCCGGAGACCGTCCGCGAAGCGGTAGGGCGCGGGTTCCATCTGCAGACCGCGGAGGAACTGGCCCTGGGCCGGCACCTGCTGGATTTCGGATTGGTCCTGGAGGCCGTGGCCGAGGATTACCGGCCCAACTATCTCTGCAATTATCTGTTCGAACTGGCCGGCCGATTCACACGGTTTTACGAAACCTGCCCCGTGCTGAAGGCCACCGAACCCGAACGCACGCATCGTTTGTATCTGTGCGAGGTGACCGCGCGGGTGCTGCGGCTTGGGTTGGACACATTGGGCGTGGAGGTGCTCGATCAGATGTGATCCGGCCTGGGACGCCGCCTCCGGCTTCGTGGCCGCGATGCGGCGAATAGGGAAGGTCCTAGGGCTGAGCGCGGGCTGCGCGACCAAGCTGTTGACGGCCGTCTCGTTCCCATGCGCCGCTTCCCTCCTTGAGCGGTCCGGGGGCTGGTTCCAGAAGTTTTCCAAGGTCTCCGAGCAAACGCCCGCTCCGGAAAAAGGCCCACGGGCAGGCCAGGGTCGTCCGGGAAAACTGGCGTCCGAAAGAACCAGGGCCACTTTGCCCCGTCGGTTAGGCTTTCCAAGACTGGCCCCCAAGATACCGAAGGGACGGACCGTGCTGCCGGGCCCGGGACGATGGGGCGAGAGGACGTTGGGCTGCCTGGCAGGTTGTCACCGAGGCGAAATGCCGATAGATTGGGCCTCGGTTGTGGTAGCCACCGGCTGAGACGATGAGTTTTTGGAACATTCTTTATGTGGCCGCGGCGGTGCTGCTGCTGTTCGGCGCGGCCGTCTTCGTGCACGAATTCGGCCATTTCTGGATGGCCCGCCGCCGCGGCCTCAAAGTGGAGGCGTTTGCCATCGGTTTTGGCCCCAAGCTGTTGGGCTGGACGCGGAACGGGGTGGAATATTCCTGGCGACTGATTCCGGCCGGCGGGTATGTGAAACTGCCCCAAATGACAACGGCCAGCCTGATCGAAGGACAGACCGCCGATGGCCAGCCATTGCCGCCGGCTTCGCCCGGCTCGAAGATCTTGGTCGCTGCTGCCGGTCCGTTCATGAACATCTTGTTTGCGTTTGTGCTGGCCACGGTGATTTGGTTCGTGGGTCTGCCGGTAGCGGTGGATCCGCCCATCGTGGGCTATGTGGAACCGGACTCGGAGGAAGCGCGGCTGGGCATCCAACCCGGGGACCGTGTCGTGTGGGTGGATGGCCAGAGGATTCGCTCTTGGCGAGACATCAACCTGGCCACGGCGCTGGCCCGCACCAACGTGGTGCCGGTGGTCACCGAACGCCAGGGCGTCTATTTCACGAATTATCTGACGGCCGTGGTCAACCAGACCTTTGGCCTGAAACTTTTGCGGTTAGAGCCACGCGATCATCCGGAGATTTTGGAGGTCTTGGAGGGCAGCGCTGCTGCCGAGGCGGGTCTGAAAGCCGGCGACAGGGTTCTGGCCTTTGCCGAAGTGCCGGTGGTCAGCCGGGAACAGCTTATCGAGCTGATCCGCAAACGTCCGGAACAGCCCACCGAAATCCGTGTCGAACGACAGGGTCAGAAACTCGCCCTGACCGTGCGCCCGCGGCGGGACCCGGCCTCCGGCCACGGCCTGTTGGGGGTGAAGCTGGGCAGCAGTTCGACCCAAACCTACTTGGTCCAGCGACCTGGTCCGCCTCCGTGGACGCAGGTGGCCGACGTGTTGGACAAGACCTTCAGGACCCTGACGGCCCTGGTCTACTCCAAACAGACCGGCGTGGGGGCCAAGGACCTCAGCGGCCCGGTTGGGATTTTGGCCATGTTAGCCGCCTGGGTAAACACGGATTATCGGTTGGCGCTGAGCTTCCTGGTCCTGCTCAACGTAAATTTGGCCATTCTGAACCTCCTACCCATTCCGGTGTTGGACGGCGGACACATTCTGATGGCGTTGGTGGAAAAGCTTTGGCGCCGGCCGCTTAACGTGCGGCTGGTCGAATTCACCACCACGGCTTTTGCCGTGCTGCTCCTCTCCTTCATGCTGTACGTGACCTTCTTCGATCTCAAACGCATTCCTCTGTTCAGTGCCTGGTTCAAAGCCCGGCACCAGATCGAACAAACGGCCCCGGAACCTTCCGGGGCCCAGCCCGTGGCGCCATGAGCTACTGTGTTTCTCCCTATCGATACCAGCGTCGGCGTACCCGCGAGATCTGGCTGGGGGATCCGAAAAAGGGCGGTGTCATCATTGGCGGGGATCATCCGGTGGTGGTCCAGTCCATGATCACGGCCGACACCATGGACACCGAAGCGTGCGTGCGGGAGACCCTGGCCCTGGTGGAGGCCGGTTGTCAGGTGGTGCGCATCACCGCGCCCACGGTCCGGGCTGCGGCCAACCTGCGCAACATCGTGGCCGAACTGCGCGCCCGCGGTTGTCTGGTGCCCATCGTGGCCGACATCCATTTCAAGCCCGAGGCCGCCCTCGAGGCGGTCCAATGGGTCGAGGCCGTCCGTGTCAATCCCGGCAACTATGCGGATTCGAAAAAGTTCGTGGTCAAGGAATACACCGACGAGCAGTACGCGGCGGAGCTGGCGCGGCTGGAAGAAAAGTTCACGCCACTGGTGTTGGCGTGCAAACGGCTCGGTCGGGCCCTGCGCATCGGCACCAATCACGGCTCCCTTTCCGACCGCATCCTCAATCGCTACGGTGACACCCCCTTGGGCATGGTGGAAAGCGCATTGGAATTTGCGCGGATCTGTCGCAAACACGACTTCCACAACTTCAAGTTCTCCATGAAGGCCTCCAACCCCAAGGTGGCCATCCAGTGCTACCGATTGTTGGTCGAGCGCCTGGCAGCTGAGGGGGACGACTGGAACTATCCGCTCCACTTGGGCGTGACGGAGGCCGGTGACGGAGAGGATGGCCGCATCAAGAGCGCCATTGGCATCGGATCCCTGCTCTGCGACGGGCTGGGGGACACCATCCGCGTCTCGCTGACCGAAGATTCCGTGCACGAGATCCCCGTCTGCCGCGCGATTCTCGAGTGCATACCGGCTCTTACCCGGGCGGACCTGCAGGTACCCACGGACGAAGTGCCCTTTGCCCCGTTCGAGTACCAGCGCCGCCCTACAGTGGAGGTCGAGCTGGCACCGGGGCTTCGCTGTGGTGGCGAGCAAACCATCCGGGTGGTGGTCCCCCGGGCGGCTTGGCAGGTGCTGGCGTCCCGCATTCCCGCCCGGGCCGATGTGCGCCCCGAGGGCGCCTACGAAGACCTCCGCATTGCGGAGGTCGATCCCCGCGAGGATTTCGACCTGCCCACCGACGCCCTGCTGGTGACCGTGCGGGATTTGCCGGACCTGCCCGCTCTGGCTGCGTTCCGTCTGTTGGCGTGGCGACTGCGACGGGCCGGGCGGCGCAACCCCATCTTGTTGAAAGACACCCTACAACCGCCGCAACCGCTGTTGGATTCCCAGACCGCGCTGTTGCGCAGCGCCATTGTGCTGGGCGCCCTGCTGGCCGACGGCATCGGAGACGCCATCTTGGTCCGGAACGAGTCGGACCCGATGTCAGCCCTGCGTTTGGCCTACAACATCCTTCAGGCGGCCGGCTGTCGCACCTTCAAGACCGAGTATGTGGCCTGTCCTTCTTGTGGTCGCACGCTGTTCAACCTTCAAACCGTGACGGCCCGCATCAAAGCGCGCACTTCGCATCTCAAAGGGGTCAAAATCGCGGTGATGGGCTGCATCGTCAACGGACCCGGTGAAATGGCCGATGCCGACTTCGGTTACGTGGGCGGTGCACCGGGCAAGGTCAACCTCTACGTGGGCAAGAAACCCGTCAAGTTCAACATCCCGGAGGAGGAAGCTGTCGACCGACTCGTCGATCTGATCCGGGAACACGGCAAGTGGACCGATCCGGAACCCTTGCCGGACTCGGACGCCTCCGGAACTTCCTCGGTCTCATGTTCCGTTTCCTCTACGGCCTGATTCTGGGCGTGGCCCTGGGCGCAGGGGTCACCTGGTGGTGGTTGCAACCGCCGGAGCCGGCCCGGTTGGAACAATGGCGGGACGATCTGACCGCCACCGGGCTGGGGCTGCGCGACGTGCTGCAGGAGAAACTCCAACTGCTGCATCTGACGGCTACCAACATCCAGGAAGAACTGGCCCGCCGCGGACAGGTGGTGCGCCGCGCTGCCCGAGACCTCGGACATCAGGTGGCCGATGCAGCCACCGACGCCCG
>Ga0308415_1001274_pt1 | contig 10933 bp, 12 predicted proteins | sample HotsprSampleOS55_FD_203465 | JGI IMG/M metagenome (GOLD analysis project Ga0308415, IMG submission 203465) | Hot spring phototrophic mat microbial communities from Octopus Spring, Yellowstone National Park, Wyoming, United States - 20090730_OS55 ... | reverse complement strand
GGCACTTCGGCCAGATACACAAACCCCTTACCACGAAAAATGGTCGGTGGAAGGTTGAGAATAACCTGGCGGAACGCACCCAACGTGAATGGCCGATCACTAACGTAACTCCAGGTGGCAAACTCGGCCCCGTGATCGTGGTGATGCTCACCATCATCCTCTGCGTGATCGTGGTGGTGTTCACGGATATGATCAGGTTGCGTATGATGATCAGCAAGGTGCAACGGTACAAGACCGGCAGGACGTTCGATCCCAAGCAGCAGCCCAAGCGGAACATCACCATACGCCGCCGATAGGATACGTGCCTGGGGAACAATCCGCCGAATCCATTCCTCTACCGCACGATGGCGCTCTGCGGGAACCAAATCAATTTTATTGAGCACAACAATGTCTGCCGCACTAATCTGATCGACAATCAGCGATTCGTAAGATGGCTGCTGATCGACGTACTCAGCGTCGACGACAGTAATAATGCCGTCGAGGCGGAACAGCGCACGCAATTCAGGGAGCAGAAAAGTATCGGCAACTGCCCACGGATCGCTCACGCCGCTGGTTTCGATCACCACATATTCGGGCGGCTGGGGACGTTCGAGGAGTTGAAGGGCCGCCCGCAGCAGATCATCGCGGATCGTACAGCAGATACAACCATTTGCCAGCGCAATGGTATCACTATCCACATCAACGACAAGCTGCGCATCGATATTGATCGTGCCGAAATCATTGACCAGCACCGCCGTTCGCCGACCGAGATCGGCCCGCAGAATCCGATTTAAAAGCGTTGTCTTACCGGCACCGAGAAACCCGGTAATAATGGTGATCGGGATAGCCTGAGCATTCATACCCATTTCCTTCCTTAAGAACGCCGACGCGGTCGGCAGCAGACACAGTCAACCCCATGCACAATTCGTGCGACCTGTTCAGGCGTGGCATACACCGGCGATGACGAACGATGAATATGAACCGTACTGACAGTACGCACACATAAACCGTGGCAGATCGGACATTCCACCGGATCATCGGCTTGCCAGGCAGGTCGTCGCTCTTCAAGCTCAATCTCGCATTCTGGACATTCGTAAACGTAAAGTGGCATACGTACTACCCTCTCTTCCTGACCACACGCCCGGACAGGATGTAGTGTACTGTCGTTTGCGCCGATCAATTTCGGGAATGTAGCTTTCCACCACGAAGGACAAACCGCGCAGCGACTAGCTTTTGATACAATATATCACTAATGATCACCCACGTCAATGCGGCAGGCGTTGTTGAGGAGAGATAAGGAAGGCGAGGCGAGTGCAGCATTGTGCGAGAGAACGACCATCGCGTATCTTTCGTTGTTCCTCTTCCTCACCGCTCACGGGAGCGGAAGAGAACCGGACCAGAGGATCAACCGTGCATGTTAGGGAATAGCAGCATGTTGCAGTTACGAGCTGAGCAGTGGCCCTGATCCTCTGCGCACCACTACGGAATCGCTCACTTTTTTTCGTGGCAAAATCATTTTGGTAGTATAATATTACTGCACAGTAAATGCACAGGATTTTCACGGTATCAGAGGAACAATCGTATGACCATCTATCAGTTCTCAGCGCAACGTATTGACGGATCGACCCAATCGCTGGCCGATTTTCGCGGCCAGGTCTTACTTATCGTGAACGTTGCCAGTATGTGTGGGCTGGCACCGCAATACGCCGGCCTCGAACAGCTCTACCGTCGTTACCGCGATCAAGGGTTTTCCGTGTTGGGCTTTCCGAGCAACCAATTTATGCAGGAACCACGCAGCAACGAAGCGATTGCTCAGTTTTGTGAGCGCACGTACAACGTGACTTTTCCCTTGTTCGCTAAGGTTGACGTGAACGGGCCAAACGAACATCCCCTATTCACGTATCTGAAGACCCAGCTCCCTGGTCTCTTTGGCAGTACCGCGATCAAGTGGAATTTCACGAAGTTTCTAGTTGATCGCAATGGAAAACCGTACCGCCGGTATGCACCGACCGAGCTTCCTTCGCAGATTGAAGAGGACATTGTTGCATTACTACGCCAGCAACCGGTACCGCAGAGTATGGCTGCACAGTAGCTGAGGAGACTTTCGCCTTCGTTCCCACCAAGTTGGGGGTAGATCGTATCAGTGAAGGGGCAGTGCCCTGGCCTCCCTGCCAGAGGTTTTTGACGTTCTCGGCTTGGGATTTACCCGAAACATCTTAGCGCCTGATCGAAAACGCAGATCTCTCATTGGGCGTGTCCCGTATCCGTGCAATCATTGCGTGAGGGGGTCCAACATACTTTTGCGCCGTGTAGGCAAGAGGGCTGGAGGGAAGGTGAGGGCCACCCTCACCCCCGGCCCCTCTCCCGCGCTGCGGGCCACCCTCACCCCCGGCCCCTCTCCCGCGCTGCGGGCCACCCTCACCCCCGGCCCCTCTCCCGCGCTGCGGGCCACCCTCACCCCCGGCCCCTCTCCCGCGCTGCGGGAGAGGGGTGATCTAGGTGGTGGACTCGGCATTGTTGACAGATGCCCGCGCAGCATCGCCCCTGCTCCGCTCCTCTCCCCCTTCCGTTCCCGCAGCGTTGGCGTGGAAAGGGGGCTGGGGGGAAGGTGAGGAGCATCATCCTCCCCCCTCCTCTCCCACAGCGTGGGAGAGGAGGGGGGGCTGGGGGGAGGTGAGGGCCGCCCTCACCCCCGGCCCCTCTCCCGCGCTGCGGGAGAGGGGTAATCTGGTGTGACGCAGGCGCAGGATCGCTGCTGCTCTGCTCATCTCCCCCTGCCTCTCCCCGTGGAGGAGCGGCAGGGGTTGGGGGGAAGGTAAGGGCTGCCCTCACCCCCAGCCCCTCTCCCGCGCTGCGGGAGAGGGGTGATTGACAGCCGCAGGATCGCCCCTGTTCCGTTCATCCCCCCTTCTCCGCCCCTGGTGGGAGAGGAAGGGGACTGGGGGGAAGGTGAGGGCCACACTCACCTTGCCACTCCTAACACGGTGGCTATCGGCACCCCGGCGCCGTTGCGGTTGCATCAGGACGGCGAGGGCGACCTTTATGGTTTAGAACGACATAGTTAGGACAGGCTTCTGGTATCAGCTTGTGATCGCTAACCTGCCGCTTGCCTCAGCGGATTCCTCTACCCTTTGCTCTCCCAAGGCAGATCGTGAGCAATTTGGCAGAACCTCACTGTCTGTGATATAATTCACACAGCGTTCTACCCTTATTAACGACAAAAGCCTTCAACGGGTGACGTAATTACACCTGTTTCTTTTTCTGTTCACGCTTGCAGGTATTGATTCCAAACGGCCAGTAAAGCGGACATACGGCAAATGCTGCGGTTGCAAACATAATTAACGCCAGAAACCCACAAACGATCTGCAACCAAAAATTTTGACCGAAGAGTGAGATGAGTCCAAAAACCATAGTTAGTACTAGACGAATATCACGGTCGAGTGTACCTACATTACGTGAGAACATCGTTGTATCCTTTCACTACAAGAGTATCTCGTGCCTAGCATAACAATCTGGGTAATTGTTGTCGGTAAAGATTTTATCACCAAACGTAATAATCGCTTATCGGTATTGTTAGGCAGAAGTCAGGAACAGCATCGCCTGTCGCTGCTTATGATACAATAGGGTAGTTTCGCCGAGATTATGCCGTGGGGAGCTATGAAGGACGAAACAACAGAATTGCCAGCCGATCAATCCGATCCTTTCGGTCTTGCTGCCGTTCGTGATCTCTTGCAGATGCTCGAACGAAGCGATGTTTACGAAATTACTATCGAACGCGGCGATACCAAGCTGCATGTCAAACGCGGTCATGCAGGAGGTATTATCTATCCTACCCCTATGCCCGCCGCACCAACCATCCAGCCCTTGCCAACAACGCCGGTGACGCCGTTCGTTCAACCACCACCGGCTCCTGAAGGCCCACCGGTAGAAATGCCAGCCGGTCACACCATTACTGCGCCGATGGTTGGCACCTTCTACGCGGCTCCATCTCCGAAGGATCGTCCGTTTGTGCAGGAGGGAGATGAAGTGCGCGTCGGCGATACCGTTGGTATTATCGAAGCAATGAAGATGATGAACGAGATCGAGAGCGAAGTTGCCGGTCGTGTTGCCCGAATTCTGGTCAAGAATGGACAACCGGTAGAGTACGGGCAACCGCTCATGGTCATTGAACCGCTTTGATGCACGCCTTTACGGTATCTGAACTTAATAACGCATTGCGTGCTCACCTCGAAGAGGAAGGGTTATTCTTTGACATCTGGCTGTTGGCGGAAGTGGTAGAGTTCCGTCGCTACCCTTCCGGCCATTGCTATTTTACGCTGAAGGATGAGCAGGCCAGCATGCGTGCAGTGCTGTGGCGATCAGCCGCCGAGCGGGTAGCCCTGCTCCCGACAAACGGAGAGGCAGTGCTGGCGCATGGACGGGTTGGTTTCTACGAAGCGCGCGGTGAAGTGCAGTTTGTTGTTGACCAGATTGTGCCTGCTGGGATAGGACTACTCAATGCCCAACTTGCGCAATTGCGTGCCCGGCTGGAAGCAGAGGGATTGTTCGATGAACGGCGGAAACGCCAACTGCCGGTCTTACCCCGTCGCATCGGCATCGTTACTTCACCACAGGCCGCAGCCCTGCAAGATATGCTCACGATTTTACGCCGTCGCTACCCATTAGCTGAAGTGGTGCTCTCGCCTTGCCTGGTACAGGGTGAACTGGCACCGGCCAGTATTGTCGCTGCGCTGCGGCGCGCCTACACAGAACCACTCGATGTTATCATTCTGGCGCGTGGTGGTGGCGCCAGCGAAGACCTGGCTGCGTTCAACGATGAGCAGGTCGTGCGGACAGTAGCACTGAGTCCGGTACCGATTATTACCGGTGTCGGCCATGAAACCGATACAACGCTGGTTGATGCCGTAGCCGACGTGCGAGCGCCGACGCCTTCGGCTGCTGCTGAACTGGTTGCGCCAGCCATTGGCGACCTTCAACAACGAATTACGGAGCTTCGTGAACGGGCTGAGAGTGCGATCTTGTCTCGCATTGATACGCAACGTGCCGTTGTCGCGCAACAGCACATGCTCTTACAGCGTAACCATCCACGACGTCGTTTTGATACGGCCCGTCAAACCGTTGATGATCTGTTGCGGCGTGCGGGTCGTGCTTTGGCGCGCTGGCTTCAGCTTGAACAGGCGCGCTTGCAAAGCCTTCACTCGCGCTTGAGAACACTCAGCCCGCAGGCTACCCTCGCACGCGGATATGCCATTGCCCAGCGATCCGATGGAACGGTTGTTACCGATCCAGCCCAAGTTCAACCTGGTGAGATACTACACCTGACCTTACACGCTGGTACCGTAAATGTAACCGTGGAGACGGCGAATGAGTGAACCCACTACCGTTGAACAATATGAGCAGTTGCTGACAGAGTTACAAACGATTGTCGAGCGCCTTGAACACGGTGAACTGTCACTGGCCGAGGCACTACACCTCTATGAGCGGGGGGCTGAACTGGCAGCGACCTGTCAGCAGTTGCTTGATATGGCAGAACTGCGGGTACGCCAGCTCACGGACGGATAGCGAAAGCATTTGGAGCAATGAGTGTCCTGGCTGCTGAGAAAATCTACAGCTACCCTTGGCGTCGGCGTATCTGGTTGTCGATGTCGGGAAATTTGCTGGTTTTCTTCAGTCTGTTGGCTGCTGTGTATCAGCTTGCCCGCGGGTTGCTGACAAATGATTCGATAGCTCGTTGGGTCCAACGCAATACCCTCCTGCAACCATTCTTTGAGGTGTTATCACCACTCCCCCAAGATGTGAATGAATGGATGGTGGATACACTTGTCGTGTTGTTGTGGGTGGTGAGTGGACTGCTGCTAGCTCTTGTGTTATTGAATGCACTGCCAGCTATTCGCGTTGGCGGACGTGGGTTACTCGTTGAGTTTGCTGGCGGCTGGTTACCGGTTGCCTGGGAAGAACTGCACCAGATTCACGTTACCGGTGATGAAGTCGGTGAGCGCTTTGTGTTGCTCGTGATCCCGGCAGCATCGGCCAAGCGGCTGACCGGCTGGCATCGCCTGTATGGATTGTTATACGGCACAACCTTCCGACCGGCATTTCTGATCACTTCGAGAATTCGTGAGTTTGATCATTTACTTAACACCATTCTGCAAGAACATGCGCGGGCAATTCGCCGGATTGAAGGAGCGCAGCCACTCGTCGTCGATGAACAGCGCCGCTCGCCTCTGTTTGGGCTGTTTCTCCGTGGAACTGCGGCTCCTGCATCGACCGAAGTAAATCTACCGCCAACAACCGAACCTGATGTCGTGGCAACTGTACCGCGATTCTCATTAGCGGGGCTTATTCCTCCAATCTCGGCACTGCTTGTACTCGCACTCGGTATTCTCCACTACCGAAGTTACTGGGATCGCGCTCTCGCCCTGCTCTTTCCTACCTACCGCAGCAACCCCGCGCTCTTGTGGGTGAGTCGTGATCCGGTGTACCGTGCCATCTTTGAGTCGTATCAAGGGGTAGGTGTACCGTTCTTTGGCATCGCCAATCGCCCTGATCTTCCAGCACCGTTCTGGTTGTTGGTTGCAGCCCATCTGATGATAGGGCTGATTCTAGTGAGCTGTGCAGCAATTCTGGTTGCAGTACCAACGGTAGCGACAGCAGGCCAGCATTCGCTGACAATCCGCTATGTATTGCGCGGGCGAAATTCACGGTTCAAATCAGACATTCCATGGCCGCATATCAGTGCCTGTCAGGTGATCGATCTAGGTTTTGGAAAGCAAATCATGTTCGTTCAATCTGAACGCTTGCCCTGGCTGTGTCGCTTCTGCGGTCTGATCGTTACCGGACAATGGAAACCAGGTGTGGTTCTGGTTGGTACGATGAGTCATTGGCCTGATCTGATTGCACGCTGTGCTGAGCGGTTGAGCCATATTCCTCCAATAAACAATGTGCCACGTTTTCAGCCGGCAGCGTTTATGCCGAACCTGCAACTGTTCGGTCAGCCTGTCGCAACAACAAAGGCGCTATCGGTAGAATGGAAAACAGCAGCGGGGCCTACCGGCTCACGCCTTTGGGCCTCAGTGCGGGCTATGGCGCTGGTCGCATTACCGCTGGGCTTGATGTTTGCGCTACCGGCATTGATTGATGGGAATCGCTGGCCAAACCTTGGCATCATCATTGGCGGATTCGGCTTCTGGATGGCTGGTGTGCTCGAGTGGCCGCTTATCGTTCTCATATCGTTTTTAATCCAGGGGAACTTTACTGAAGAGCAGGAACAGGCCCATATCTTTACCCTCTACCCGCTCATTCAATTGCCACGCCTGTTACCAATGCTGCTGGCGTTGATCGGCTTGCTTGTTAACCTGCCAGGGCTGGCAGTGATCTGCTGGTTTGTAGCACTGGCAATCGCCTATTGGGTAACGGCAGCACTGTGGGTAGAAGTGTATGAATGGGACGGCGCACAAGCCATTGTGGGAGGATTACTGCCGGTTATCTGGCACTTTTTTGTTATGACCGGATTCTGGCTCTTACGTTGAGAAAGGAAGGAATGATCACATTATGGATCGAACGCGGATTTCAACTGATGCAGCACCTGGAGCGATTGGGCCGTATTCACAGGCAATCAAAGTAGGTAATCTGATCTTTGTTTCTGGCCAATTGCCGATCAACCCGGCCACTAATGAGTTAATTACTGACGATATTGGGGCAATGACTCGCCAAATCTTTGCCAACATCGCCGCCATTTTGCAGGCAGCCGGTAGTTCACTTGACCGTATTGTGAAGACGACCGTCTTTCTAGCCGATCTCAATGATTTTGCAGCGATGAATGCGGCCTACGCTGAGCATTTTGGTGATACCCCACCAGCGCGCTCAACCGTGCAGGTAGCTCGTCTACCGCGTGATGCCCGAATTGAAATTGAAGCTATCGCCCTGGCGTGATAGAGAGCGTAACTTTTTCTGCTGTTGCACGGTTTCATACGTAGAGAACGACAGTAAGTGCTTATATCTACGGTGAACGTATGCAACAGCGGATCTGGATTGTGCTCAGCCTGATCGGAATTCTCGGTGGTCTGGCCTGGTTGCAACAACCTGATGGCAATCTCCACGTGATTGTCTTACCAACCGCTGGCGACGCCATCCTCATTCAGTCGCCAGCCGGTTCGTTCACGCTGATCGATGGTGGTCGCGATCCGATAGGTCTGGCAGTCGAATTGGGGAGGCATCTACCATTCTGGCAACGACAACTCGCGACTGTTGTCTTGACGAAGGCAGATGATCAGCGCATACCAGGACAGTTAGGTGCATTGCGCCGGTACCAACCAGCTCTGGCGCTCACGCCAACCATCGTGCGCGGTGAATGGTACGATCTGTTGCGCGAGGATGCAACACCAATCCGCCAGTTGCAGGTTGGTCAACGTATCAATCTCGGTGGGGCACAGCTCCACGTACTGGCCGTTTCCGATGGAACTGAGGGTGGGAGCGTTCTCTTGATCGAACATCGCACGGTTAGCATCCTCATTCACACCGGCGGCAGTGCTGGCGACAACGCACTCAATCAATTGGCCGGACGACGGATTGATTTGTTGATCTATCCGTGGCAACGTACCATTGACAACCCGGCCTTGCAACGATTGCAGATTCGGGCAATCGCGTTCAGTACCGGCTTTCAAGCCGATGAGCCAGCCTTGCACAGTATGTACGAACGAAAACAACTGGCCCCACAAGTATACCATCCCAAACTCAACGGTGCGATCCATCTGGTCAGCAACGGTCGCTCGATCACAATTACCACGCAATCGCCATGAACAATCGTCTTATTCTAGTTGCCACCCTCATCGGCACTGCCCTGATCATACTTAGCATCGGCGCCATTCTCTGGCGCCGATTGTACCAGGATGATCCAGCAAATGCAGCCCGGCGTATTTTTAAAAACAGCGCAATTACCTTTGGCTTACGTCTCTTTGTGCGTGGCCTGGATACGATCATCCTGCTGTTGCTGGTCGGCACCCTCGACCCGGCGGCGCTGGGAGCCTACAATACAGCGGCATTGCTGGTTGCTCAGTATCTGGCAACCTTTACCGAATTTGGACTGGGCATCTTACTGACCCGTGAAGCAGCCCGCCATCCGACGGCAGCACAGCACCTGTTTGGCATAACGCTGGGATTACGGTTGCTCTTGATCGGTGTTGCTGCCATCCCGATTGCCTGGCTGGTTATTTATATCTACAACACGATTGGCAGGCTTGGTCTTAGTGAACCACTCACTTCTGAAGGACAGCAAGCAATCTGGATATTGCTACTCACCCTGATACCGGGAGCTTACAGCGGGGCTGTGACCGCATTGTATAACGCAGCCGAGCGTATGGAGGTCCCGGCGGTCATTGAAGTCCTGACTGCTCTGCTCAGTTTTGTGGCGCGCATTGCTGTGCTTAGCCTTGGTTGGGGAGTCATCGGCCTGGCCTGGGCAGCGGTGCTGGTCAGTTGTATAACCGCCTTGATCTTTTTCGGTTTGCAGATACACACCTTCTTCACGCCAACGTTGAGCTTCGATCCGACCACAATCCGGCAACTCGTACCACAAGCATTGCCGCTAATGTTAAACAACCTGCTCAGCATCATCTTCTTTCGCTTCGATCTCTTCATCGTGCGAGCGTTTGGTGGTAGCAACGCCGACCTCCTCGTTCAACAATACGTCTTACCATATCAGTTGCTCAACATTGCGTTGGTATTACCGCCAGCGGTTACCTTTGCCGTCTTCCCCCTCCTTGCCCGTCGTGCCGGAGGCGCACGCAGTGAGCTGGCAGTGGCTCAACAACGTACTCTTCACGTGTTGCTCCTAATTGCATTTCCACTGGCAATGGCCATGACGCTACTGGCTGACGATCTGGTGTGGCTGTTTGCCCGTCGTCGTTTTGCCGAGTATCTCCCGTCAGTTTCGGTGCTCGCCGTGTTGGCATGGTTTCTTCCACTCTCATTTGTGAACGGATTATTGCAGTACGTACTCATTGCCATTGAGCGCCAGACTGCGATTACCCGCGCCTTTGTGATTGGAGCTGCGTTTAACCTGATCGCCAACCTTTTCGTCATCCCAATCGCTATTCGTCTTGGTCAACCCGAATCGGCGTTGCTCGCGGCGGCTGTGATTACTATCCTATCAGAAGTTGTCCTCTATACAGTCTTCCGACCGGTCTTGCAACAAGAAGGCCTATCACCGAACATCCATCGCCTGTTGTGGCGACCGGCAATTGCCAGTTTGATCATGGCGGCGGCGATAGTACCGGCACTGATCTGGTTACCGGGATGGGTTGGTACCGCATGCGCACTGTGCATTGGCCCTATTGCATACGGGATTGGGGCGTGGGTGCTGGGTGCCATTGGCCCTGAAGAACTGGCTCTGGCGCGACGTATCGTTGGCCGGGCAGAAAAGCGAGCGCAACCGACAGCGTAGAGGCATGTTCATCACTTTCACGCTACCGCATGTATTTCTTTCGTTTGAATATATTTTCCATATCCTACCACAGAGCACACAGAGCACACAGAGGTTTCTCCAACTTCTCCGTGCCCTCTGTGCGCTCTGTGGGAACAATACACCCTACACGGGAGGATCATACCACAGAGCACACAGAGCACACAGAGATTTCTACCATTCTCTGTGCCCGCTGTGCGCTCCGTGGTAACAATACACCCTACACGGGAGGATCATACCACAGAGCACACAGAGGTTGCTCCATTTCTCTGTGCCCTCTGTGCTCTCTGTGGTAACAATATACCCAGCACGGGAGGATCATACCACGGAGCACACAGAGGTTTCTCCAACTTCTCCGTGCCCGCTGTGCTCTCTGTGGTAAGTTTTGGCCTCATTCGTCTGTATCATCAGCTCTCACTACTCGGTTATAATACTGACTTGTGTCAATTGGTACCTCTAGTACTCGACCAAAAGTAAGCTATGGCACCATTTACC
>Ga0308415_1001273_pt1 | contig 10945 bp, 10 predicted proteins | sample HotsprSampleOS55_FD_203465 | JGI IMG/M metagenome (GOLD analysis project Ga0308415, IMG submission 203465) | Hot spring phototrophic mat microbial communities from Octopus Spring, Yellowstone National Park, Wyoming, United States - 20090730_OS55 ... | reverse complement strand
CGGCGGTGATTTCACACACAACCGGACCACAAGGCGAACCTGAAGCAACAATTACGCTGCATGTCGAAGGTGCTGACGAAGAGGCAATGGGGTTGTTAATCGGGCGACGCGGCGAAACCCTCCGCTCATTGCAATTCTTGCTTAATCTTCTCGTCAGTCGCCGAATTCAGAAATGGCCGCAACTGGTCGTCGATGTAGGCAATTATCGTCAACGTCGCCAAGAGTCGCTAGAGAGCCTGGCCCGGCGTATGGCTGAGCGGGTTCGGCAGACTGGACGACCGATCATGCTTGAACCGATGGCAGCATACGAGCGACGCATTGTCCATCTCGCTCTGCGCAATGACAAGACGATCTATACCGAAAGCTCAGGCGAGGGCGAAAACCGAAAGATCGTGATCTATCCGGCCAAACATTCGTAAGTGGCGGCACAACGGTGCTGCGCCTCGCCAAGCCTACCATTACAATAACGGGCGTGAGCAGTGCGAGTCGCCATTCCTCTACCGGCAGCGCGTTCATCCGACAATGCGACGAAAGGGGCGTGGTAGTGGGTCATCGTTGAACAAGGAAGATGCGGCTCTTCTCACGCACTAGGGGCGGGTTTGGAACCCGCTCCTTATCTCTACGCTAGTTCTGTCAAGTAGCACTGTGGATCATCGTACTCACCTCATGTAGCACATCTCCGGTTCGTTCACTGCGTTCCGCTAGCTGACAATTGAGGTTGGGCGCACGATCCACAGTTGTCGTAGACAGGAGTGATCCGAGCGGGGTCGCACCCGTGCATCGAGGAGAACGGTAACACCTATCGCCAGCCAGGTCGGGAGCTGCCGGGGACTGTTCCCCCATACCGTTTCCCAGCTCTGTCCAGTGTATCAACTGCTGAAGTCGGGCTTCAGCAGTTCAAATCTGTGGGTCAGCTCCTCCCCGCACTACGCTGCCGGTTCCGTATGAGACTTACTTCGACCGCTGTTCCGTGCTGCGCACCCCTCTATCACCCCTGCCGATCAGGAAAAACTATGAAAACTGTGATGTGGAACTCACCCTCACCAAGTGAGGTGATGGGTATCTTTCCACTTCGCTCACTCTTCACTCGTTCCCTATCTGATTCATCATCGCCTGAGCTGCATGGCGAAAATACGTTTCCATCACCGAACGCGCCGGTTCAGGAACACCGGCCTCGACAAGGGCAGCTAACATGTGTTCAAGCCACGCATCACGTTCGCGCGGTCCGATTGGGAAAGGTGCATGCCGCATACGCAGGCGCGGATGCCCACGTTGTTCGCTATAGGTACGTGGCCCCCCAAAGTACTGCATAAGGAAGAGCCGTTGGTACTCTTTGCCCGGTTCGAGATCACGTGGAAAGAGATGACGTAACCGCGGATCGGCCTCAACGCGCGCATAAAAAATATCAACAATACGACGAAACGTCTCTTCGCCGCCAATCTGTTCGTAAATAGTTGGTTCGCTCATTGCCTGACCTTACCTGTTCGTTTGCACCACTTCTATGCTACCATGACAAAGAAGCTGTTGGCGAAACAGAAACAGAGGATGCTATGACACCCCTCTCCACTGTAACCATCACCTCTCGTCGTTTGCACCTGCGTGTGCTGGCAAGCGGTGGGCCACGCATCCTTGCCCTCCATCTAGACGAAGGTCCCAACCTGCTGGCCGAAACCCCAAACGCCCGTTGGGAAACGCCGTGGGGCGAATTTGCCTTGCTTGGCGGTCATCGCCTCTGGCACGCTCCCGAAGCCTTTCCGCGCAGCTACTGGCCTGATTTGGACGGTCCTGATGCCGAACAAATCGAACATGGCGTTATCCTACGCAGTGCTATTGATCCAGGCGGAATTGCTAAGAGTATCACAATCACGCTTGATCCCACCCATCCACGGGTCTATTTGCGCCACACACTCACCAACCATGGCCTCTGGCCGGTTGAACTGGCGCCATGGGCGATTACCCAACTCGCTCCTGGCGGACAGGCAATCGTACCGCTGCATAATGGTCAGCCATCGGCAAACCCGCTGCTTCCCAACCGCCAGATCGCGTTCTGGCCCTACACGCCCCTCCCCGACTCACGTCTTTCCTTCGGCAACGATTATATCCTGATCGACACGTCACAGATAGGACCACCAGCCAAAATAGGCACACATAGTGCTGCCGGTTGGCTGGCTTACCTCCATCAAGAGACGATGTTTATAAAACAGGCAGTCTATCATCCGCACGGTCGCTATCCTGATCGGAACTGCAACCTTGAAGTGTACTACGACCGTGGCTGCACCGAGCTTGAGACCCTGGCACCACTTTACCAGCTTGAACCAGGGGCAACCGTGATCCACGATGAAATCTGGCAAGTGCTGCCCTGGTCAACAAAGATAGATCAGCATGATCTATTCAAAGCTCTCACCAAAGTAGCCGCAGAGTTGGTATAATATCAGCGTACATCACATCAAGCAACAGGATATAATTTTTGCCATCCGTGATCTGGCTGACGTGATAGAACACCGGCAATCGTGACTGCTACACGGCAGGTGTGCCAGGTAGGATCGGGCTATATTTTGCGTTTGTTGCAAATCATACCATGAACCATGCTGGAAAGCAGCTTCACAGCAGATGAAAGAGCTGTTATTATATTGCAGGAGCCTATTTGAATTCAGGGCGTGAACAAAGACAAAAACGGGTGTTACCTATCATCAATATGGCTTCACACCGCGAACTTGAATTGGTGCATATGAGAAAAATTTGTTGACACTTGCGGATATTCGTGCTACTATTGCGTTACAGGCCAAAATCAACGGAACGCAGGAGGTTTTGGCTTTTAAGCAAAAACTTCAGGTGGTAGTCGATTATAGACCTCTGGTGCCGCCCTGGCGGCAATCGATGACAGCCGAGCAGTAGCTCCTGGAAAGGCCCTGATGCGCACTCTAATCTTTACCGGAAAAGGCGGCGTTGGCAAAACAAGCGTCGCAGCAGCAACAGCCCTCCGGGCTGCGGATCGTGGCTTAAAGACATTGGTCATGAGCACCGATCCGGCCCACTCTCTGGCCGACTCACTCGATCTCGAAGGGCCTCTTGGCCCTGAACCAGTCCGTATTACCAACAATCTCGATGCGCTTGAAGTGAGCATTTATCACGACATCGAGAGCAACTGGGGTATCGTGCGTGAGCATTTCGCACAGTTAATGGCCGAGCAGGGCGTGCAGGGCATCCTGGCCGACGAAATGAGCGTCCTGCCCGGAATGGAAGAGGCCTTCCCCCTCATTCGGATTAAGAAGCACAAAGAGTGCGGCGATTACGATTTGCTCGTTATCGATTGTGCTCCCACCGGCGAAACGCTGCGCCTACTGTCAGCGCCCGAGACGTTCAAATGGGCAATCAATATGCTACGTGGCGCTGAGCGCTACGTGATCAAGCCATTGATCCGTCCGATGAGCAAGATCACGCCTGGCCTCAACAAGATGGTTGCGCCACCCGAAGTGTACGACGCGGTTGATGAGATGTTCCGGCAGATGGAAGGGGTGACGGCAACCCTGGCTAATCCACGCGAGACGTCGATCCGGCTGGTAATGAACCCGGAAAAGATGGTGATTAAAGAGAGCCAGCGTGCGTTGACCTATCTATCAATGTACGGTATGACCGTAGACATGGTCGTTGTCAACAAGATTTTGCCGCTCGACCAAGACAGCGGCTATTTGAACCACTGGCGTGACATTCAGCAGCGTTATTTGCAAGATGTTGAACACTCGTTTGTGCCATTACCTATCCGACGGGTACCGTATTATCCTGAAGAGGTGGTCGGGTTGGAGAAGCTACGCCAGATGGGTGATGACATCTACGGTGATATGGATCCAACCGCTGTGCTCTACGACCGGGCGCCGCTGGAAATCAGTAAAGTAGGTGATAAATATTACCGCGTGAAGATTCGATTGCCCTTTGCCGATGTGTCACAGCTCGATCTGTATCAGAACGGTGATGAATTGGTGGTGCAGATCGGTGACTTTCGGCGGGTGATTACACTGCCGACCAGTCTGGCCGGCCTTGAAGCCGGTCAGGCAGAGATGGAGGGCGAATGGTTAAGCGTGCCCTTCATGGCGCCACAGATGGCGCAACGTTGAGGCAGTCTGACGTGTGGGGTTCCTCGGAGGCTTGCCTCCGATGACCTAAATAATGAGGTTCGTTTGATTAAGGAGGTGTGTGCATGGCGACGAGAGGCTGGTTCTCGGAGTCGTCGGCCCAAGTGGCGCAAATCGGCGACATTATGTTCCAGGGCCACTGGCAATGGGTCTCGAATGCGCTACAGGCCACCGCGGCCGCGGTTGACAACATCAACCGCAATGCTTACCCGGGCGTATCCCGGAGTGGCTCGGGCGAGGGAGCGTTCAGCAGCTCGAGCAACGGCTTCCGTCCGAAGCGCATCCGCTCGCGCTTCAACCGCTAGGTTGGTGGGCAGGCGTGAAGTGTGCATACTGCCGCTTCACGCCGATCCCTCTGGAGCGTTATGATTAACCTGCTTTACTACAGTCATACAACCGTACCGGCTCATCTTGAAGAGATAACGCGCCTTGACGTGCTCGATCCCGGCGAGCAAGTACTGGTCGCGGTTGATGGTGTGTTGCTCGACCAGCAGGGACAACGGCTCAGTGGGCCGACGTTGCACGATTATTGTCTGATTACCGATCTGCGCATTATCTTGTGGGCACGTGACTACGGACGACACCTGTGCTACGCTTTTCCATTGCATGAGCTGTCATTCATCGATGGGCGCGGGATTGATCCGATCCACGGCGAAGTGACACTCGGTTTCAGTGCCCCTGATGCTGAGGAACAAGTCTTTACGCTGACTCTGGTTCCTCAGGCTTATGTACCGGCGCTGATGATTTTGTTGCGCACTGCCACCGAAACAGCTCGGGCGGCGTTGGCTGCCGGAATTGATGCTCGTCAGGCAGCCCCCGATGTATTGACAGCCCTCGGCGCTGTCATTTATGGTTCGGAAGATGCATTACGCCCCGATGAGACACCGTACCGCTGGCCCGGTGGTGCATCGCGTACTCCAGCAACGCCGAATGCCCCATTTATCGTTGACCCGGCCAGCCTGCCGCCAAATCAAATTTTTACTGCCGGTCGCCTCGCCCGTTCAGCATGGGACACGTTGCGCCGTGCCCTGCGTGAAGCTGATTTACCCTTTGATTTAAGCCCGGCAAGTATTCGAGAATTGACAGAAGCTATTCGTGCTGTTAATGATTTAGTTCAGACTGTTGCAAATAATCCTGCTGCTCAACAGATTGCGCTGGCGTTTTTGAATCGTCAGGGGGTACCTCAACCAACGTCGTCGGCTTCAGCCGATTCACCACCACCTGAACCAGAACCGACGCCCCATCGCTATCACGAGATTCCGTTGCGTCGACGTTCGCCAGCAGCTCGTGAAGCACCGACAACGCAATCAACCTCGCCAAGCACAGCAATGAACATTTCTGATCGGCGTGACATCCCACTCCGCCGCCGGACTGCCCCGGCACAACGTACACCACTAGCAGCGTTGAGTGGATCGGGAGATGCCGATCAAGATCGCACGACGTAAGTATTGGTATCACCGGCGGCTGCAACCGCCCAAGGAGCAGGTATGAGCCCATTTCTCGGTGTCAATGTTAGTATGGCAAGCGTCGAAGAGATGAAGCAGCGTGGATTGCTCGAAGAGGGCGAAATCCTGCTGGCACTGTTCGACGGTACACTCCTTGATGAACAACGGCGTCGTATCGGCGGCCTTGCCCTCGCCGATTTTGTTGCCTTGACAGATCGGCGATTGATCTTGTGGGCACGTGGCTTTTTTAACGATACCGTTGATGGCTTTCCATGGAGCGATGTGGATGTAGTACGCGCCGAGACCTGGGATCCCTGGCACGGGCGCGTGAGTCTTGCCCTACGAATACCGGCAACACCGCCGCGCAAACGTCGAGTTGCACTCGGTGAAGTGCAGGATGCCGGTCAACCAGAACGAGTGATTGTTAATACGCTTGATTACATGCCGGTCGAAGACGTTGACGTGCTGGCAAAGATGGTGGCCTGGGTTGGCGATCAGGTGCTGGCAGGCCTCAGTGGTGAAGAGTTGGTAAAAGCATTTGAAGCAGAATTTCCCGCCGTTGAGCGTAAGCCGTTACCACCGTTTTTCCTTTCCAGCGAGCCGGCTCCGCCGCCTCCACCTGAACCTGAACCCGCACAGCCTAAGAAAAAGCGGTGGTGGAAGTTTGGTTCAAAAGCTGAGGAAGAAGAGACAAAACCGGTTTCGCCCGGTAATCTGATTGCAGCCTACGAGCGTCAGCGCGGTGCTCCTGCATCGGCTTCTCCTGCACCGACAGCGTCGGTTGGCCCATTGCCCACCCTACCTGAACAGCCCAATATGTATGAAGTTAGCCGATCGCTGCGCTTGATGCTTGAAGTACCGCGTGGCCTGGCTCGTGGCATGCGGCGCGCTAGCGAGATTCTGAGCGGGGCTACTGAACTGCTCAATAATATGCAAGACCCCCGCGTGCGACGTAATGCAATGCGTGGCCTGTACTACGCTGCTGCCCGCCAGGAAGCTGAAGGTGGACCGCTGGCCCCCGTTGGTCCGGTTGTACGGGCAGCAGTACGCTTCGCTGAGCCAACCGAACAACAGCCAGCCCAGGAACCAACCCAGCGCCGTATCGCAGTACGAGCAGCCGTGCGTCAATCGGCATCGGCACCCGCACCTGGCGCCGAACCATCGGCGCCGCAACCATCGGCGCCTGAAACTCCGCCTGCTCCTAACGATGCACAACCGGTACGACGTGCGATTAGCATTCGTCGGGCAGAGCCACCGGCCGCTGAAAATGGAACGTCAACACCGGTACGTCGGATCGTGGTGAGTCGGGCCGACCGTCCGACCGCAGTGAGTGGCAGTGGTGCGACGTCCGAATCGCACAATGGTACGACCACCGATTCGGTCGATTCGTAAATGGGGTTGGGGGGAAAAGCGATATTGCAGGCACATGAGGGAATATGACGCGCGTCATTATCTACTCCGGTAAAGGTGGTACTGGTAAGACAACACTCTCGGCGGCAACGGCAGTAATGCTTGCCAGTGCCGGTCGCCGAACGTTGGTGTTGTCAAGTGATCCGGCCCACTCTCTGGCCGATGTGATGGGGATTGCGATCAGCCGTGATCGACCGACACCGCTCGCACCTCATCTTTACGGCCTTGAGGTAGATACTATTTATGAGTGGCGTCAAAACCTGGGCGGCTTCCAACAGTTTGTCACTGCAACCTACTCTGCGCGTGGGATCGAACGGTCAACAGCCGCTGAGCTGGCCAATCAACCAGGACTCGATGAAATCCTGGCCTTGCAGCGGGTTATGGACGAAGCCCAGAGCGGGCGCTGGGATGCTATCGTACTCGACACGGCACCAACTGGGAATACGTTACGTCTGCTGGCATACCCCGAAATGATTATCGGCGGTGAGGCAGGAAAGCGCCTCTTCCGGGTGTACCGGGGGATCGCTAATGTAGCGCGGCCTTTCCGCCGTGATTTGCCCGATGATCGCTTCTTTGAAGAGGTCGGGAAGCTGCTCGAACGGATGGAGCAACTGGCCAATTTTCTGGTTAGTTCAGATGTATCGGTGCGGTTAGTGCTCAATCCAGAACGTTTGCCGCTGCTTGAGACACGACGGGCGTATACCTTTCTCAGTCTATATGGCCTGCAATTAGATGCAGTGCTGGTAAATAAGATTTTACCTCATCGTACCGATCTTGGTCCGTATTTTGACTATTGGGTGAACCTCCAGCAACAATATCTGGCTGAGATTGAAGCCAGCTTTGCGCCCACACCAATCTTCCGTACCGTACTGCAAGGTGGTGAACCGATTGGAGTCGAGGCATTGCTGCATATCGGACGTCTGACCTTCGGTGAAGTTGATCCCGGCGCATTGCTGTACGATGAGCGCCCCATTTGGCTCGAACAATGGAGTGATGATGGTGAACCAGGTCAATATGATCTCTGTCTACGCTTGCCGTTCCTTGACCCCGGCGAGACAATCGAGGTAAGCCATATTGGCCCAGATTTGACGATTACCGTTGGCCGACTCGAACGCACCATTGCCTTACCGCGCGTATTGTACGATTGCACGCTTGGTGACCATCGGTATGAAGATGGTATCCTACGTCTGGCCTTTTACGAGGTACCGGTTGAACGCACGACCAGTAAACAACAAGTCGAAGCGGCATGATCGCTATTTCGTTGGAACAATCCCGTTGACTATACCGGCTGCTTCTAGCACCGGTTGCGAGCACTCTCCATGCGCACACTGATCTTTACTGCTCATCATCAACTCCAACAGAGCGCGGCAGCGCTAGCGACGGCCTGTCACGCTGCGCGACGCGGCTATCGCACCCTGCTGGCTTCGAGCGGGCCAGGACATCTGATCGGCCATCTGCTGCATCAGAGCCTTGGTTCACGCCCGCTTGAACTGGAACCAAATCTGGCAGCAATGGAGATTCATCCTCACGAAGAAGTAGCACGCCGCTGGGAGCAGGTGCGACCTTCGTTGCGCAGTGGGTTGGTTTCCCGCTTGCGCGATCTTGGCCCTGATGAGTTGCCCGCTTTCCCTGGTATTGATGCAGTGGCAGCAATGCTGGTCGCCGAACGCGCCCGTCAGTCAGGCCGGTTTGATCTGCTGATCCTCGATGGCCCGTCACCGGATTCCCTCCTTCGGGCCTTGACGCTGCCTGATGTGTTGCGATGGGCAGTCCGTCTGATCTTCGGGCTTGATCGCGGACCGGGAAAATCGCGTGCTTCGCAAGAACAGGCAATGATCCCAGCCGCCATTCTGGCGCCAAGTGCTACTGCACCACTGCAAGAGCTGCGGATTGAGTTAGAAGCGCAACGCGCACGGCTTGAGACCGAGAGCGGTGCACGGGTGCGTATGGTTGTCTTGCCACCAGAACTCCATCTGCCGCCACTCCGCTCAGCATTGACTGCATTCGGTCTTTATGGGCTTGCCAGCGATGAGGTGATCGTCAACGGAACGCCGGATCAGGTTGATGACGCGAGTCGCCACGAGTTCAGCCACGAGACGAGTCGCGCACGACCACTGCTGCGGATTGGTCAGATTGATACAACAGCAACTGACCGCGACGCATGGGCATTACGTGGTGCAGCACTCTACCGTGATGGTGACATCTTTATGAGTGAGCCACCGCGTCCACAAAGTAGTGATCGTGATATGCGGCTTCTTATTCCGTTCCTCGACGCCAAATCCCTCGATATTGCCGTTGCGAATGAAGAGGTCGTTGTTCAGCTTGGTCAGTTGCGGCGTCACGTACTGTTGCCTGGCCTGGTTGACGGTGGTCGACTGCGAGCCAGAGTTGAAGGAGAAGTGCTGCGGCTGTGGGTAGAATAGCGAAGGGGGCGCGTATGTCAGTGCTTGCCCAACCGATCCCGTTTGAGCGACCACCGGCGCGACCAATCGATGCGCCACCAACGGCAAAGTACGTTGCGTATGCCAACGAAGTAGCCACACGCCTTGCCGGTAAGCTCAGCACACGCGAGCGACGCCGTCTTGAAGGTGAACGAGCCTTGTTAGCACGTGCTCGCTTCATTGAGCTGAACGGTGTGGTGCATCATTATCAAGATGTTGGCCCCACCGATGGCGAACCGTTGGTATTGATCCACGGTTGGGATTGCTCATCGTTCTGGTGGCACCATGTCGTTGATCCGCTGGCCCAGGCTGGCTATCGTGTGATCAGCTACGATCTGAAAGGGCATGGCTTTTCTGACAGTGATCCGCGCCAGAATTATACAGTTGCCGGCTTTAGCACCGATCTGGAAATGCTGATCCGGAAGCTGAATCTCGGCTCAGTGCATCTAGCTGCCTTCTCGCTCGGCGCGTTCGTCGGTTTGCACGTCGCCGCCAATCATCCCGAACTGGTGCGCTCATTGCTCTTCTTTAACTTTAGTCTGTTACCGTACAACAAGCTGGCTTCGGCGTTCGTCCCCCGCTTGCTCGATACGGTGTTTAATCGGGTATTACGCCCTATCGAACGCCGCAACCTGTGGTGGTTGCCCTTCATATACGCCCGACTGGTGATGGCACAGCATACGCCATCAGTTGGCGATATTCGACTTGGAACGCTTGGGCTTCGCTATTGCGATCCGGCGGCTGTCCGAGTGTCGGCCTCTGAATTGTCACGCCCAGAGATTCTGGCGGCTGTAGCCGAACAGGCCAAAACTATTCGCCAACCCCTCCTCTTAGTAGCGGGGGCTAACGACCCGATTATGCGTCCGGCTGATGGACGAAAGTTGGTTGCGCTCACGCCGAATGGCTCGTTTCTAGAGATACCAAAATGTGGTCACCTGATCTTGTTTGAACTACCAGAGCAGGTCATTCAGATCATGCGCCTCTTCTTGAAAGGTGTTCGCTAGGGAGGATCGTCTATGCAGTTGTTGCTTCGTTCCGGCGGTCAACAATTGATGATTGATATGGAGCGGGCTGATGACCGCCCCCTAACGGTTGGTCAGTATACCTACCGTCCGCGTCGGCTGGCCGGAAAGGTCCGACGCCTGGCAACCAAGATGTGGCCCGACATCCCACCGACCGTACTTGCCGAGCGCCTAACATTTGAAGCGGTTGATACCGTTCGGGACACAACCTGGGGTGATAGTGGTAGCTTTTCACCCCGTTCTGGGTCGGTGGTGATGCTTGGCCGCTGGGACGAAGATGGCAGCGTGGGTATTGCACTACACGAACTGGCACATGAGATGCACCTCTACCACGGTGGCTATGATGATAGCGACGGTGTCGTGCGTGAAGCGGTGGCAATGCTGGCCGAGCGGGAAGCTGGTCTGCGTCGTACCTTTGAACGAGAGCCATACCACTCTGCCTGCCAATTGATCGAACAACTCGAATCGTTGTCAGCCTTTAACCGTCTCTCTTTTCC
>Ga0308415_1001272_pt1 | contig 10947 bp, 10 predicted proteins | sample HotsprSampleOS55_FD_203465 | JGI IMG/M metagenome (GOLD analysis project Ga0308415, IMG submission 203465) | Hot spring phototrophic mat microbial communities from Octopus Spring, Yellowstone National Park, Wyoming, United States - 20090730_OS55 ... | reverse complement strand
TAAAGCCACGCCCCGCCGAAGCTGAAGGCCGGCCGGAGCCCCGGCACGAGGCCCAGCACCTTGCCGTACCACTCGACCATCCGGGCGAGATCGGCCGTGCGGATGTTGACGTGGTCGAGGCCGCGGATCTCCATCCTCCCTCCCGATCGTCGAGCGAGCTGGCCCCGCCGGCCACAGCTCTTTAACCTCGCGGCTGGATCCTAACCGCTCCATCGGCTGTGGACCATGCTCGGCACGTACGACCCCGCCCGCTCGCTCCTGTTCACCGACCTCTACGAGCTCACCATGCTCGACGCCTATCGGCGGGAAGGCATGGAAGCCCGGGCGAGCTTCGAGTTCTTCGTCCGCAAGCTGCCTCCCTGCCGCAACTTCCTCGTGGCCGCCGGGCTCGCCCAGGTGGTCGAGTTCCTGGAGAATGCCCGCTTCGGCGAGGAGGAGCTCGCCTGGCTCGCGAGCAGCGGCCGGTTCCCGACCGAGACCCTCGAGCGGCTGCGCGCCTTCCGCTTCACGGGCGACGTCGATGCCATGCCCGAAGGCACGGTCTTCTTCGCCGACGAGCCCGTGCTGCGCGTGACGGCCCCCTTGCCCGAGGCCCAGCTCGTCGAATCGCGGCTCATCAACCTCCTGCATTTCCAGATCCTGATCGCCTCCAAGGCCGCCCGCATGGTCTTGGCCGCCCCGGGCAAGATCCTCTTGGACTTCGGGCTCAGGCGCGCGCACGGTGCCGAAGCCGGGCTTTTGGCGGCGCGCGCTTCTTACCTGGCAGGCTTCACCGGCACCGCCACCGTCCCGGCCGAGGCCCTCTTCGGCATCCCGATCTACGGCACGATGGCCCATTCCTTCGTCCAGGCCTTCGCGAGCGAACGGGAAGCCTTCGCGGCGTTCGCCCGCTCGCGGCCCAAATCCTTGATCCTCTTGATCGACACCTACGACACCGAGGAAGCGGCCCGGCTCGTGGTCGAGATGGCCCCCGAGCTCGCCGCCCGCGGCACACCGGTTCAGGGCGTCCGGCTCGACAGCGGCGACCTCGCCGCGCACGCCCGTGCCGTGCGTGCCATCCTCGACGAGGGCGGTCTGCGCGACGTGAAGATCTTCGCCTCGGGCGGTCTCGACGAGCACGTCCTCGCCCGCCACGTCGCGGAAGGCGTGCCGATCGACGGCTACGGCATCGGCACGAGCCTCACCACCTCGACCGATTGGCCGGCGCTCGACTGCGCCTACAAGCTCGTCTCGTTCGCCGGTGAGGCGCGCCGCAAACGCAGCGAGGGCAAGGCCACCTGGCCGGGTGCGAAGCAGGTCTGGCGGCGTTACGAAAGTGGGCGGATGGCGGGAGACCGGCTCGGCCTCGCCGAGGAGCGGCAAGAAGGCGAGCCGCTCTTGGTCCCGGTGATGCGCGGCGGAAGGCGGATCGGCCCCTTGCCGACGCTCGCCGAGGCCCGCGAGCGCTGCGCCCGCGAGCTCGCGGCCCTGCCCGAGAGCTTGCGCCGGCTCGACCCCGCACCGGCCTACCCGGTCGAGCCCACCGCGGCACTGCGGGCGCTCGCCGAGGCCTGCGACCGGCGTCAGCGCGAGCGCGCCGAGAAGAGCCCGTGACCCGCTCCCCCGGGGAAGGCGACGGCAATCTCGGGCCGCTTCGGGCCGCCTGGCGCGCCGCGCGGGGCCCCGCCGGCCGCGCGCTCCTGGAGCGGGACGAGCGGGTCTTCTTCCGTCAGGTCCTCTCGACCCCCTGCCTCGAGGCCGTGGTCGCCGCCGACGGGCCCTGGCTCCTCACCGCCGACGGCACCCGGATCCTCGACTTCCACGGCAACAGCGTCCACCAGCTCGGCCACGGCCATCCCGCGGTCGTCGAGGCGGTGGTCGAGGCGCTGCGCAGCCTCCCCTTCTGCCCGCGCCGCTACACCAACCCCTGGGCGGTCCGCCTGGCCGAACGGCTCGTGGCCGCCCTGCCGGGTGGCATCGGCGCCTGGAAATGCCTCTTGGCGCCTTCGGGCTCGGTCGCGGTCGGGATCGCGTTGAAGCTCGCCCGCTACGCCACCGGCCGGCCCGGTGTCGTGGCCTTCGAAGGCAGCTTCCACGGCGCCGGGCTCGACGCCGCTTCGGTGAGCGGCGAGCCCTTGTTCCGCGAGGGCCTGGGCCCGCTCCTTCCGGGCGTGCGCTTCCTGCCGCCGCCCACCCGCGGCCCCTGCCGGTTCGGCTGTCGCGACGCCGCCCACAGGGGCTGCACCGAAGCCCTCGCCGAACTCCTCGCCCGCTCACCGGACGTGGGCGCGCTGATCGCCGAACCCGTCCGCTGGACGACGGTCGAGCCCCCGCCCGAAGGCTATTGGCAGCGGGTGCGCGCGATCTGCGACCGCTTCGGTGTGCTGTTGATCTTCGACGAGATCCCCTCGGCCTTGGCGCGCACCGGCTGCCTCTTCCCGCACGAGCATTTCGACGTGGTCCCGGACGTGCTGCTGCTCGGCAAGGGGCTCGGCGGCGGGGTCTGGCCGCAGGCCGCGGTCCTCGCCCGAGCCGATCTCGACCGCGTACCCGACAAGGCGATCGGGCATTACACCCACGAGAAGAGCCCGGCCGGCTCGGCCGCCGCACTCGCCACGCTCGAGGTGATCGAGCGGGAGGATCTTTGCGCCCGGGCGGCCCGGCTGGGAGCGGATCTCGCGGCCCGGCTCGAGGCGCTGCGGGCCCGTCACCCGCTGATCGCCGCGGTGCGTGCGATCGGGCTCATGCTCGGCGTCGAGCTGCGCCGGCCGGACGGCGCGCCCGCAGCCGCGCTGGCCGACCGGGTCCTCTACGCCTCGCTTTCGCGCGGCCTCTCCTTCAAGATCGGTGGCGGTCACGTGCTCACGCTCTGCCCGCCGATCACGATCGGCGAGGGAGAGCTCGACACCGCGGTTGCGATCCTCGATGCCGCGCTCGCCGAAGCCGCCGCGGCGGAAGGCTTTCGAACGTAGCCGTCGAGGGGGGTGACGCCGATCACCGCGCCGGGGCACTGTTTCGTGTCGAACGGCGCCGCAGAACGAGCCCGATGGGACACCACCCGTGCAGACGAAGCCGCTCCGTTCCTTCCTCGTGATCGTCGTCGAGCCGGCCAACGACCGCCCCCGGAGCGAGCCGCCGGTGACCTTCCTGCGGATCCGCTGGCTGCGCACCGGCAGCATCGGCCGCCGGCGGAGCTGACCCGCAAAGCTCGGCCGGCCGGCGGTCGGTCGGTCGGTCTTCCCCGGCCGATGCAATGCTCTTTAGAAACGGGCCGAGTGGTCCCTCGGTGGTCGGCGGGACCGCGCGGCAGTCCGGAGGGTGTCACGGCAGATCTCCGCAAGCTCTTCCGCTCGATCCAGGTCTTCTTCCCCTTCGCCCAGGAGGCGCGATTCGCTCTCGCGCGCTTCTTGCAGCGGCACGGCTGGCGGCCCGTCGAACCCGACCTCCTCGCGCTTCCGCGTCTCGGCCTGGCGCCCGATTCCCTCCTCCTCGACGTGGGTGCCAATCGCGGGCTCGTGCTGGAGTTGATGCGGCGCCTCATGCCCGAGGCCCGGATCGTCGGCTTCGAGCCCAATCCGCGCTTGGCTCAGGCCCTCGCGGTCCGCTGGCGGCGCGATCCCCGAGTCGAGATCCGGGCCCAGGCCTTGGGCGAAATGGCGAGCCGGGCGACGCTCTGGGTCCCGGTCTATCGGAACTGGTGGTTCGACGGGCTCGCCTCGCTCGATCCCGAGGCGGCCCGGGGTTGGCTCTCCACCGAGCGGCTCTACGGCTTCCGCCCCGACCGGCTGCGGCTCGAACCCTTGCCCTGCGAGACCGTCCGCCTAGACGATCTCGCGCTCGCCCCGGCCTTCGTCAAACTCGACGTCCAGGGTCTCGAAGCCGCGGTGTTGCGCGGCGGAGAAGCCACCTTGCGGCGCCATCGCCCGATCCTGCTCGTCGAGGCGGGCGAGGCGGAGGCGGTGCGCGCGGTCCTGGAGCCCCTCGATTACGAGCCGGCGGCCTTCGTCGGAGGGCGCCTCGTCGCTGCGCCGAGCCACACCGTCAACACCTTCTTCCTGCCCCGTGAGCGTGCCGGACAGCTGCTCGCAAGGGCCACCCCGGACGAATCCTGACCACCGTCTGGCATCGCCGCCGAGCGCCGCTATGATCGCGGCAGCGGGAGGTGGGCGTGTCGGGCGACGGGGCGATCCTCGAGACCGAGGGTCTCACGAAAGAATTCCGCGGCTTCGTCGCGGTCCGCGACGTCGCGCTGCGCGTCCGCCGCGGGACGATCCACGCGCTGATCGGCCCGAACGGCGCCGGCAAGACGACCTGTTTCAATCTCCTGACCAAGTTCCTCCAGCCCACGGCCGGGCGGATCCTGTTCGAGGGCCGCGACATCACGGGGCTGCGCCCGGCCGAAGTGGCGAAACTCGGGATCGTCCGCTCCTTCCAGATCTCGGCCGTGTTCGGGCACTTGACCGCGCTCGAAAACGTGCGCGTCGCCCTCCAGCGGCAGCGCGGCGAGAGCTTCGACTTCTGGCGGTCGGAAAAGCTGCTCGAGCGCTGGAACGGCAGGGCGCGCGAGCTGTTGGACGCGGTCGGGATCGGCGCCTTCGCCGAGGTGCCGGCGGCCGAACTGCCCTACGGACGCAAACGCGCGCTCGAGCTCGCCACCACAATCGCCCTCGAACCCAAGCTCATGCTCTTGGACGAGCCCACGGCCGGCATGGGCCGCGAGGACGTGGGGCGGATCACCGCCCTCATCCGCGAGGTCGCCAAGGGCCGCACCGTGCTCATGGTCGAGCACAATCTTTCGGTCGTAGCCGATCTCTGCGACACGATCACCGTGCTCGTGCGCGGCGAGATCCTGGCGGAGGGCGATTACGCACGGATCAGTGCCGATCCGCGGGTCCGCGAGGCCTATATCGGCAGCGAGGAGGGACGAGCGTGAGCGCAGTCTTCCTCGAGGTCGAGGACCTCCACGCCTGGTACGGCGAGGCCCACGTCCTGCACGGCATGCGCTTCGTGGTCCGCGAGGGCGAGGTCGTGACCCTCCTGGGCCGCAACGGTGCCGGCAAGACCACGACCTTGAAGGCGATCCTCGGGATCGTACCGCGCCGCACCGGCAGCGTCCGGTTCCGCGGGCAGGAGCTCGTGGGCCTGCCGCCGCACCGGATCGCCCGGCTCGGCATCGCCTGGTGCCCCGAAGAGCGCGGCATCTTCGCGAGCTTGAACGTTCTTGAGAACCTGCTCCTGCCGCCGGTCGTGGCCGAGGGTGGCCTCTCCGAAGAGGCGATCTTCGAGCTCTTCCCGAACTTGCGCGAGCGGCTCTCGAGCCAAGGCACCAAGCTCTCGGGCGGCGAGCAGCAGATGCTCGCGATCGCCCGGATCCTGCGCACCGGCGCCCGGCTCCTCCTCCTCGACGAGCCGACCGAGGGCCTCGCCCCGGTGATCGTCCAGCAGATCGGCCGGACGATCCGCAAGCTCAAGGAGAGCGGCTTCACGATCCTTTTGGTCGAGCAGAATTTCCGCTTCGCCGCGCGGATCGCCGACCGGCACTACATCGTCGAGCACGGCCGGGTGGTGGACGAGATCGCGGCAGCCGAGATCGGCCCGGGCCAGGAGCGGCTCGTGGCCTATCTCGCGGTTTGAGGCTAGAGATCGAGGGCGAACTGCGGGAGGCAGGAAGGATGCGACGTTTCTCGATAGCCGCCGCTGCCGCGCTCTTGGCGGTCGCGGCCCATCCGGCGCTCGCCGACTTCACCGGTGGCAAGGTGCGGATCGGCGTCTTGAACGACCAATCCTCACTCTACGCCGACATCACCGGCCAAGGCTCGGTCGTGGCCGCGCGCATGGCCGTCGAGGACTTCGGCGGCAAGGTCAAGGGCGTGCCGATCGAGGTCACTTTCGCCGATCACCAGAACAAGCCGGACGTCGGCTCGAACATCGCGCGTCAGTGGTACGACACCGACGGTGTCGACGTGATCGTGGATGTGCCGACCTCCTCGGTGGCGCTCGCGATCAACGAGGTCACCCGCGAGAAGAACAAGGTCTTCTTGGTGAGCGGGGCCGCGACCTCGGACCTCACCGGCTCCAAGTGCAGCCCCAACACCGTGCACTGGACCTACGACACCTGGGCGCTCGCCAACGGCACGGGCTCGGCCATCGTCCAGACGGGCGGAGACAGCTGGTTCTTCTTGACCTCCGATTACGCCTTCGGCCACGCCCTCGAGCGCGACACCGAAGCCGTGGTCTTGAAGGCCGGCGGCAAGGTCCTGGGGAAGGTCCGCCACCCGCTCAACACCGCCGACTTCTCCTCCTACCTGCTCCAGGCGCAGGCCTCCAAGGCCAAGATCATCGGTCTCGCCAACGCGGGTGGCGACACGATCAACTCGATCAAACAGGCAGCCGAATTCGGCATCGTCGCGGGTGGCCAGAACCTCGCGGGCCTCTTGGTCTTCATCACCGACGTCCACGGCCTCGGCCTACAGACCGCGCAGGGCCTGATCCTCACCGAAGCGTTCTATTGGGACTTGAACGATTCGACCCGCGCCTGGTCGAAGCGCTTTTCCGAGCGGATGAACGGGCGGATGCCGACCATGGTGCACGCCGGTGTCTACGCCGCGGTCACCCATTACTTGAAGGCGCTCGACGCGCTAGGCGCGGACGGCGACGGCAAGGCGGTCGTCGCCAAGATGAAAGAACTGCCGACCGACGATCCGCTCTTCGGCAAGGGTGAGATCCGCAAGGACGGCCGCAAGATCCACCCGATGTACCTCTTCGAGGTCAAGAAGCCCTCCGAGTCCAAGGGGCCCTGGGACTACTACAAGCTCAAGGCGACGATCCCGGCCGACAAGGCCTTCCGGCCTTTGGCCGAGGGCAACTGCCCGCTCGTCCAGTGACTTGGTGACGACCGCGAGCGCGGAGGCCAGGCGGGCATGACCGAACTCTTCGGCGTCCCGGCACCGGCGTTGTTCGGCCAGCTCCTGCTGGGGCTCATCAACGGCGCCTTCTACGCGATCTTGAGCCTCGGCCTCGCGGTCATCTTCGGCCTTTTGAACATCATCAACTTCACCCACGGCGCCCAGTACATGATGGGCGCCTTCACCGCTTGGATGTTGTTGAACTGGGCCGGGCTCGGCTATTGGTGGGCGCTGCTTTTGGCCCCGCTCGTCGTGGGCATCAGCGGCATCCTCATCGAACGGCTGTTGCTCGCCCGCTTGGCCGGGCTCGACCATCTCTACGGGCTGTTGCTCACCTTCGGGCTGGCGCTCGTGATCCAGGGGATCTTCCGCAACGAGTTCGGCTCGACGGGCCTCCCCTACGCCATCCCACCCGAGCTCCGCGGCGGGCAAAATCTGGGCTTCATGTTCCTCCCCAACTACCGGGCCTGGGTCGTGGCCGTCTCTCTGGCCGTCTGTCTCGCCACCTGGCTCGTCATCGAGAAGACCCGGCTCGGATCGTATCTGCGCGCGGCGACCGAGAACCCGACGCTGGTCCAGGCGATGGGCATCGACGTGCCGAAGATGATCACCCTCACTTACGGCTTCGGGGTGGCGCTCGCCGCCTTCGCGGGCGTGCTCGCCGCGCCGATTTATCAAGTGAGCCCCTTGATGGGGGCCGACCTCATCATCGTCGTCTTCGCCGTCGTGGTGATCGGCGGCATGGGCTCGATCCTGGGCTCGATCGTCACGGGCTTCGGCCTCGGGGTGATCGAGGGGCTCACCAAGGTTTTCTGGCCGCAGGCCTCCTCCACCGTGATCTTCGTCATCATGGCGATCGTGCTGCTGTTCCGGCCCGCGGGCCTGTTCGGGCGGGCCGCCTGATGGCCGCGCGCGGCAAGCCCGTGGCGGTCGCGCCCCTGGCCGGGGCCGGCAACGGCCTCCGCCACCAACACCTCGCCATCGCGGTGATGGCCGCGGCTCTGGCCGTGGCACCGTTCGTCCTCTATCCCGTGTTCCTCATGAAGGTGCTGTGCTTCGCCCTCTTCGCCTGCGCCTTCAATCTCTTGATCGGCTATGTGGGCCTCTTGTCCTTCGGCCATGCCGCCTTCTTCGGCACAGCAGCCTACGCCGCCGGGCATGCCGCCAAGGTCTGGGGCTTCCCACCCGAACTCGCGGTCCCGTTCGCGACCGTCTGCTCGGCGCTTCTGGGCCTCGTCTTCGGCTGGCTCGCGATCCGCCGCCAGGGCATCTATTTCGCGATGATCACCCTCGCCTTGGCCCAGATGCTCTATTTCTTCTATCTGCAAGCCCCGTTCACGGGCGGCGAGGACGGCATTCAGGCGATCCCGCGCGGCCGGCTTCTGGGTGTCCTCGATCTCTCGAACGACCTCGTCATGTATTGGGTCGTGCTCGCCGTCTTCCTCGCCGGCTTCTTGCTGATCTACCGAACCATCCACTCGCCCTTCGGCCAGATCTTGAAAGCGATCCGCGAAAACGAAGCGCGGGCGATCTCGCTCGGCTACGAGGTCGATCGCTACAAGCTCCTGGCCTTCGTCCTCTCGGCCGCCCTCTCGGGTCTCGCCGGCGGGACGAAGGCGATCGTCTTCCAACTCGCGAGCCTCACGGACGTGCACTGGACCATGTCCGGCGAGGTCGTCTTGATGGCGCTCGTAGGCGGGCTCGGCACGGTGTTCGGGCCGATCCTCGGTGCCGCGGTCGTCGTCTCGCTGCAGAACTACCTGGCCGGCCTCGGCCACTGGGTGACGATCGTCCAAGGCCTCATCTTCGTGGCCTGCGTCCTCGCCTTCCGCCGCGGCATCGTTGGCGAGCTCGGCCGACTTCTCGGCAAGCCTCTCTAGCCTGATCGTGGCGGCCCGGCCGCGGTCGCGAGCAAGGCCGGTTGCCGCTCGCCTTCGACCGCGCGCCCTTCGTCGGTCTCGACCGCCGCGCGTCGTGCCGGCCGGCCCGGCGCCAAGAGCGGCGCGAGCGCTCGGGTGCAGCGCTCGACCGCCCGTCGCAGTTGCTCGGCCCGCGCGCGCGTGCCGGGCTCGGCTGCGAGCTCGTGCAGCAACACCGCCTGGCGGGCCACGAGCGCCAGCGCCTCGGCCAGCTCCTGGACCAACGACGCGAGCCGCGGACCGGCGAGCGGCGGCGGGCTCGCGGGTGGCGTCGACACCGCCCCGGCCGGAAGGGGCAGAGGCGGGCGCGCGAGGTGTAGGAGCCTCCCGCCCGAGGCGAGCGGGACCTCGCGCAGGCATCCGGTCGCGGCGAGCGCCGCCCGCACCGCCGGGTCGATGGGCCTTCCCGCGGATATCTCCGCGCCGGCTCGCGCCGCCGCCCGCGCGAAGGCAGCGTTCACGACGACGAGCCTTCCCTCGGCGTCGAGCACCGCGACACCCTCCTCGACCGCCCCGAGGGCGGCCGTGAGCGTCGCCTCGGCAGCTTCCCCGGCAGCGATACGGTCGGCCTGGGCGCGGGCCGCGCGTCGGCCCTCCTCGACCCAGCGGGCGGCCCATCCGCGGACCGGTGTACCGCTCGGTCGGCCGGCTGCCGCGGCGACCATCGCCTCGAGGCCGGCCACCGCCGGCTCGAAAATCCGCCGGCGGACCCAGAACTCGGCCAACGCTGCGGTCAGAGCGAGGAGGGCTAGCGCGAGGAGCCAGGGGAAGGCGGCCCCCAACCCGGCCCGCCGGAGCGCTGCGGGCTCGACCCGATGCTCGAGCAGGAGCCCGCTCGCGCCGATCGGCCGGCAGAAGATCGGCCCGGCCTCGTCCGAGCCGCCGGAATCGGACGAGTCCCGCGTCGCCTCGACGAGCCGCACCGTGCCGGCCTGCCAATCGAGGATCGCGACCAAGGCCCGCAGCCGCTCGCGCACACCCGCTTCGTCGCGCGGCACGAGCGAGGCACTGGCCTCACTGTCGGCCGGTCCCTCGAGCAGGGCCTCGACGAGCCGGTGCTGCTCGGCCGCCCGCCGCTCGAGCTCACCCAGAAAAGCGCTCTGCCCTTCCCCCCAGGCGTGCGCGGCGAGGCCCGCGCCGAGGAGCATCCCCGGCAGAGCGACGAGGGCCACCCGCGGCGTCGCTCTTCCTGCCGGCTCGCCTTCGGGCTTCCCGTGCATCGGCCCGTTTCCCGCCCCGGTCGCCCCGCTTCCACAAGGGACCGGACCACCGGTCGAACCTGCCGTCAAGCCGCTCGCTTGGAACGCGTGAGGCGCCCGGCCGGACCGCCTCGCGACGGTGCGAGGTCTCGCCGGCGACGGAGCGAGCCGCTAGCCTCGGAACGTGCGGCTTAGGAGGCGTCCCTTGAGCGAGCCCTTGTCCATCGCCCTGGCCCAGGTGAATCCCACGGTGGGCGACCTCGAGGGCAATCTGGAGCTCGTGCGCCGGAGCCGGGCCCTGGCGGCCGCCTCGGGTGCCGAGCTCGTTCTGTTCCCCGAGCTCGTGACGGTCGGCTACCCGCCGGAAGATCTGGTCCTCAAGCCGGCGCTCGCCGAATATGCCCGCTACCAGCTCCTCCGGCTCGCCGCGGACACGGCCGACGGCGGCCCGGCGGTCGTGGTCGGCACGCCGTGGCGCGAGCGCGGTCGGCTGCACAACGCCGTGGCGCTGCTCGCCGGGGGTCGGATCGAGGCCTGGCGGGCCAAGCACGCGCTGCCGAACTACGGCGTCTTCGACGAAAAGCGGGTGTTCGAGGCGGGCCCGGTCCCGGGCCCGGTACCGTTCCGCCGTCGCGACGGCTCGCTCGTGCGGCTCGGCCTCATGATCTGCGAGGACATGTGGGTCGAGGACGTGGCCGAGGCGCTCGCCGAGTCGGGCGCCGAGCTCCTGCTCGTGATCAACGGCTCGCCCTTCGAGCGGGACAAGCCGGACCAGCGCCTGCAGCTCGCGGTGGCCCGGGTGACCGAGACCGGCCTGCCGCTCCTCTACGTGAACCAGGTGGGCGGCCAGGACGAGCTCGTCTTCGACGGCGCCTCCTTCGCCCTCGACGCGCGTCGCAACCTCGTGGCCCAGGCCCGCGCCTTCGCGCCCGATCTCCTGCTCAC
>Ga0308415_1001267_pt1 | contig 10968 bp, 14 predicted proteins | sample HotsprSampleOS55_FD_203465 | JGI IMG/M metagenome (GOLD analysis project Ga0308415, IMG submission 203465) | Hot spring phototrophic mat microbial communities from Octopus Spring, Yellowstone National Park, Wyoming, United States - 20090730_OS55 ... | reverse complement strand
GTACACCGGCGACGTTGAGGTTTCAGTGCTCTTCAACGAGCCGAAATTGCTGAAATTCAAGAACGAAACCCCCGCGCGTGTGAGGCGCGGGTTTCAGTGCTCTTCAACGAGCCGAAATTGCTGAAATTCTCTGGGAGCCGTCGGTACGCGGCGAGGTTGAGCCGTTTCAGTGCTCTTCAACGAGCCGAAATTGCTGAAATAGAAGACCCCGCGCTGCTGGCGCTGTTCCGATCCGGGTTTCAGTGCTCTTCAACGAGCCGAAATTGCTGAAATCTCGTCGTACCGCGTGCTCTGCGCGGTTACGGTCACGGTTTCAGTGCTCTTCAACGAGCCGAAATTGCTGAAATGCGCAGATGTTCAGCGAGACGCTCTATCCCGCGATGGTTTCAGTGCTCTTCAACGAGCCGAAATTGCTGAAATCGTCGCTTGCCCGCCTTTTGACTTCGACCGGGCGCGTGTTTCAGTGCTCTTCAACGAGCCGAAATTGCTGAAATATAGCGCGGGAAGCAGTTGCTGCCGGTCTCGATACGAGAAGTTTCAGTGCTCTTCAACGAGCCGAAATTGCTGAAATCTGGCGCATTCACCAGACCGCGCTGGACGACCCGCGCTGTTTCAGTGCTCTTCAACGAGCCGAAATTGCTGAAATCGTGATGCTGGCGGCCGGTGGCCAGGAACCGTGATGCGTTTCAGTGCTCTTCAACGAGCCGAAATTGCTGAAATTCTGCGGGGCGCTCTCACCCCTCCATTCTTATTATACGTTTCAGTGCTCTTCAACGAGCCGAAATTGCTGAAATAAAGCGATTGTCAACGACCGCAACTTGAAGAGTAGAAGTTTCAGTGCTCTTCAACGAGCCGAAATTGCTGAAATCGTTGAATTGAGCCGCCCTAGCGGTGAGGCATATGTGTTTCAGTGCTCTTCAACGAGCCGAAATTGCTGAAATTTTGCGACTCCCGCGCGCGTTGAGCGCGTCTGCTACGTTTCAGTGCTCTTCAACGAGCCGAAATTGCTGAAATCCGTCACGCCGCCGCCGTCCGGCGATGATCTCTCCTGTTTCAGTGCTCTTCAACGAGCCGAAATTGCTGAAATCGAGAGCGGGGACGTTGAGGGGTTGTTAGTCGTCTTGTTTCAGTGCTCTTCAACGAGCCGAAATTGCTGAAATATCCCGTCGCAGCGTTGGCGGCGCAGATCGGGCTGGTGTTTCAGTGCTCTTCAACGAGCCGAAATTGCTGAAATGCAGGTGTTCGCTGTACGCAATCGGAATGCCCGCGAGTTTCAGTGCTCTTCAACGAGCCGAAATTGCTGAAATGCGATTGCGACGCTGCGGGCCGCCGGTGCCGATTGCTGTTTCAGTGCTCTTCAACGAGCCGAAATTGCTGAAATACTCAAGCGCCTTCTGCTTGACATCATCAAACGACAACCGTTTCAGTGCTCTTCAACGAGCCGAAATTGCTGAAATCGAGCAGCGCGAAGCGCAAGAGCGCGTCCGCGCCGAAGTTTCAGTGCTCTTCAACGAGCCGAAATTGCTGAAATGCGTCGTTGTCGCCGAATACGCCCGTCCACGCGGAGTTTCAGTGCTCTTCAACGAGCCGAAATTGCTGAAATGGCTCCAAACGCGCGAACCGAGTCGCGCGCAGCGCGAGTTTCAGTGCTCTTCAACGAGCCGAAATTGCTGAAATGGATATGGTGACGCTGCTCACGGCGGATGGCGTCGGTTTCAGTGCTCTTCAACGAGCCGAAATTGCTGAAATCGGAACGATCACATACCCCATCTCCACGACCATCCGTTTCAGTGCTCTTCAACGAGCCGAAATTGCTGAAATGCGCTTCGCGTCGGTCGAGGACGTAGAGGTCGCAAGTTTCAGTGCTCTTCAACGAGCCGAAATTGCTGAAATCCACGCCGCCAGCCGGATCGTCGCGTGCACGATATCCGCGTTTCAGTGCTCTTCAACGAGCCGAAATTGCTGAAATTGCGCGCGTACCACGCACTGAACGACGCCGCGTACCGTTTCAGTGCTCTTCAACGAGCCGAAATTGCTGAAATCGCTCCAGTATCGCGCGTACATCGTCCGGCAGCGCCGAGTTTCAGTGCTCTTCAACGAGCCGAAATTGCTGAAATTGAAGAGCCGGAAAGTCAGCACAGTCGGGGCGTTGAGTTTCAGTGCTCTTCAACGAGCCGAAATTGCTGAAATCCGGTACCTTTGGCGGATCGGATGACGACGATGTTGTTTCAGTGCTCTTCAACGAGCCGAAATTGCTGAAATTGGAGGGTTGCGGTCTAACAAAGCGCCACGGATAAAGTTTCAGTGCTCTTCAACGAGCCGAAATTGCTGAAATGGTGTGATCTGCGTCTACACGAGTCCTAGTTTTGCGAGTTTCAGTGCTCTTCAACGAGCCGAAATTGCTGAAATCTTTGCTGCTGGTGCTGGTGCTGATGCTCAGCAGTAGTTTCAGTGCTCTTCAACGAGCCGAAATTGCTGAAATACAAAGAAGCCGTCGCGCTCGTTGAAGCGTGGCAGCGGTTTCAGTGCTCTTCAACGAGCCGAAATTGCTGAAATGCTGCGGGCGGAACACAATCTGGAGTACGTGATGATCTGTTTCAGTGCTCTTCAACGAGCCGAAATTGCTGAAATTCATGTCGGCGTTGAGACGGGCGTGCTCCAGGAATGTTTCAGTGCTCTTCAACGAGCCGAAATTGCTGAAATCCAGCGCGCCCTCGCCCCGACGCGCGGCGAGTTGGCGTTTCAGTGCTCTTCAACGAGCCGAAATTGCTGAAATCGTCTGCCGTTATGTGTAACTTCTTCGCCAGCCCGACGTTTCAGTGCTCTTCAACGAGCCGAAATTGCTGAAATTCCACTGCTCGTTGTTTGACGCGGAGGGTTTCGGGAGTTTCAGTGCTCTTCAACGAGCCGAAATTGCTGAAATTCTAGCGCTGTAACCGACATTATCGAACTGCTGGCGTTTCAGTGCTCTTCAACGAGCCGAAATTGCTGAAATCTGCTGCCGTCGCCGGAAGACGTGCTCCAGAAGTCGCGTTTCAGTGCTCTTCAACGAGCCGAAATTGCTGAAATTTGTCGGTTCGGCGCGAGCGTACGGAACGAGCAACGAGTTTCAGTGCTCTTCAACGAGCCGAAATTGCTGAAATCGGACGGGTGCGATATGAACGATCTCAACCCACCCGGAGTTTCAGTGCTCTTCAACGAGCCGAAATTGCTGAAATCATATGCTCCAGCAGCACCAGCATCAGCATCAACACGTTTCAGTGCTCTTCAACGAGCCGAAATTGCTGAAATCGCTGCGTGAGTTCGCCGGGATCGATCTGCCCGCCGGTTTCAGTGCTCTTCAACGAGCCGAAATTGCTGAAATAATTCTTCGACGCAACCGGAAGCTTTATCGGGATGGGTTTCAGTGCTCTTCAACGAGCCGAAATTGCTGAAATGCTGCGCGGCGGTACGGGTATTGCGGGGAGTGTAAGTTTCAGTGCTCTTCAACGAGCCGAAATTGCTGAAATTCCGATTGCTGTGATTATGAAGTTGTTTCCGTATCTGGTTTCAGTGCTCTTCAACGAGCCGAAATTGCTGAAATCTTCGAGAGCGCGCTCTTCAAGTTCCAGGCGGTGGCGTTTCAGTGCTCTTCAACGAGCCGAAATTGCTGAAATTCCGAACGTGAAAGTGCTGAAGGAGATGAGCGTGCGTTTCAGTGCTCTTCAACGAGCCGAAATTGCTGAAATGGACTACGTCGCGCTGGTAGATGACCCGCGCGACGGTTTCAGTGCTCTTCAACGAGCCGAAATTGCTGAAATGCAGAGATATACGACATCGACACAATCCGCGTTGACCGGTTTCAGTGCTCTTCAACGAGCCGAAATTGCTGAAATCGATCCGAGGACGGCGCTGCGGCTGGCGGGCGTCAAGTTTCAGTGCTCTTCAACGAGCCGAAATTGCTGAAATGTCCACGAGTGGGTAGACGTTCTCGATACGCTTCGAGGTTTCAGTGCTCTTCAACGAGCCGAAATTGCTGAAATCGATGAGGCGCTGGCGATTGTGCCGGAAGCGCTGCGTTTCAGTGCTCTTCAACGAGCCGAAATTGCTGAAATCCGCCTTCGCGTCGCTCGATCTCGACGCAGACGACGCGGTTTCAGTGCTCTTCAACGAGCCGAAATTGCTGAAATTCAGACACATATACGCTGACGCTTGGGGAATTTACCGTTTCAGTGCTCTTCAACGAGCCGAAATTGCTGAAATCCGACGGCAGCAGCACCAGCCCGCCGTCGGCGACCGTCGTTTCAGTGCTCTTCAACGAGCCGAAATTGCTGAAATTGTGGGTGATGCGCCACGTCGCCCGGCTGCTCCAAACGTTTCAGTGCTCTTCAACGAGCCGAAATTGCTGAAATGGGTAGAGAGCGCCCCGCCGAGAGAGAGACGTAGGAGTTTCAGTGCTCTTCAACGAGCCGAAATTGCTGAAATTTTAGAAGAACTCGTCGGGAAGGAGCGGAAGGATGGATGTTTCAGTGCTCTTCAACGAGCCGAAATTGCTGAAATGTCTACAAGAGCAGCAAAGCGCTCGACGAGACAACGTTTCAGTGCTCTTCAACGAGCCGAAATTGCTGAAATCGGTTGGCGGATCACCGCGCCCGCAATAGTAGGCAAGGTTTCAGTGCTCTTCAACGAGCCGAAATTGCTGAAATTGATTGGGTAGAGCGCTGCGTACTCTACCGCACCGGTTTCAGTGCTCTTCAACGAGCCGAAATTGCTGAAATCATCCTTCCTCACCAACCTTACACCGCAGCGACAGCGGTTTCAGTGCTCTTCAACGAGCCGAAATTGCTGAAATCGCAAGTTTCCCGTCCGCCGATAGCGCGATCCGGCGTTTCAGTGCTCTTCAACGAGCCGAAATTGCTGAAATCGTTTGGCAGCGCGGCGGGTTGTTCGCACCGCTACCGTTTCAGTGCTCTTCAACGAGCCGAAATTGCTGAAATCGATCTGAGCGACAACCTCAAGCGCGCGGTAGATTGTTTCAGTGCTCTTCAACGAGCCGAAATTGCTGAAATCGCGGCTTAGGTACGACAAGGTTGAAATCGTACCTATCGTTTCAGTGCTCTTCAACGAGCCGAAATTGCTGAAATGACTACAGAGACGAAATCGCCGAACTTGTGGAATCAAGTTTCAGTGCTCTTCAACGAGCCGAAATTGCTGAAATCGTGGACGCTGGGCGTCGGTGCGCGATGCGGCGGAAGGTTTCAGTGCTCTTCAACGAGCCGAAATTGCTGAAATGTCCCCGCCGTCCCCGTCCCCGCGAAAACCCCCGATTTGTTTCAGTGCTCTTCAACGAGCCGAAATTGCTGAAATTTAGCGCCTGTGAGGGGGCGCGGTCATACGCTCTACGTGTTTCAGTGCTCTTCAACGAGCCGAAATTGCTGAAATCAGCGTGCGGTCCACACGCACAGCCGGCAGCGACGACGTTTCAGTGCTCTTCAACGAGCCGAAATTGCTGAAATCAAAACTTACAGCAACCGAACGAGTGTTCGTATCTTGTTTCAGTGCTCTTCAACGAGCCGAAATTGCTGAAATTCTGTGTGACCAAGTGCGGCTACACGACGTTGCTTGACGTTTCAGTGCTCTTCAACGAGCCGAAATTGCTGAAATGCGACATATCTTATGCCAGTTTTCGCGTTGGTTGACGCTGTTTCAGTGCTCTTCAACGAGCCGAAATTGCTGAAATCGGGCGGCGCGGCTGAAGGGTGAGGATTGACGCAGAAGTTTCAGTGCTCTTCAACGAGCCGAAATTGCTGAAATGTCGCCGTAACCTCCAGCAGGAGGTAAGAGCATCTGGTTTCAGTGCTCTTCAACGAGCCGAAATTGCTGAAATGATTTCGTCGTGACGCTCATCAGACGCTGGCAGAGGGGTTTCAGTGCTCTTCAACGAGCCGAAATTGCTGAAATACCTCGCCCAGATCGCGCCGGAGATGGGCTGGTCAAGCGTTTCAGTGCTCTTCAACGAGCCGAAATTGCTGAAATCGCGCTCAGCAGACCGTCGGCGACGTTGCTGTTGACAAGTTTCAGTGCTCTTCAACGAGCCGAAATTGCTGAAATCTTTCGGCGTTCCCGCCAGCACCGCGCGCCCGCGCGTTTCAGTGCTCTTCAACGAGCCGAAATTGCTGAAATCAGCACTGCAACCCTCACCGCCTGCAGGCGGCGGAAGGGTTTCAGTGCTCTTCAACGAGCCGAAATTGCTGAAATCGGTTTTGAAGCGACCGTCGTCGTAAACGCTTGAACGTTTCAGTGCTCTTCAACGAGCCGAAATTGCTGAAATTCTTTGTCCGCCTCCGGCGCGTCGGAAGCGCGCGAGGTTTCAGTGCTCTTCAACGAGCCGAAATTGCTGAAATCCGAAACCACACTGAGCGTACTGCGCGGACTGTTCGGTTTCAGTGCTCTTCAACGAGCCGAAATTGCTGAAATCGTCAATTTCGATTCGTACCGAATTGAGCCTAAAGTTTCAGTGCTCTTCAACGAGCCGAAATTGCTGAAATTAGTGCTCTCGGTACGTTACAAAGCATTATAAATAACTGTTTCAGTGCTCTTCAACGAGCCGAAATTGCTGAAATCAAAACACTAACCGAAACCACACTGAGCGTACTGCGCGTTTCAGTGCTCTTCAACGAGCCGAAATTGCTGAAATTCGCCGATGCGCCGCGCCGAGGTCTTCCCGCCACGGTTTCAGTGCTCTTCAACGAGCCGAAATTGCTGAAATAAAGTACAGCGCTGGTCGTACTCGCAATGCAGCGCGGGGTTTCAGTGCTCTTCAACGAGCCGAAATTGCTGAAATCAGAAACAGCCGCGCCGCAGCGACGCGCGCGCTTGCGTTTCAGTGCTCTTCAACGAGCCGAAATTGCTGAAATCTCTACAAAGCGCTGCGGTTGCAGTCGCTGGCGCTGGAGTTTCAGTGCTCTTCAACGAGCCGAAATTGCTGAAATACGTCGTTTCGTATCACGTCCCGCTGAGTGAATTCGGTTTCAGTGCTCTTCAACGAGCCGAAATTGCTGAAATTGGCGCGCTCGCAGCAGCGACCGTCATCATCTTCACGTGTTTCAGTGCTCTTCAACGAGCCGAAATTGCTGAAATTAGAAGCGACACGACGGGTACGCGCGGGTTTATACGTTTCAGTGCTCTTCAACGAGCCGAAATTGCTGAAATCCCTCATCGGTGACTTCCAGCGCGCCGTACCCGATGTTTCAGTGCTCTTCAACGAGCCGAAATTGCTGAAATGCACAGCAGGCGTTGGACGCGATGACCGAACTGGTCAAGTTTCAGTGCTCTTCAACGAGCCGAAATTGCTGAAATCGTAAACGAAAAGTAGATAGCACAGAAGCCAAACCGTGTTTCAGTGCTCTTCAACGAGCCGAAATTGCTGAAATCGACAAAAGACGGGAAGTCAAAGTTTTTCGACGCGAAGTTTCAGTGCTCTTCAACGAGCCGAAATTGCTGAAATAATTTCGCTCGCGTACACCCGATCCCGCGCCGCGACGTTTCAGTGCTCTTCAACGAGCCGAAATTGCTGAAATGCCCATAATTCCTTCCCACGTTCGTTTTGCGAACGCGGTTTCAGTGCTCTTCAACGAGCCGAAATTGCTGAAATGCGGCGGTCGGGGAAACATACACCGATCCCGATGCGAGTTTCAGTGCTCTTCAACGAGCCGAAATTGCTGAAATCGGGGGCGCGGCGCAGGCGGCGGCGATAATGCAGCAGTTTCAGTGCTCTTCAACGAGCCGAAATTGCTGAAATTCAACGCGAATGCGCTTTTCGATCCGCAGCCGTTCGGTTTCAGTGCTCTTCAACGAGCCGAAATTGCTGAAATCCAGAGATAAGTTCACAGAGCTCGTTGCGCGGCTTGGGTTTCAGTGCTCTTCAACGAGCCGAAATTGCTGAAATATCCACTCCAGCACCGCCCATCGGTCGCGTTCCTCAGTTTCAGTGCTCTTCAACGAGCCGAAATTGCTGAAATTTCGCTGCGCCGGCGGCGACATCTCGGCAATTCGGGCGCGGTTTCAGTGCTCTTCAACGAGCCGAAATTGCTGAAATCGGAGCGGTTGACGATCAAGCGCGTCGGGCGTGCAGGTTTCAGTGCTCTTCAACGAGCCGAAATTGCTGAAATCGGGCGCGGCGTCGCTCGGCGCGGCGCTGATCGACGTTTCAGTGCTCTTCAACGAGCCGAAATTGCTGAAATGTGCGCGCGGTGGGGGCGTTCGTCATCTACTCGCTAGAGTTTCAGTGCTCTTCAACGAGCCGAAATTGCTGAAATCGGAAGGCGTCAACGCCTTCACCGCGTGGGCTTCCGTTTCAGTGCTCTTCAACGAGCCGAAATTGCTGAAATCTGAGTCGCGCGAAGCGCGAGAGTGAGCGCGTTTGGGTTTCAGTGCTCTTCAACGAGCCGAAATTGCTGAAATGTCCACTTGTCCAGCACCTCGGTCGCGTCCTCTTCGTTTCAGTGCTCTTCAACGAGCCGAAATTGCTGAAATCAATTGCGCGCCACAGACCCTCATCTTCGCTGATCGTGGTTTCAGTGCTCTTCAACGAGCCGAAATTGCTGAAATCGGTTGTGCCGTCGACGCGCCTGGCGCTCTGCTCAAAGTTTCAGTGCTCTTCAACGAGCCGAAATTGCTGAAATGGACGCGGTGCAGTCAACGGTGCAGACCGCGCTTGCGGGTTTCAGTGCTCTTCAACGAGCCGAAATTGCTGAAATCTCACGTTTATATCTGTCGTACAGATAACGGCGTATGTTTCAGTGCTCTTCAACGAGCCGAAATTGCTGAAATTCTGGACGAGTAGCAGTTCGGGGCGTTCCGGTTCACGTTTCAGTGCTCTTCAACGAGCCGAAATTGCTGAAATTCTGAGTTGCTCAGACAATACCCGGCGCTGCGCGAGATGTTTCAGTGCTCTTCAACGAGCCGAAATTGCTGAAATCGCCCGTCCCCGCTGTCCCAGCGCTTGCTGATGCGCCGTTTCAGTGCTCTTCAACGAGCCGAAATTGCTGAAATAAGCCCGCGCGCTGCTGGCTGCCGAGCGCTACCAGAGTTTCAGTGCTCTTCAACGAGCCGAAATTGCTGAAATCGATTTGCCGTGGCTTCAGGCGGCGCGCCTGCATCCGGTTTCAGTGCTCTTCAACGAGCCGAAATTGCTGAAATGCGAAGCGCAACAGTTCTACCACCGCTGTCTAACAGTTTCAGTGCTCTTCAACGAGCCGAAATTGCTGAAATTCCAGGTGTCCCTGGACTCTCGTGAGTGGTCGTCCGGTTTCAGTGCTCTTCAACGAGCCGAAATTGCTGAAACGTATTCGGCGACGGCGATGCGGTCGATGTGGAGAGTTTCAGTGCTCTTCAACGAGCCGAAATTGCTGAAAGTTGCTCCCTTGACCCGCTACCTGTACGACCGGTACCCGTTTCAGTGCTCTTCAACGAGCCGAAATTGCTGAAAACGAAGTGCGCGCTCGACGCGCTCGATCGTCGCGCGTTTCAGTGCTCTTCAACGAGCCGAAATTGCTGAAATCGTCTTGGTCAACCTCGCCCGACAGTACGGTTTTGAGTTTCAGTGCTCTTCAACGAGCCGAAATTGCTGAAACGCGCTGGCGGTGTGGGGCGCGGCGCAGAGCGCCGGTTTCAGTGCTCTTCAACGAGCCGAAATTGCTGAAACCCGGCGCACCCGCGCTGTCGGTGCGGCGTCAGACGTTTCAGTGCTCTTCAACGAGCCGAAATTGCTGAAATCTGCCGACTAACCCGCGCGGCGACCAGCGCACGCCGAGTTTCAGTGCTCTTCAACGAGCCGAAATTGCTGAAATGCGGTAGCGCCATTGAGCGTACCGAATCTGGCGCTTGTTTCAGTGCTCTTCAACGAGCCGAAATTGCTGAAATCCCCGCGCTTTCTGATGCGGCGGGACGGATGGGACGTTTCAGTGCTCTTCAACGAGCCGAAATTGCTGAAATCCACGGCAGCGCAGCGCGCCCGAGGAGGACAAGACGTTTCAGTGCTCTTCAACGAGCCGAAATTGCTGAAAGAGGCACGCAAGGCGAGGCGGAAGTGAAGAAGGCGAGTTTCAGTGCTCTTCAACGAGCCGAAATTGCTGAAACTGCATCGAACCGAACCGACCAAAGGCGAAGCGCGCGTTTCAGTGCTCTTCAACGAGCCGAAATTGCTGAAATTTGATGTCGGACTGGCGAGCCTGATCACGACAAGCGAGTTTCAGTGCTCTTCAACGAGCCGAAATTGCTGAAATTGTCGCCGCCCGCACGGAACAACGCCAGCAGTGCGGTTTCAGTGCTCTTCAACGAGCCGAAATTGCTGAAACATGCGGGGCGCGGCGGCGGCGGCGCCGGATTTGACGTTTCAGTGCTCTTCAACGAGCCGAAATTGCTGAAACAAGTTTGTTCCTGGCGACGCCGAACTTCATACCCCGTTTCAGTGCTCTTCAACGAGCCGAAATTGCTGAAAGCTACTCCCCCCGGCGGTCCCCGACCTCACGCCGGGGTTTCAGTGCTCTTCAACGAGCCGAAATTGCTGAAATGAGTTGACGACCAAATACGGACGCTATCTGAGTCAGTTTCAGTGCTCTTCAACGAGCCGAAATTGCTGAAATGTCGTATGTTCGTTGCATTCGCTTTTTCGAGTATCGAGTTTCAGTGCTCTTCGACGAGCCGAAATTGCTGAAATTTGATGTCGGACTGGCGAGCCTGATCACGACAAGCGAGTTTCAGTGCTCTTCAACGAGCCGAAATTGCTGAAACGGAAGCGGCGAAGAAGGAAGCAATCGCGGTGCTGAGTTTCAGTGCTCTTCAACGAGCCGAAATTGCTGAAAGTGCCGATTGCTTTGCGCACCAACCGCGCCACCACGTTTCAGTGCTCTTCAACGAGCCGAAATTGCTGAAATCCGACCTCCGCTCCCTGCCCCACCCGTGTCCCAGATCCCGATACCTGCACGT
>Ga0308415_1001266_pt1 | contig 10971 bp, 10 predicted proteins | sample HotsprSampleOS55_FD_203465 | JGI IMG/M metagenome (GOLD analysis project Ga0308415, IMG submission 203465) | Hot spring phototrophic mat microbial communities from Octopus Spring, Yellowstone National Park, Wyoming, United States - 20090730_OS55 ... | reverse complement strand
CTCTGATCATGCTGCTGGGCGCCTCGGTGGGTGCCCAAATCGGTTCCGTGGCGACCAAGTATGTCCGGGGCTACCGGATCCGGTCGCTGCTGGCCGTGGCCGTGTTGGGGTGCGCAATGTCCATCGTGCTGAAGCTGCTTGCCACGATCCAGCCGCTGGCCCGGGGGGCGTTGGAGCGAGCGGCAACGGTCTTGATCCTGGGGCTGGTGGCGGCGCTGGCGTTCGAAATTCTGCGGCAATTCGTGGTGGGAGTGCGACGGGAACGATCGGGCGCGCCCGAGAGGACACCCCACGCAGCGCGCTGATCGGCGCCGGAGGGCGTCGGAGAGCGTGCTATGATCGTGGCGTTCGCCCGCCATGAAGCGCGTGACGATCCTGGGTTCGACCGGCTCGATTGGCGTGAGCACCTTGGACGTGATTCGCCAGAATCGCGAACGCTTCGAAGTCTTCGCACTGGTGGCCGGGGAAAACCTGGGAAAGCTGGTCGAACAGGTGCTGGAATTCAGGCCCAGACTGGTGGTGATCGCAGCCCAGGAGCGGCTGCCCGAGCTGCGGGAACGTTTGCGCTCGGCGGGCTGGGATCAGCGGCGGCTGCCGGAGCTGGACTGGGGGCCGGCGGGACGGGTGCGGGCCGCGGCGGCGGAGGAGACCGACGTGGTCGTCTCGGCGATCGTGGGAGTCGCGGGCCTGGAGGCCACTTACGAGGCGGTCAAGCGGGGCAAACGGGTCGGACTGGCGGCCAAGGAAGTGCTGGTGGCGTGCGGTAGACTGGTAATGGAGGCCTCCCGGGCGGCGGGCGGTGAATTGATCCCGGTGGACAGCGAACATAACGGCGTTCACCAGTGCATGCGCGCCGGGCGGCGCAGCGAAGTCAGCCGCATCATCCTGACGGCTTCCGGCGGTCCTTTCCGCGACATTCCCAAGGAACAACTCGAGCACGTGACGCCCGCGCAGGCCTTGCAGCATCCAACCTGGCAGATGGGCAAGCGGATCACGATTGATTCGGCGACCATGATGAACAAGGGTTTCGAAGTGATCGAGGCCTGCTGGTTGTTCGACCTGAAGCCGCAAGAGGTCTCCGTCCTCATTCATCCTCAGTCGTCCGTTCACGCCCTGGTGGAATTTCGCGACGGCAGCGTGATGGCGCAGATCTCGGCCACCGACATGCGCATGCCCATCCAGTACGCCTTGACCTGGCCGGAGCGGGCTCCGGCCCCGGCGCCGCGACTGGACTGGAGCCGGGTGAGGACCTGGGAGTTCTACCCGCCCGATCTGGAAAAGTTTCCTTTGCTCAAGCTGGCCTACGAGGCCCAGCAAGCGGGCCCGGCCGCGACTTGTGTGTTGAACGCGGCCGACGAGGTGGCGGTGGCCGCCTTCCTGGAACAGCGAATCGGGTTTCTGGCAATCCCGCAAATCGTGCAAGAGGCTCTGGCCTGCGTTCCGCAGCGCGAGCCCTGCTCGGTAGCAGAGGTCCTGGAACTGGATCGCGAGGCCCGGCGCGTGGCGCAGCGACTGGTCGAGCGACGCGCCAGGTCGGAACAGCCGGCGGCGCGGACCTAGAGGCACTCTGAGAGGCCCCGATGCCCTTGCTTGAAAATCTGTGGTGGCTGATCGTTCTGATCGGGGTGATGATCCTGGTGCACGAAATGGGTCATTACCTCGCGGCCCGCTATTTCGATGTCCGAGTCGAGGTCTTCAGCTTCGGATTCGGCCCGCGCCTGATCGGATTCCGCCGCGGCGAAACCGACTTCCGCATCTCCTTGATCCCGTTCGGGGGTTACGTGAAGATGGCGGGCGAGCAGCCCGGCGAAGATGCGACCGACGACCCGCGGGCGTTCGTCTCCAAGCCGCGCTGGCAGAGGCTGATCATCGCCGCGGCCGGCCCTCTGATGAACGTGGCGCTCGCCGTATGCCTGCTGACCGGGCTGTTCACCGTGCATTACCAAAAGCCGCCCGAATCGGCCAGGCAGGCCGTCATCGGCCACGTCTTCCCGGATTCACCCGCCGCCAAAGCAGGACTGCGCGACGGCGATCGGATCCTGAAGCTGGACGAAATCGAGCAGCCTACCTGGGAGGACGTGATCCTCAAAGAGGTGGCCAGCGCCAATCGCCCGCTGATTCTGAGGGTGGAACGGCAAGGGCAGACCTTCTGGACCACGGTGACGCCGGTGCTGGAAGAGCGCACGGGCCTGGGTTACGCCGGTTGGGCCGAGCAGGGCGAAATCCAGATCGCCAATCTGACGCCCGGGATGCCGGCGGAGAAAGCCGGCCTGCGGCGCGGCGACGTGCTGCTGAGCGTGGATGGCCAGCCCATCCGGTCGCGGTACCGCCTCTCGGAAATCATCCGGGCCAGCGGGGGCAAGCCCGTGACCATCCAGTACATGCGGGAGGGGCGCCTGCAGAGCGTGGTGGTCCATCCCGTTTACACCAACCTGGACGGGACGGCACGCTGGATGATCGGGGTGGAGCCGTCGCACCGTCTGGTGGTGACGCGGTTGCCTTTGCTCGAGGCTTTTCGCGAGTCGGTTCGCCAGAACGTCAAGCACGCAACGTTGATTTTCCGCTTCCTGCGCGGAATCGTCGAGCGCCGCCTGTCGGCGCGCTCCATCGAAGGGCCGATTGGGATTGCACGCCTGTCCGGCGAAGCGGCGCGGGAAGGATGGCCCTCCTTCATTTTCCTCATGGCCGTGGTGAGCCTGAATCTGGCCGTTTTTAACCTGCTTCCCATCCCCATCCTTGACGGCGGCGTGATTCTGGTGCTGTTGATCGAGATGGCCATGCAGCGCGAGCTCAACCAGGCGGTCAAGGAGATGGTCTACAAACTGGGCTTCGTCTTCCTGATGGCGATCGTGGTCTTCGTGTTGTACAACGACATCGCCAAGATGCTGCCGGGTTAGCCCACCGGCCGGCACGCCGCCGCGATCCCTTCCGGCTGGAAGCGGACCACCTGCTTACCGCCCGCGAACCGGCTGACCACAGCGTCCGGTGACTCCTTCGCGAAGGCGGTCTGTGTGCCGGCTGAGTTTGCAGGGAAAACCGCGTCTGTACTAGAATCCAGCCGTGCAATATTACGCCCACAGCGCAAATTCCAAGGGCGACTGGGAGCCTTTAGCCCGCCATTTGGAGCAGGTCGCGCGACTTGCCGGCGAACTGGCGGGGAAATTCGGCGAGCGTGAGCGTGCGCACCTGGCCGGATTGTTGCACGATTTGGGCAAATATGGAGATCGGTTTCAGGCAGTCCTCCGGGGCGAGAAGCAGGGTGTGGATCATTGGTCGGCGGGCGCCTGGGTGGCGCTTGCGAAGTATCGCCATGCCGGGGTCCCGGTGGCCCTCGCCGTGCAAGGCCACCACATTGGACTTCAGCAGGAAAGCAAGCCGGCATTGGGAAGCCTCGATCCAAGGCAGCCTCGCCTGCCGGACGCACCGCAGCCGTCCGAGACCGACGTGGACGTTCTTCTTTCACGTCTGGCTAACGACGGCCTCGCACTCCCGGAGCGGATTGGGGATCCAAGGGAGGCGCCGGGGCCCGTCGCCCGAATGCTAGACGTTCGGATGTTGTTCTCGGCCCTCGTGGATGCGGACTTTCTCGCGACGGAGGCGCACTTCGATCCCGAAAAGAGCGCCTTGCGCGCGAGCGGCGAATCGGTAGACCCTGCCGAATTGCGGGTTCGGTTGGAAGAGTACCTGGCCGGCGTGCGCGCGGCGTCGCCGGCGACGGACGAGGTCCGAGCCGTCAGGGAGGATCTGTTCTCGGCCTGTGTGGCGGCATCGGAACGTTCCCCCGGGCTTTACACTCTCACCGCCCCAACAGGGTCCGGCAAGACCCTGGCTCTGCTTGCGTTCGCCCTCCGGCACTGGGAGCGACACGGACGGCAGCGGCTGGTGGTCGTTCTGCCCTTTCTGAGCATCATCGAACAGACCGCGGCCATCTACCGTGAAGCCCTGAGGGCCTCGCCGCAACTCTTGATCGAAGATCACTCGCTGGCCGGCTTTGAAGACCGGGGACTGGAAGGGCCGAAAGAGGTCTCCCGTCAGCGCGCGCTACTGGCTGAGAATTGGGATGCCCCGGTGGTCATCACCACAAGCTTGCAGTTCCTGGAATCGCTGTTTTCCAACTCGCCGGCGGCGTGCCGCAAGTTACATCGGCTGGCCAATTCCGTGGTGGTTCTTGACGAGGTCCAGACGCTGCCTTTGAGGATCGCGATTCCCACTCTGGCCGCGCTCTCCCATCTCTGCCTTCGATACGGGGCTACGGTGATCTTCGCCACGGCCACCCAGCCGGCGTTCGACCATCTCAGCGATCGCGTGAGCAGGTTTTGTTCCGGCGGCTGGCGCCCGAGTGAGATCGCCGCTCCGGCGCTGAAGCTGTTTGAGCGCACCAGAAGGGTGGCCGTGGAGTGGCCCGAGCCGCATGAGCGCAGTTCCTTCGAACAGGTGGCCGAGGAGCTCTCCGGCTACCCGCAGGCTATGTGCGTGGTGAACGTGAAACGGGACGCCCAAAGTCTGTACCAGTTGCTCTGCCACGCCAGGGACCGGGACCTGTTTCACCTGTCCACTTTCCTGTGTCCCCATCACCGCAAGGAGGTGCTCGGAGAGGTTCAGCGTCGCCTGGCGGCAGGAGAGCCGTGCCTGCTGGTCGCTACACAGTGTGTCGAGGCCGGCGTGGACCTCGACTTCCCGGTCGTGTACCGGGCCGTGGCGCCCCTGGACGCCATTGCTCAGGCCGCCGGCCGCTGCAATCGGAACGGACGACTCGCCCGGGGACGGCTGCGCGTCTTTCATCCGGAGGATGCGCGCTACCCCAGCAGCGACTACCGTCAGGCCGCTTTACTTACGCTCGAGATCCTGGCTCTCTACGGCGGGAGGCTGACCTTGGACGATCCTGAAGTGTTTCGGCAGTACTACCAGAGACTTTACGATCTCGCCGCTGTGGACCGGCAAAATCCAGAGTTGCTCGAGGCTATCGAGGCAAGGAATTTCGTCGAAGTGCGGCGGTTGTACCGCGTCATCGAGGAGGCCGACGCGATCAATATCCTGACTGCATATAGGCGGGACAGATACGAGGAACTCACGCAGGTGGTGCGGCAGCAGGGCCTCAGCCGGAGCTGGATGGCGCGGGCGCGTCCCTTCACGGTGAGTTTGTTCCGCCCGCGGGGCGCGGCTCGCGTCAATGATTTTCTTGAGCCGGTGCGGTTCAAGGACGGAAGTTGGGCGCCGGACTGGTTTATCCACCTGCGCCCGGAACATTACCACCACAAGTTGGGCTTGCAAATCCCGCAAGAAATGGAGCTGATGCTGGCATGAAAGGGAACATTCAAAGCTTGGAAGTCTGGGGGGAACTGGCATGTTTCTCCCGGCCGGAGCTGAAGGTCGAGCGTTTCAGCTACCCTGTGATCACGCCCTCGGCGGCGCGGGGCATCTTCGACGCCATTTACGTCAAGCCCGCGCAGTTTCGCTGGCAGGTCGAGCGAGTCGAGATCTTGTCGCCTCCCTCCTACATCGCGCTGCGGCGCAACGAGGTCAAGGAGAAAATCAGCGTGGAGTTGGTGTTGCAGTGGATGAGCGGGCGGGAACCTCCGCGACCCATCCTGGCCGATGCCGAGGGCGAGGCCACGGGAAGGACGCAGCGCCAAACCATGGCCTTACGCGACGTTCGTTACCGAATCCACGCCCGCATCCTGCCCTGGCCCGGGTTCGAAAGCATGCTGCCGGCCTTCGAGCAGCAGTTCCAGCGGCGCGCTTCCAGAGGCAAGTGCTTCTATCAGCCTTATTTCGGCTGTCGCGAGTTTCCGGCCTGGTTCGAGCTGCGCGCTCCGGATGCCTGTGAGCCTCCACCCTGCCCCATTGACATGGACGTGGGGTTGATGCTCTACGACGTCTTCGATCTGTCGCGACCGGGCACTTGCAGCGACGCGCCTTACATCACGCTGTTTCGAGCGCGCGTAAAAGGCGGGGTGCTGGAGGTCCCCGCCTTCGATGATCCGGCGGTCATCAAGCTACCGGGAGGAACTCTCTGATGCTGCATGAAATCGTCAGTTACGCGCGGCGCACCGGTCTGTGCACCGAGCCGGGCTTCGCCGCCAAAGAAGTCCGCTGGGCCATTTCACTGACCAGCGCGGGCCAGTATGTCGGGCTGCTTGCCTTGGGCGATCCTGCGGACCGGCGCAAACGAGGGCGGATGTTCCCCATGTGCCCGGACCTCAGCCAGGGCGAGTTGATCGCAGGCGGGCAGACCCGCAGCCACTTTCTAGTGGAAACGGTCCAGGTGGTGGCCGGCTTGGGCGAGCCCGCCGATCCACGTGAGAGAGCAAAGATTGCCGCGAAGCGGCGCTTCTTTATCCAACTGCTCGAGGAAGCCTCGGCTGTGATGCCGGAGCTTTCGGCCGCGGCCGCCGTACTCGAGGACGAGAGCGCGATGTCCCGTTTGCGAGAAGAGCTGGCTGAGGCCAAGGCGAAGCCTACCGACAAGATCACCCTGAGCATAGACGGCCGGTTCCCGGCGGAAGGTCAAGCCTGGCATGACTGGTGGCGCCGTTACCGTACCGGGTTGGCTGCGTCTCGCCCGCGGAAGCAGTCGGCGGGCGGCAGCGGCTGCATGCTTTGCTTGCTGACCGGTGAACCGGTGCTTCCCGCCGCGACCCATCCGAAAATCAAGGGGCTGCCGGGGGCCAACCCCAGTGGCGCAACTCTGGTCGGTTTCGACAAGGAAGCTTTCCGCTCCTTCGGGCTCGAACAATCCGCGAACGCGGCCATGTCCGAAGAAGCGGCCAAAGCCTACGAGGCCGGCTTGAACGATCTCATCCGATCACGCGCGATCCGAATGGGCGGCTTGCCGGCGTTGATCGTGCACTGGTATCGCTCGAGAGTGCCTTCGGAAGACGATCCTTTGGCTTGGTTGGAGGATCCCCCCGATGTCGCCGAGGCAGACGCGCAGATCCGGGCCCGCGAGTTGCTGACCGCGATCCGGGATGGGAAGCGCCCGGACCTTGCGGGCAATACCTATTACGCGTTGTCGCTTTCGGGCAACGGCGGCCGGGCGATGGTGCGTGATTGGATGGAGGGGGCCTTCGAGCAGCTTGTGGAAGCGGTTCATTCCTGGTTCATGGATCTCACCATCGTGCAACCATCGGGCGGGCGTCATGCGCCCTTGCCACGGTTCAGCCAGCTCGTCAGCTCGCTTGCGGTGGCAGATCAGCAAGAAGGGGCAGCGCCCCCGCTGGTGGCCAATTTGTACCGCGCCGCCGTGCTTGGCGAACCGATTCCTTTGGCGGTCATGATCCAGGCGCTGGCCCGGACCCGAGTGGACTTTGTGAAAGGGAACGCGCCGGACGCGCGACGGACGGGCCTTCTCCGCGCGTACTTGGTGCGCCAGTACAGGCAGAAAGGAGCGATCAATATGGCAGAAGCGATCAAGCCAGAGTTGAACGATGAGCTAGGCGATCCCGCCTATCAATGCGGCCGGCTGATGGCAGTGCTGGCTGCCGTTCAGCAAGCGGCGCTGCCCGACGTAGGCGCCGACGTCATCCAGCGCTACTATGCCGCGGCAAGCGCCACCCCGGCCCTGGTTTTCGGCCGGCTGATCCGCATGACCCAGTTCCATCTGGGCAAGATCAAGCAGGACAAGCCGGGGCTGGTCTGGTGGTACGAAGATCTCGTCGCCGGCATCGCGAAGCGCATCGGACGGGAGATGCCGGCGACCCTGACCTTGGAACAACAAAGCATGTTCGCGCTCGGCTATTACCAGCAGTTGGCCGAGCTGCGGGCTCCGCGACAGCAGAAACAACCGAATGAAGAGGGAGGCAACCAATGAGCATTGCAAACCGTTACGAATTCATCTTTCTGTTTGATTGTCAGGACGGCAATCCCAACGGCGACCCGGACGCGGGCAATGCCCCGCGGGTGGACCCCCAGGATATGCACGGCCTGGTCTCCGACGTGGCGCTCAAGCGGCGGGTGCGCAACTACGTGCAAATCGCAAAAGGGAACCAGCGCCCTTACGCGATCTTCGTCGAGCACGCCACCAACCTGAATACGAAGATCGCCGAGGCCCACGTCCAAACGGGGGGCATGCCCGAGGGCGACAAGGGTCCTTCCAAGGACAAGGTGACCCAGGCCCGCGAGTGGATGTGCCGAAACTTTTTCGATGTGCGCGCCTTCGGTGCGGTCATGAGCACCGGTCCGAACGCCGGGCAAGTTCGCGGTCCGGTGCAATTTGCCTTCGCCCGGTCCGTGGATCCGATCCTGCCGCTCGATGTATCCATCACCAGGATGGCAGTCGCCGACCCGGTAAAGGGTGCGAAGTCGCTCGAGGATTACATCGCCTGGGAGAAGGAACAACCGGAGGATAAGCTGCGCACGATGGGCCGCAAGAGCCTGATCCCTTACGGGCTGTACGTCGCCAAGGGCTTCATCAGCGCCCACCTGGCCGAACAGACCGGCTTCAACGAAGAGGACCTCAAGGTTCTTTGGGAGGCGATCTTGAACATGTTCGAACACGACCGCTCGGCCAGCAAGGGACTGATGACGGTCCACCCAGAGTACGCGTTCGCCTTCCGCCACGTAGGCACCGATTCGGACCCCGAACAGCGCAAGGCTGAAGCCAAGCTGGGCTGCGCACACGCACACCGGCTTTTTGCACTGGTCACCGGAAAAATCCGACGCCGGGAGGGTGTGCAAGCGCCTCGCTCGATCCACGACTACCTGCTGCCGCAGTTGGAAGAGATCGAGGCCGAGCTGCCGCCCGGCGTCAAAGTGCACCGGATTGCCGATCTCGTCCGGTCTAACGACGCTCGTGAGTGAGCTGCCGTGTTCGAAGAAGCGGACTTGCTGCCCCTGTCGGGGTTGATGCACCTGGTCTATTGCGAGCGGCGTTGGGCGCTCATTCACCTCGAGGGGATGTGGGAGGAGAATGTATTTACCGCCGAGGGGCGCCTGTTGCACGAGAAGGTGGATGCGGCGTGCTGCGAGCAGCGGCAGGGTGTCCGCATCGTGCGGGGCCTTCCCCTTCGTTCGCTCCGGCTGGGGTTGGTGGGGCGGGCGGACGTAGTTGAGTTCCCGCCCTCTCCCGATCCCCCTTTTCCCGTGGAGTACAAGCGCGGAAAGCCCAAGCCGGATTGCTCCGACGAGGTGCAGCTTTGCGCCCAGGCGATGTGCCTGGAGGAAATGCTCGGGATCAGCGTTCCGCGAGGAGCGTTCTTCTATGGCCAGCCCCGCCGTCGCACGGCAGTGGAATTCTCGCCCGAGCTTCGGTTGCGGGTCGAACGGGCTGCGGCGCGCATGCATGAACTGGCGGCAGCAGGGCGCACGCCCCCGGCCAGTTACGACAGGAAGTGTCGGGGCTGTTCTTTGTTTGACCTCTGCCTGCCAGCTGCGGTGCGCCCTGATCGCAGCGCGGCGCAGTGGCTGGAAGCTTCGCGGCGGCTTGCCGCCCGCCGGGACCCGGCATGAGAAAGCTTTTGAATACGCTGTTTGTCACCACCCAAGGCGCGTATCTGGCTCAGGAGGGTGAAACCGTTGTCGTGCGGCGTGAGCAGGAGATTTTGCTGCGCCTTCCCATTCATACCCTCAGCGGCATTGTTTGCTTCGGGCGGGTGTCGGTCAGCCCGCCGCTGATGGGCCTGTGCGCCGAGCGTCAGGTGCTTATCAGCTTCCTGAGCGAAACCGGTCGCTTCCTGGGACGGGTCAGTGGCCCGGTCGCCGGCAACGTGCTGTTGCGGAGACGCCAGTACCGGCTGGCGGACGAACCGCAACAAGCTGCGGTCATTGCCCGGGCCATCGTCGTGGCGAAGGTGGCCAACTGCCGGAACGTGCTCCTCCGAGCCAACCGGGAGTTGCCCAGGCGTTGTCCCGAGCTGGAGGGAGCAGCCGAAACGCTGGCCCAAATCCTGGACCGTCTGGAAAGGACGGAGCTGGACCTGGATAGCCTGCGTGGCATGGAAGGCGAGGCGGCCCGTAAGTATTTCGAGGTCTTCGACCGACTCATCGTCAATCCGGACGGTTTCCACTTTCGTGGCCGAAGCCGGCGACCGCCGCTGGATCCCGTCAACGCGCTTCTCTCATTCGTGTACACCTTGTTGGTCCACGACGTGACTTCGGCGCTGGAGAGTAACGGACTGGACCCTTATGTCGGGTTCTTGCATGCGGACCGACCGGGGCGTCCGGGTCTGGCGCTCGATCTAATGGAAGAGTTTCGTCCCATCTTGGCCGACCGGCTGGTGCTGTCGCTGATCAACCGTCGGCAAGTGCGGGCCGGTGGCTTCCAAACCACCGAGTCGGGCGCAGTGCTGATGGATGAAGCGACACGAAGGGAAGTTCTGGCCGCCTGGCAGAAACGCAAACAGGAAGAGGTGCAACATCCCTTCATAGGGGAATCGGCGCCTCTGGGATTGTTCCCGCATTTGCAGGCCTTGCTTCTGGCCCGGCATCTGCGGGGCGATTTGGACGCATACCCCGCGCTGGTCTGGAGATAGGCTCGGAGTTTTCCATGCTGGTGCTGATCACCTACGACGTCAACACTGCGAGCGAGGCGGGACGCCGGCGCCTGCGCCGCGTAGCCCGGTTGTGCAGCAACTACGGCCAAAGAGTCCAGCTTTCGGTCTTCGAGTGCTCTGTGGATCCGGCGCAGTTCGCCAGGTTAAAGGCCTCATTGATCCAAGAGATCGACCCTGCGGTTGACAGCCTGCGTTTCTACTTTCTGGGGAGTAACTGGCGTCATCGGGTGGAACATGTGGGGACCAAACCCACGCTCGATCCCGAAGGGCCTCTGATCATATGAGGAGGAGTTTGCCCGCGCGAACCCCAAGCAAACGCCACAGACGGGCAGGGTTCGCGCTTGCGGCAGCTCGCTGAGCATGAAGCAGTTAGGCGCGGACGTGGCCGGACAGGCAGACGCCAATCGGCGGCCTGCGGCGGCTTCCGCGCTTTCCTGCTCCCAACTCATTGTCGGCTAAGGGGCTCGAAGTGGCGCCGGTT
>Ga0308415_1001262_pt1 | contig 10990 bp, 8 predicted proteins | sample HotsprSampleOS55_FD_203465 | JGI IMG/M metagenome (GOLD analysis project Ga0308415, IMG submission 203465) | Hot spring phototrophic mat microbial communities from Octopus Spring, Yellowstone National Park, Wyoming, United States - 20090730_OS55 ... | reverse complement strand
ACGATCATAGGGCACTACGGGTGGACATTGGCGACCGGCCTTGACACCCGGCGGCGCGTCGCCCGTGACAGGCCCCGCACTCGGGGTTGACGCCGGATGGTCAAGGCCATCCTCCCGCACCGTACCCTTTTCTGCATTTTGGGATCGGCAGCGTGGCCTTCAGTCCAGAGGGATCGCCTCCGGGCCAAAAAGAACCCCGGCCGCGTCAAACGGGCCGGGGCCGACGACCTCCAAGCGGGGATTATTTCATCCGGTCAAAGGTTTGCTGAAGAATCTGCCAGTCTTGCAGGTGTTTGACCTTCTCGCGTGCGGCCTGAATGATCTCCTGCTCGCGCTGATTCCGTGTGGGCCGTTTGACCTGGTAAAAGATCCCGAAATAGCCGGGGAACGGCGCGTCGGCCAACTGATACGCCGCCACTTCGTCCGTGACATCGTGATTGGCCGGCACGGTGTTGAACACGCCGCCTTTCCTCGGGTTGGCGCCGTCGAAGGCACCCTCGTAAAACTCGACGCACTCGCTGAGGCATTCGATGAAGCTGAACCCCTCGTGGTGGAGCGCCGCTTCCATCATCTGCAAAAGGTGATTGGGATTCGTATGGGTGGTCCGCGCCACAAAGGTCGCTCCGGCAGCGATGGCTTGCTTGATGGGGTTGAGCGGTTGATCCAGGGCACCCCAGGGATCGGTCTTGCTCTTGAAACCCGGCGGCGAGGTCGGCGAGGTCTGTTTCTTGGTCAGACCGTAGACCTGATTGTCCATGACCACCAGGGTGAGATTGACGTTGCGCCGCGCCGCATGGATGAAATGGTTGCCCCCGATCGAGAAGGCGTCCCCGTCCCCGCTGAACACGAACACGTGCAGCTCCGGCCGAGTCAGTGACACGCCGCTGGCAAACGGTAGGGCCCGACCATGAATGAAATGGGCGCCGTGAGCCTGGACGAAATACGGGAACCGGCTCGAGCAACCGATGCCCGAAACGGTCACGATGTTCTCGTGCCGGATACGGGCGCGTTCCATCAGCTTAAAGTAGATGGCCAGCACGGAGAAGTCGCCGCAGCCGGGACACCACGTGGGATGATCGGCCGCCAGTTCCTTTTTCGTCAGAGGCTTGGGTTCCTCGACGGTCGAAACCATGGGCCGTTGCGGGTCAGTGGACAGGGTGGCAGTGCTCATGATGGAAAACACGTTGGAGGTTCATGCCTGCACGGTTACCGGCGAGCCCTGGAGGGCGGCCAGCTTTTCGTGCAGACGTTCCAAAATCTCGCGCACCTTGAAAGTCAAACCATCGGTCTTGTTGATGCCACGGATGGTTGGATTGCAGTAGCGGGCCCGTAACAGGGAAGCCAACTGGCCATAGCCATAAAGGCCTTCATCGTTCATTTCTACCACAAAGATATGCCGGAAACCGGCGAAGATCTCCTCCAGGCCGTTGGGGAGGGGATTGAGGTAGCGCAAATGCAGCGCCGCCACGCTCAGCCCCTGTGCGCGAGCCCGGTCCACAGCCTCACGGATGGGACCGCGCGTGGAGCCCCAACCGATCAACAGCACCTCGCCCTGCCTGGCCCCGTAAGGCTCCGGTCGCGGCAGGGTCCGGGCCAGCGCCTGAAGCTTCCGACGCCGCTTGGCCGTCATCGCCATGTGCATCTTGGGCGAAGCCGACGGATGGCCCATCTCGTCGTGTTCCAAGCCCGGCAATACCGGATATTTGCCGTTGAGCACCTTGGTGCCGGGCGGAATGTGGTGAGTAATGCCGTCCGGAGCGCTCAAATCGTAAGGCTTGTGCTCGGGCACGGGCGTAAAGTCCGGAGAAATGTCTTGGCACACCTTCGACAGTTCCGGTTCTGGAAAGGCTTCGATCCGGGTGGCAATGGATTGATCGCTCAGGATGAAGACCGGAACGCTGTACTGACGCGCAATGTTAACAGCTTCAATGGCCGTGTAAAAACAGTCCTCCACATCGGCCGGAGCCAGCACCACCCGCGGCGCATCTCCGTGGCTGCCAAAACAGGCAATGTACAAATCGGACTGCTCCACGTTGGTCGGTAGTCCCGTGGACGGACCACCCCGCTGGATGTCGATGACGACCAACGGGACCTCTGCGTTCACCGCCCAGCCCACGGCTTCGCTCTTGAGCGAAATGCCCGGCCCGCTGGAGCCGGTCACCGCCACCCGACCAGCATAGCTGGCGCCAATGGCCATCGAAATCGCCGCAATCTCGTCCTCGCACTGGATGAACATGCCCCCGTACTTGGGCAGTTCCCGCCGCAGCGTCTCCATGACGTCCGACCACGGCGTAATCGGGTAGGCCGCACCGAACCGGACTCCCGCTGCAATGAGCCCATAGGCCAGCGCCTCGTTGCCGTTCATCACCACCTGCACCCGTTCCCGCTTGCGGCTCTCGGCCATCCGGAAGATATCCTGCAGATGTTGAGCTGCATAGGCATAGCCTGCATGGAACGCGTGCAGAGCGTTGCGAACCACGCTCTCGTCCTTGCCGCGAAACCGTTCGGCGATCAGTTGCTCCAACCGCGGTACGTTCAGGTCGTACATCCGCGCCACCAGCCCCAGCGCGAAAATGTTCTTCCCCTTGTCCTTGGCAGTTCCGCCAATGGCCTCGATGGTTTGGGTCGTGATGGGAACCCCGATGTGGATGTAATCCCTCTGCCACTCCGGCTTCGGCTCCACATGATCGCTGTCGTACAGGACAATGCCCCCCTTGCGCAGGGAATGAATGTGCTCGTCGTAAGAGTGTTGGTAGAAAGCTAGCAGGAAATCCGCCTCATCCCCCGCACTGAGTACTTCCCCGGAACCGATCCGTAACTGAAAGATCGAAGGCCCCCCGGAAATCGTGGAAGGAATGGTCATGAAGGTCATGACCTCCTGCTCCGTCCGACCCGCCAGCCGGGCCAAAATGTTCCCCATGGCTTGGATGCCGTCCTGCGAATTCCCGGCAATCCGAATGACGGCTTCCTGAATCGGATGCTCTCGCACCGCCGACGGCGGTGACGAAATCGTCTGTGTTGTGTCGCTCATCGTACCAACGTTCCCCAGATCCAACGCCGAACCCGCGTGAGTTTTTCCCACGGGCCCGACGGTGACGCCGCCCCGGGGGCTGCCGTCGCAATGTAGCCTACTCCTGCTGATGACCGTGTCAAATTCTAATGACCGTGGCCGACCCGCAGAACCGAACAGGGCCGCCTCATTCTTCTGAGCCGCGGCCCGGGGCAAGGTTTCAACTGGATCGTCCGGGCACGTTCCCTGGCACCGCTGCGTGGCGGGCGATCCCTGCCCTTCGAGCCGGGACCCGGATCGGGCGGCCCCGCACAGGCAGAGGTCCCCCGAGACCCCCGCTCGAGCCGGCCGGGTCCACATCCAGAGCATTTGACCAGGCTGCCACAGCCGGCCGGCTACCGCGCTTCTCTCGGTAAATCGCCACGCCCGCGACCGCGGAAAAGGCCGAGTGACTCCTGTGCCGCACCCAGTGAGCTTACTAGGAAGCCCGTCCACGCTTTGTTGCTGAGTGTCGCCCATAAAGGCTGTCGCAGCTGGGCCCTGCCTACCGTTGGCTTGCTTCCCAGCCGAGGGGAAATGAAGGACCGGCGACTCCCCCAGGTTCCGGCGTCCTCCACGCCGGCTGAGGCAAGCACAAGCAGCTCCAGCCGAGCTACTTGCTCTGTTGCACCACGGGCACGGAATTCGAGCCGCACTCAAGAAGCCAGCCCTGGCAGAGGCATTGGGCGCCTCGGACCCATGCTAGAAGGCCGACTCCAAACCCGGACCCATCGCGCGTACGCGTCTGGGCCGTGCTTTGAAAAGGTGCGGATTTGCCTTTGCTGCAAGGCAACGCAAAGCAGCCTCTCAATCGGGTTGAGCCTGTGCCCCGGGCGCCCATCGTGGGCCACGGAAACTGCTAACGTCGATCCTCCTTGGTTTTGTCCCGGCCCCAGAAGACGGTTGGCATCGATCCTGCCCCTCGGAACCTGTGTGAAGAAGCTCCTGTGGGTGACTTTGATTGCCCTGGGGCTACTCGGGGCAGGTTGGCAATGGCTGCGTTGGTCGGCAGCGCGTCTGGACGCACAACGGGCCCGGTTTGTCGAAGACGCCGGGAATCTGCTGTTGGCGCTGCAACAGTATAAGGAATTCACCGGCCATTACCCCACCGGCCAGAATTTGGACATTGCCCGGGCTTTGGCAGGACAGGGTCCGGAAAAGATTGTGATCCTGACCGTCCGCAAGAACGAGCGCAACGCCAAGGGCGAACTGGTGGATCCGTGGGGAACGCCGCTGGCCTTTTACTTTGCCGGTAACTCTGTGCTCATTCGGTCGGCCGGTCCCAACAGGGTCTGGGAAGATTCCGCCTCCCCGGCTTCGGATGACTTGTTTCGGTCCAACTGAGCCATGACCGGAGCTGTGCGGGTGGGTGGCGCTTCCTTACGCCGGCGCCAGGCGGCGATAAACATCCCATTGCCACCGGTGTCTTGGGGCCAGAGCAGCAGCGTGGGGGTCTGCCAGTCGGGCAGGCCCGGCAAGGGCCAGCGCAGTGGCAACGGCTCGAACTCGGGATGAGCAGCTTCGAAGGCCTGAACGACCTCCACTGTTTCGGCGCGTGTCAGGGTGCAGACGGCGTAGAAGAGACGCCCCCCGGGTTTCACTGCGGAGGCCACGTTTTCCAACAGCCGACGTTGCAGGCCGCTGAGCTCCTCCACATCCTTCGGCTGCACCGTCCAACGGGCATGCGGGTTGCGTTGCCAGGTGCCCAGACCCGTGCACGGCGCGTCCACCAACACGCCATCGAAGCACACGGGCATGGGCCGGTTGGGCCCGCCGTCCCAGACGGCCGTTTGGCAGTTGAACAGCTTGGCGCGCGCCGCGCGGCGCCGCAGCCGTTCCAACCGCCATTCGGCCACGTCAGTGGCCCACACCTGACCCCGATTCTGCATTAGGTCCGCCAGGTGCAACGTTTTGCCCCCTTCGCCGGCGCAAGCGTCCCACCAGTTTTCTCCTGGCTGCGGGGCACACAGATGACCCACAATCTGGGAAGTAATGTCCTGAATCTCGAACCGTCCCTCTGCAAATTCGGGGGTGCGAAACAGGTCTTTCTTCCCCTCGTAAATGTAGGCATCCGGCAAATAGGTCTTGCGGAGGTGGCCCAGGCTTTCCATCAGCGCGCGACCCTGCCCGGGCCGGGCGCGAATGTACAGATGCGGTTCCCGCTGCAAACTGCGTAACCACGCGTCCGGTACTTCCATGGCCTCATGGACCCAGCCGGGCACCGCCTTGGCCCGGAGAACTTCAGCTCGAAGGCTGAACGGATTCTTGTTGAACCGCTGCGCCAGTTCCTCGGCCTTCTGAATCTTGCGGAGCAGCCCACGCTCATTTTTCAACCAACCCTTCCAGCGGTAATACTGAAAAACCCACCGGCTGACGCGTGCCGCGCCGGTTTGCGAAAGCGTGGCCTCGCGGTGGAGCACCTCGCGCAACACCCGGTCGGCCGGGTGCTCGCGGTCCGCTCGTTCCAACACTTCCACCGCCAGCGCCAGTAACCGCTCCTCCGGCTCGATGCCGGTGATCAACCGCGGCGTCCGATGGGACGAGGGCTTTGGATTTGGTCCGTGTTGCATCGGTTTGCTTGGGCATTCGAACACGCGTTGCGGGCCTGTCCGTTTTTGGCGACCGAGCTCGTCGGGTTCAGAACCGGGCTTGGCCCGCCCGGTTTCAGACCCTTGCGCAGACCAAGGCAACCGGCGCGCCCGAACGCCGGCCCTGAAGTATACCCGCTCCAGTTTTCCCAAACTACGGGCAAATCCCCTGAACGCAACCGGGGACCGCACCCAAGTGGCCCACTGGGCGCATTTCATTTTTGAGCTCTAGGAAGCCCAACAAAACCCCATCCTCCCTCAATGTTCCTCCGGCTCTGACCGGCAAAAATCCCGGCAATGGTGAGGGTTGTTCAAAGAGGGAAATGCACTCTGTCCCACCCCGGGATTCCTTGCGCTTCAACCCTCGGTGCACAGAGCGAGCGTTCGTTGCCCAGTATGGTGGGAGGACGGCTTCCACCCCGCCCCACCTTGAGGGCTTGGGGCAGGTCGGTAGGGTCCGTGTGTCTGTGCTTAGAGCTGGAGTGCTCCGGATTCCTGAGGCGAGCGTGTCAGCTTCCGCAGAGCCCTCAAAGCGTCCGCGCACGACTGCGGCGGCTTGCTGCCACTGTGTGACCAGGCCGGATGGAACCCGGCCGCTTGGGTTCCGACACGTTCAGTTCGCTCACAGAACGTCCGCTGCCTTGTGCGGCCGAGGGACGGCTTCTACGCCGTCGCACGACTCTGGCTGGCCGGCACATCTGCCACCTCCTACGCCCTTTCAGGTCTCGACGGCCCCAAGCGGGGGCACTTCAAACGCTCGCCCGTTCGGGCACCGTTTGTCGTCGTGCCCGAGCACGGAGCGCGGCGGCTTGTCACCGCGCGGCTTTGCCCATTTGAAGCTGAGGGTGTGCTGCCGGACCGCGCGGGCGGTGATCTTCACGGTTCTCCGTTTGCCGGAATAGTGGAAGCGGTTCGGCCAGTGGGCCGCTTGCATCGGCCCCGGCGGTTGAGGCCGGGGGCCCCTGCAGAACCGGCTCTTGGGAGTCACTCCAACGCGCTGGATTGTGAGGCGAGGCCGCGCTGGGCACGCGGAAACTTGGGGATGCGTGTGAGACTTGCCGGGGACCAGACGGTTGATTTCTTTGGGGGTAGACAGGCCCCGGGCGGTCCCGCGGGGGCAGCCCGGGGCTGGTAAATAGGGTGCCTGGCTATGAGCGAACTGGGCAAACTATTGGTGATCGTAGGTCTCCTGCTGACCGCCGTGGGCGTACTGCTCTGGACGGGCTTGGACCGGGGTTGGCTGGGCCGGTTGCCGGGCGATATCCATTACACGCGCGGCAATTTCAGTTTCCATTTTCCCATCGTTACATGCCTGCTGCTCAGCTTGGTGTTGACTCTGCTGTTCTGGTTGTTCCGGCGCTGAACATTGGCCAGAGATGGACCTGCGCGACAGGCGCCGGTCTGGCCGAAGGAACGATGGCTCAGGTCCAAATCAGGCGGCGGCCACCGTGCCGTCCAAGGTTTGCCGCACCAGTTGCACGAGTCGGCCAGGCGGGTAGGGCTTTTGCAGATAGACCAGTCCCGGCCGCAGGAGAAAATCGCAGCCGACCACCTCGGCGCTGTAGCCGCTGGTAAAGATCACCTTCAGATCGGGGCGGTCCTGCCAGAGTCGTTCCGCCAACTGCCGTCCGTTCATGCGCCGCGGCATCACCAGGTCGGTCAGCAACAGATCGACTTCCTGACCGTGCCGTTGCCACAATTCGAGCGCTTCGGGCCCGTGGGCCGCCTGCAGCACCCGGTACCCGTGGTGTTCAAGCAGCGTGGCCACCAGTTCCCGAACGGAGGGTTCGTCCTCGACCACCAAAATGGTTTCCCGGCCATTCGGACCGGGCGTTGTAGATTTTGTGGATTGGGTGGTTGGTTCGGCCGGAACCTGATGCGGCAGATACACGCGGAAGATGCTGCCCTCATTCAGGCGGCTTTCCAACTCGATCCAACCCTGGTGTTGCTCGACAATGCCGTAGACGGTCGCCAAACCCATACCGGTGCCCTTGCCCACCTCCTTGGTGGTGAAGAAGGGCTCAAAGATGCGCTTGAGGTTCTCAGGTGAAATGCCGCAACCGGTATCGGCGACGCTCAACTCCACCGCAGGGCTGGAGACCAGAACAAAAGGGGTGTCCGGCGTCCACTGCCGCGCCACGGCCAAGGCCCCCAGGCCCGTGCAGGAAGGCAGACGATAATGGCTGGGAATGAGATCGAACCCTGGGTCGTCCAGCACCCTGCGGAACGACTCCAAACCCCGAACGGCAGTGATCTCAATTTTGGTTCCCGCTTCCCTCAACCAGCCCTCCACCAGTGCAGCGTAGTCCACATCCTCCTCCTGATGCAGTATCCGCAGTGGTTCCTCCATACGCGTCGCCTCGCCGTTACCACCGTCGCGTGGTTCCTACAGTAGCACAAATGGTACCACGCACACCCGCCCGAAAGTGACGAGCCAAGCCGCTTGGGCATGCAGCAGTTAGTGGCTGACCCGGCACGCCACGGCTCGGCTCCGAGGTTGAACTGGCGTTGTCCAGAACCCAACCACGGCAGTCTCGTTTCGAGACGCCTTGCAAGCTGGCCCCAGTGAAGGCCTTCCCTCACGCGTGGTCCGGACATGGACCCGCACAGGACTGAAAACGTCCCGGGCCGACCAGCGCGTGTCGACCGGACCCACGCCTGTGGGGCGGCTTTTACAGATCGGCTGGTTCAAGAAGGCGCGACAGCCCGGTGCCAGTGTCCTTCCAGATCTCGCGCAGCTGCGCAGGCTGCCATCCTTCCTCACGCAGAGTGCGCAAACTTAACGCCGCATGACGCTTGGCCAGACGCCGGCCCGTGCTGTCCGTTACCAAAGGACAGTGGTAGAAGCGAGGCGGCGTCCAGCCCAGGGCCCGATAAAGCAATAGCTGTCGAGCGGTGGACTTCAGTAGATCGGCACCCCGAACGACTTCCGTAATCTGCATGGTCGCGTCATCGACCACACAAGCCAGTTGGTAAGCCGGCACGTCATCGTTGCGCCAGACGATGAAGTCCCCAAAATCCCGACCTGCCACAAAGCATTGGATCCCTTGGCAACCGTCCTCGAACTGGATCGGCTCCCCCTCCGGCACGCGAAACCGCCAATGAAATCGGCCTTTCGGAGGCGGGGTAAGCGGACAGTCCGCCGGCGCTCTGCAGGTGCCCGGGTAGAGAGGCTCGTCTTCTTCTTCGGCGTGCGGGGCGCCGGCTGCCGCGGCGACCTCCCTGCGCGAACATTGGCAGGGATACACCCAGCCACCTAGGCGCAGTCGGGTCAGTGCGGCCTCGTACCAGAGCCGGCGCTCGCTCTGCAGGTAGGGGCCGTGCGGTCCGCCCACGTCGGGCCCTTCCTGCCACCTGAATCCAAACCACCGTAGGTCCTCATACAACGCCCGAACAAAGTCGGGCCGACAGCGCGGGCGGTCGAGATCTTCCACACGCAGAACCAGCACGCCGCCCGCCTGCTGGGCTCGGGCCTGCGTCGTCCAAAAGGTCCGTGCATGGCCCAGGTGCAGGTATCCGGTCGGCGAAGGCGCCAGTCGGCCCCGGTACGTTGCAGGAGGTGGTCGGCGTGCTACCAAGAAATCACGAGCCGGATCCATGGCTTTCAAAACGAGCCCGGCGGTTGAGCAGCCAGCCAGTCGCGAAAACGCGGCATGGGTTCTCCCAGGAGCGTCTCGGCCTTGCGACAGTCCAACGAGGTGTCCGCCGGCCGGGCCGGACCAGAATAGTCGCGCAGCGATTCGGGCTGAAGCCTCGGTTTCAAGCTCAGCCATCGGGCTGCCAACAAACACCCCACTTCCCAACGCGACAACCGTTCGCCGCCCGCAACATGGAAGGTTCCCACAGCACCGCGCAAAATCAGTTGCCACACTCGGCGCGCGGTTTCGGAGGCGGCGATGGGGCAGCGATACTCGTCCACAAACAACGTCGTAACCTCACCCGCGGCCCAGGCGCGGCGCAACTGCTCGTTGAAGCCGCGATCTCCCGTAGGAGACCATCCCCCATTCAGAGAAGTGCGCACAATCAGGTGCTGGCGAAGTTGTCGTACGACCGCCTCGGCGGCCACTTTCGTCTCCCCATACACGCTCAAGGGCCGAACCGGGTCGTCCTCCGTGTACCAACCCTTTTGCCCGTCGAACACAAGGTCGGTGGAAAAGAAGACAAATGGAATGTCCCAGGCCACTTCCACCAGCCCCCGGGTGACTTCGACATTCTGTTGCCAGGCCAACGCGGGCTGCGCCTGACAAACGGGCGGTCGACTCAGCGCCGCGCAATGGATCACCAGCCCGGGGCGCTCTTGCCGAAACCATGCTTCCACCGCCGGGCGATCTGCTAGGTCCAGGTCACTGCGCCTCAGCGGCCGCAGTCGCCACGGCACCGCCATCGCCATTCCCACCTCGACCAAAGCATGGCCAATCAAGCCACCAGCCCCGGTAATCCAGGCCACGAGCCGACTCTCGCTCGGCGAACCCACGCAGTGCCTCTCAGGCCAACTCATCACCCCTTTCACATCGGATCCAGTACATCCCCATGGCAAGCCCAAATAAGGGCACAACCGCCCAGCCGGCGCCCTTCAGTTTTTGGCCCCCTTCACGCGGCGGCTGTGCCGGAACAGCAGAGGCCAGCGCTCCTTGCGCCGAAGGTTGCCACACACAACAGAGTTTCCTCCCCCGCCGGAGCCCAAGCCTGGCCGGTCCGCCGCAACGGACACAGATCCTCCTTACAGCTCGCATCCACCCCTCCACGGCCCAGCCCTTCCTTCCCCCGTTGCGCACTCCGATCGTCCCTCCGCCCTTGCTACTCCCGCTGCAGCTACACCGCCTCCTGGGCCACCCTTTCCCACGGGCCACGGCCTGCCTCCAGCTCGAGAAACCAGTGCCCCTGGCTCAATCGCTGTCTGGCGCGATTTCTCCTCGGAGGAACCGGGTTTCACCTCGGCCCGTGTCCTGTAGCAGCAGCAAGCCACCACCAGACTGCCTGCACTGCCGCGACCCCGAACGGCGCCTCCGAACTCGCGAAGCGCTTGGAGTGCGCCCGCTTGCTGGCGCTTTCGGACCACCGCACTGCGCCCGGAGACCTACGACTCCACTCCTGCCTTCCACAAACGACCATATGGGTTGTTCACCCGACGACATTGCCCATTCGAGGGCCCGGTTCCACCCGGGCCAAGGGATGCCGCGGAAGGCGTCCCTCCATCGGACGCGGTGGAACGCGTCCCTCCAAGGCCGGACGGCGTGGCAGCCGTCCCTCCCATTGGAGGAACGAGCGCCCTGCGTTCAATCCGGTGGGACAACATTCGGTGGGGCCGACAGGTTCCACCCTGTCTTCGTTCCGGTACAGCTACAACGAGGCC
>Ga0308415_1001261_pt1 | contig 10990 bp, 9 predicted proteins | sample HotsprSampleOS55_FD_203465 | JGI IMG/M metagenome (GOLD analysis project Ga0308415, IMG submission 203465) | Hot spring phototrophic mat microbial communities from Octopus Spring, Yellowstone National Park, Wyoming, United States - 20090730_OS55 ... | reverse complement strand
TTGTGGAGGCTAGGGAAGAGGGAGAACCCGCTCGTTTCAGGGTGCGGGTCAGTGGCCTGTGCTCCCAGGCAAATTGAAAACTTTGAAAACTCCTACCATCGCAAATCTTAACGGGTTGCTTTGGAACCCTCTCCTGCCAATGCAATGACGGGCATCGTCGGTGAGATTTGCTCTTCCCTTGACAGGAGACAACTACCGGAACGGGAAGAGCGATCCGGTACGTGCCGGGGAGGGTTTAGAACCGGCTTCTACCTCTCTCCCTTATCTCCTAATCTTCTCTCCTCCGTCTCGTTGCGATGCACCGCTATCCGTCGATGGCGGAGGAGCGGTTGACGAACCGCTCCTCCGGGATAATGGACACCGGAGGCGCCTGATAGCCGCGATGCGGGGCAGGCAGTGTGGGCATGGGCGATGCACTGGTGGACGGGTCCCACCGACGCTAGACCGGTCGTCCATTGTGTAGTAGCTACTGACAAGATTCATCCGTTGTGGACGTGACGATAAGATATGCGGATAGGCACTAATTGCACAGTTGTGGTACTATACAAGAATAAGGCAGTGATGCCCGTCGTAGTGACGGGCATTTTTGTGTATTTCATTCCAGAATAAGAGGTGAAGATTATGTCGGTTGGGGTGGCTTATACGCTGACCTTGCGTTGTCAAATTGAAAATCGTCCGGGGATGCTTGGGCGATTAACAACCTTAATCGGCGAGGTCGGTGGTGACATCGGTGCGATTGATATTGTGCGTGCTGAGCGTAACATCATGGTGCGCGACATCACCGTGCGCGTACAAGATGAGCAGCATGGCGAACAACTGGTAGCAGCAATCAATACGTTACCGAACATCAAAGTGCTTCAGGTAAGCGACCGTGTCTTTCTCACGCACCTTGGCGGTAAGCTAGCCACCCAGAGTCGGGTACCTCTTAAGACACGTGATGATCTTTCGCTGGCCTATACGCCCGGCGTTGCGCGTGTTTGTCGGGCGATTGCCGACGATCCTGAAAAAGTCTATTCGCTGACATGGAAGGGCAATAGTGTTGCAGTGGTCAGCGATGGTTCGGCGATTCTCGGTCTAGGTAACCTCGGCCCGGAAGCTGCTATACCGGTGATGGAGGGCAAAGCGATTCTGTTCAAAGAGCTAGCCAATATTGATGCAGTACCGATCTGTCTGCGCTCGCAAGACCCTGATGTTATTGTGCAAACGGTTGAGCAGATTGCACCAAGTTTTGGCGGGATTAATCTCGAAGATATTGCCGCGCCAAATTGTTTTATTGTCGAAGGACGGCTGGAAGAGAGTCTTGATCTGCCAGTCATGCACGATGATCAGCATGGTACTGCTGTTGTAGTATTGGCTGCATTGCGTAATGCGTTGCGGATTGTTGGTAAACGGCTGAACGATGTACGAGTGGTCGTCAATGGGGTTGGCGCAGCCGGGACTGCGATTATCCGTACTTTGATTGAAGCTGGTGTCGGGGAAATAACTGCGGTTGATCGGTTTGGTATTTTGGTTGAGGGCGATTACGCACGACAGACGCCGATGCAGCGGATCATTGCTTCGCAGACCAATCGTGACCGGCGGCGTGGTAATCTGGCGGTGGCGCTTCAAGGGGCTGATGTGTTTATTGGTGTTTCACGTGGTAATATCCTCACCCCTGATCACATAACAGCCATGGCGAGTGATCCAATCGTTTTTGCGCTGGCAAACCCCATTCCCGAAGGTGATCCTGATATGCTACGCCAGTATGCGCGAGTGGTTGCTACCGGACGTAGTGATCAACCCAACCAGATCAACAACGTCTTGAGTTTCCCCGGAATCTTCCGCGGTGCGCTTGATGTCCATGCCCGCCGAATTACTTCAGCAATGCGCTTGGCTGCGGCTGATGCTCTGGCAATGGTGATCCCACCGGAAGAGATGAATGAAGATTATATTGTGCCTAGTGTGTTCAATCGTCAGATTGTGCCAACAGTCGCCGCCGCGGTTGCTCAGGCAGCAATTGCTGATGGTGTAGCCCGACGCACACATATGCCGGGTGATTGAATTCAGGGGCAGGTTGTGCCTCAGTATTTATGCTGAGCCAAGCCCGCCACTACGTTTCGCAGGTAGCGAGATCAATACTGGAGACATCTCGATGAGCGGCGCTGCCAACGCTCTTGCGCCGCTCCGGTAACGTCTGTCAAAGGTCTCTTGTTCATACGTCTTGCGCAGGTATTCGACAGAGCCGGCCCACCGGTAGCGGGTCAGATAATCGCGATGTGCTATCGGCGTCATTGTGGTAGCTCCTCTGCTACGCACATCCATCTATTCCATGAACCCCATGCGTGTGAGGGTGCGCCCGCTGCCGATGGTTTCCAGAACGTGCCATACGCCAGATCGTTGGCTATTTCGACCACGCTGCGATAGGTGTGCCCATCGGGTGTAGGTGCATCATTATCCGGTAGAGATAAGCTTTAATAAGCTGCACCACTCGTTCCTACTGCCAGGAACGAAGGTCATTTCGCTATGAGTCTATCCAAATACCCCGTCATCATGTCACGGCGGATGAAGCCTGTTGGTGGATGCAATACGATTTACGACCAGGGGTAAGTGGGCGAGGCGGAGCCTCGCCCCTCCTTTCGGATACGCACCGATCTGATAAGGGACGACGTGGGATAACTTGCATTTCCCGCAACGGGATGTTTCGGATAGTCGCTTACCCCTCCACCTTCCGACCTGAGCGTGCTTGATCAAAACGCTCGCTTCGCCGCAACGCCAGCTTTGCCAGTGTTTCCGCGTGACTGGCTTTTGTAATCGGGTAGAAGGCTGTGAGCACCATCCCGCTGATCAGGATCAAGGTCGGCATTGGGCCAATCAGTAAGCGAATTGCCAGCAAGGCGCTTTCGGGTTGCTGACCGGGTTGCAGATTTTCGTTAAAACCGGAAAATTGTAAAATCTGACCGACCAGAAATAACCCTAGCGCCAACCCCATCTTTTGCAAGAACACCATAAATCCGTAGAACATGCCCTCCCGACGTTGACCGGTCTCAAGTTCATCAAGCTCAATAATATCGGGCATCATACTCCACGGGATGAGATAGGCAGTGGCAACACCAGCACCGGCGATCAGGCCGAGGATGATCGCTAGCTCAACCTGTTCAGGTTGCAGGAAGAACAGAAATGCCTGTACACCGATCCAGATCATGCTCCCAATCATGTAGACAGCCTTTTTACCGATCCGTCGGCTTACCGCACTCCAAACAAACAGGAATACGAGTGCGGAACCCTGAACTGTGAATAACATTACTGGAATCAGATCGTTGACGGTGTTAAATGTTAGACCAAAACTGACATGCGGAAACTGCGGAATACTTCCTAACCAAAATACTATGAAGAAGGTGAGGACACTAGAAGTAACCTGTACTGCCAGCCAGGAGAACATGTAGATTCCAACCACAAAGAGAAAGGGACGATTTTTAAAAACATACCGAATCTGATCTGGCAGACTCAACTCTTCGCTGCCGGGTTCTGGTTCGTAACGCTCACGAGTGCCGAAAAAACACCAGAGGAAGGGAAGCGCAATAAGCACCCCGATAACGGCACCTGAGACCAGATAACCAGTTTGTTGATCGGCAAATTGCCCTACAATAATCTGGTGCAAAATGCCACCAAGCAGACTCCCGCCAATACTAAAGGCGAAGCGATATGAATTGAGTGCGGTACGCTCATCGTAATCGCGAGTTAATTCGGGAGTGAGTGCCGTGTATGGAACGTTCACCACTGTAAAAGCTGTGTCAAAGAGAAGCGCAATTATCAGATAGTAGATAAATTTACCGGTCACATCAAATGGCGGGATAACCCACTGCAAAAAGAAGAGTAGCCCAAACGGCGCCGCGCCAAACAATAGCCATGGCCGCCGTCGCCCCCAACGAGTCTGGGTTTTGTCGGTCAGCCAGCCGATAATCGGGTCGTTGACTGCATCCCAAATTTTGACAATCAGCAAGATGGTACCCGCCAGGCCAGGTGGTAGGCCGGCAATAGTTGTAAGGAAATAGAGCTGGAAGAATGAAGCAATGATGGTAGCGATGGCTGGACCTAAATCACCGGCGCCAAAAGCAAGCCGGGTCGAAAGGGGCAAACGCTCTGAGGGAGCCGACAGTGTGACGGCCATAGAAATCTTCTCCTCTAGTTGTGAAAAGACCACTGATAGCTGTTATTGTAGCACTGCTAGCGATGTTGTAAGAAATGGTACGATAACAGGGATACGTTAAGCAGCGTAGCTATTGCAATGAATGAAGGGGCGCTATGGCAATCGTAGAATTGTTACAGATCAATCTCCTTTCACCAATGGTACTGGCATTTGCCCTCGGAATCACGGCTACCCTAGTGCGAAGTGATCTCAAGCTCCCTGATGAGCTATACACAACGCTTTCCATCTATCTATTACTGGCCATTGGCCTCAAGGGTGGTATCGCACTGGCTCAAACAAGTCTGGCTGCCTTTTGGGCTCCAGCTCTGGCCACAGTGGCACTTGGCGTTATCATTCCGATCATCGCTTACGGAGTAGCCCGCAAAATTGGGAAGCTTAGCGTGGCTGATGCAGCGGCCCTGGCTGCCCACTACGGTTCAGTGTCGGCAGTTACGTTCGCAGCAGCGCAGACGTTCCTTGACACGGTAGGGGTACGATATGAAGGTTTTATGCCAGCGTTGGTCGCAATTCTGGAAGTACCGGCGATTGTCATAGCATTGTTGATTGCACAGGTAGCTGGTGGCCCCCAAAGTGGTGACTGGCGTAAAGCGCTGCGTGAGCTGATTACGAGTAAGAGTATTTTGCTTCTCGTCGGCGGTATGGTTATCGGTTGGTTGGCCGGCCCACGTGGCGGGAAGGAGGTCGCGCCATTGTTTGTTGATCTGTTTAAAGGTGCGCTGACCTTCTTCCTGCTTGAGTTGGGCATGGTTGCTGCCCGCCGATTTCGCGATTTGCCCAGTGCTGGTCTGTTCTTGCTCGGTTTTGGTATCATCATACCGATTTTCAACGGGCTGCTTGGAATCTGGTTTGGAAGCATGACCGGTCTATCACTGGGTGGCAGTACCATTTTGGGCGTATTGGCTGCTAGTGCATCGTACATTGCTGCACCGGCGGCAGTTCGGATTGCTCTACCGCAGGCAAATCCTGGCTTCTACCTGACAGCGGCGCTCGGTATCACGTTTCCTTTTAATTTGGCTATCGGCTTACCGCTGTACTACACTATAGCATCATGGATCGTTGGTGGGCATTAAGCGGCGAAAGGGCAGCACGATGGAATTGACTACTGTCAAACTGGTGACCATTATTGCCGAGGCGGTGCTTGAAGAGCGGATATTACACGATCTGCGTCAGCTTGGCGCACGGGGATATACGATTGGTACGGTGCAGGGAGAAGGAACCCGTGGGGTACACGCCAGTGAATGGGAGGGGAAGAGTCTGCGGATAGAGACGCTGGTATCACCTGAAACAGCCGAAAAGATTTTACAGCATCTGGCAGCGGTCTACTTTCCTCACTTTGCCGTTATTGCATACACAATGGAAGTGCAGGTGGTACGGGGGGAGAAGTTCGGTGTGTAGATGTAAGACAGGTGTCCTTTATCTGCCTCTAGCTCCATTCCTATCCAAAAAGGACAGACCGTTCATTAGTATCGGCACACCACGTGGGTAGTTTGATTGTCCAACTCTCCCATTGTGGGATTGATCAACAAGCAACACCAACATCCGCCAGATGAGAAGTGCATCGCGGGCGGGTTGGGAACCCGCCCCTCAGCATGCGAATAGGGAAGCAAACAGATCACTAACTCCTCACGGTTTACCGCGATCCAACGCAATCTTCCACAGAGCTAAGCCCAGCACCTGCGGATCATGACGAATGGTATCAGCTTTATTCCACAACTCGCGATAACCGGGATCGGATTCGGCCAGGTGACGAACCAGCGGTTCAACCCCTAATGCCCGTATCGCCTGCCGATCGGTTTCAGTAAAGACCAGCGGATGAAGACCAGCAGCGCTATAACGGGCTACAACCGCCGGATGTAATTCGGTAGTGTCATTAACTAAAACAACATCCAGCACACCAAGACCGAGTACATCGACTAATCGCGAAACGTGATCAGCAACGCTCATCCCGTCAGTCTGTCCCGGTTGTGTCGTTGTATTGCAGACAAAGACAACTGTTGCTGATGTTTCACGAAGCGCCGTAACGATTCCCTCAAAGCAGAGTGTAGCCAACAATGAGGTGTAGAAGCTCCCAGGCCCAATGACGACGACATCGGCGTCGGTAATCGCGGTGATTGCCGGCGGGTAAGCTACTGCTGGCGGGTCGAGAAAGAGACGTCGAATTGCCGGTTTGCCCAGCGCACGTACCGCCGCCTCTTCAACGACGATCCGGCCATCAACTAGTTCAGCACACAAATGGGTGTTGGCCGTTGAAACCGGCAGAATCTGTTCAGGACACCCCAACATCTGGCGGGCCAGTTCGACCGCTGCGGCAATATCACCCGCCATTTGGGTCAAGCCACCTATCATCAGATTGCCGACTGCCATACCATCAAGCAGTGGAACTGCTGAACTGCGCAAGCGATGTTGCATTAAGCGCGGCAGAACGGCATCGGGATCGGCAGCGAGGGTTGCCAGCAGATTGCGCAGATCACCAGGAGCAGGGATATTGGCAATCATTCGTGCTGTACCGGTGCTACGCCCCGAGTCGGTAACTGTGATGATGGCAGTACGTTCGGCAAAGAAAGGGCGAGTCCCGAGCAAGACTTGTGCACTGCCACCACCACCACCAAGCGCGACAATTCGGAGCGCTCGAGTATTGGTCGACTCAGACATAACAAACTCCTTGAACCCTCTCTGTGCCCTCTGTGCTCTCTGTGGTACACTTAAACCGCCCATTCAGCAGCAGACACTTGCACGCCGAAAACCCCAAACCCTCTCTGTGCCCTCTGTGCTCTCTGAGGTACACTTAAACTGCCCATTCAGCAGCAGACACTTGCACGCCGAAAACTCCAAAACATTCTCTGTGCCCTCTGTGCTCTCTGTGGTACACTTAAACCGCGTATGCAGCAGCAGACACTTGCACGCTGAAAACCCCAAACCCTCTCTGTGCCCTCTGTGCTCTCTGTGGTGACATATGCAACCATCTACACAGTATCACCGTTTCGACCGCACAACGTCTCTGATCACTGCCAACCTGGTAGGTGGCGGGCTGGGTGCAATCCCGGCAATGGCTCTGTGTCTCGGCCACATCCTCTACAACGGTCATTTAACCCTAATTGATGATTCTGGTCACTGGTGGTCGCTCATCCTGTTTTTGATCCTGATCGTTATCGGTATCATCGTTCATGAACTGTTGCATGCACTTGGCTGGATATTGGCCGGGCGAGTACCTTTCAGCGCGATCAAATTTGGAGTTGATCGCGAAACGCTCAGTCCCTACGCACATCTACGACAACCACTACCCATCAACCCCTACCGGTTTGGCGTCGTCTTGCCGGCGATAGGGTTAGGTCTGCTGCCAGCAATTATCGGTATTATCGGCAACTTGTCACTCTTCACAGTATACGGTGCATTCTTTACACTCAGTGCTGGTGGAGATTTTCTCGTCTTATGGTTACTGCGCAACGATCCACCGCAGGCATTAGTCACCGATCATCCAGAACGTGTCGGCTGTGAGGTGCTCGTCCCGGTTGATAACAGCTCGAAGTAGAGTTCAACCGTTTGCCGGGCCACTATCGGCCAGTCGAAGGTCGAGCGCACAATTTGTTCACCCGCCGCCCCCCATTCTGACCAGCGGTCACGCGATTCCAGGGCGAGGCGGAGTTTCGCTGTGAGATCATCAACATCGCCGGGACGAACCAGTAAGCCGTTACGATCGGGAAAAACCTTATCGGGAATACCCCCGATCGCGCTTGCAACGACCGGTCGGCGATGGATCATTGCCTCAAGGGTTACCAGAGAACTACCCTCGTACAGCGTTGGATGGACGAACAGATCAACTTCTTCGTACAGACTATGCAACTCTTCATCGTTCAACCGTCCCACGAACAGCGTATGATCGGCAATACCGGCTGCTTTAACTTGCTGTTCTAGTGCAGCACGCGCTGAGCCACTGCCAACAATCAGCCACAGCCAGTTAGGTGGCAATTCATCACGTAAGCGCGCCAGCGCGGCAACTAATACATCAAAGCCCTTGTTTGGTTCCAGGCGACCGACACTGAGTAAGATCGGAGTGCTACTGGCTAGACCAAAGCGGAACCGTAGCGCAGCACGGAGATCGCTGCGTACCTGTGATACACACTCTTCCGTATCAATGGCTGATGGAATCACGACAATGCGGGCAGGATCAACCTTGAGGTAGCGCGGTAGATCATCTTTGGTGCAGGCATCGGTCGCAATGACTCGGTCAGCCTGGCGATGCCCATAAGCATAGAGGGTACGAAACGGTGCATATGCCAGCCATTTACGCCAGTCTGGCGTGCGAAACTCCTCCATACCGTGTGGATTTGCCACAAACGGAACATACCGCAGTTGTGGTGTGCGGTTTCGCGCTACTGCATAACCGAACGCGCACAGACCCTGGCTGTGAACAACATCGAAATCCCCTTGCAGCACGCGCCGGGCAGCTCGTTGACCAATACGCCAACTGTAAATTGGGAAGTTGATTTGTCGTCCAATAACACCGTTGGGTGCTAATAACGGTGACGTGTAATCGTAGCGGATGGTCTCGATGGCATGTAGACGCAGATCACCCGGATCACTGCTGACCGACGGTGATTGAACGTAGAGGGTAACTTCAACGCCTAGGCGGGTGAGATGTTTGGTGAGATGGTAGACGTGGCGTTCGATGCCACCATACCCATGCAGCGGAAAGACGGCACGAGCCAACATAGCCACCCGAATCGGTCGGTTAGCTTTTGGATGGGTGGCGATCATGGCTACAAAATCCTCTCGTACTCCCACGAACAATAACGTCGGAATGATGATAACACGATTCGGGTAAAATGTTATCGCTAACTCAGAGGAAGGGGAGGATAGCGAACGGAGCACGGAATAGCGCCTGGGAGTACGGACTCCCGACCACATCACGTCTCCGATGGTGAGATGGGCTTTCGCTGGAGGAGAATCGAGAGCGTCCCGTGCGCAATACTAATAACCTATCCGAAATATCTTGCTGCGGGTCATAGAGCCTGTCCGAGACATCTCATCGCGAGAAATGAAGGTCATCGCAGGTTGCCCCTGCACGTGCTGATGCGAATGCAGTGGCACCAGGGTATGCCAATGGTCAAATGGTCACCAGTGTGTCCATTGCCCCTGGCGGAGGTAGCTCATTAGAATGTTCAATGTGCGGCATAACGACAGACGCAACATTTCTGTCAATGGCGTAGGGGTGCTTCACGAACCGTCGCTATGGGACAACTGGCAGGGGATCGCATAATAGCCGTGATGCAGGTTAGGCAGCATGGGCATGGTCGATGCGCCTGTGAACAAAGCCTACCGGTAATGACACAGCGCTGCTGTTCCCCTACTGAAAGGGTTCTTCCGTCGTAACGACGAGGTGTTCAGATAGGGTCATATCCCACAATCCAAGACTACTTTATACCGGCTGCGCCGATCAACGTTCGGTACTGGCACGTATGAAGCGCGTATTGTAGCCCTGGCAAGGCTCCTGTATCCATCACTCGCCATAATGCTCGATACGGTACTGCTCACGAAGCACATCGATACTCGTTAAGGTGCCTCCCTGCTCCTCCACGTACCAGTATTCCCATCCGTTGAATGCAGGCTTCTGTTGAGCCAGTGCCGCTATTTTGTGAATAGAGCCGCTGATATTTCCCCACAATAACTGCCCATCAGCTTTGACCGTCGCAACAACAGTCCGATCTTTTGAGTACACGGGCTGACCAACCCGAATATATTGAGCTTCCACGAGTTGACCAAAACTGACCCGCGGTGCTATCCGCTTTGATTTCGTTACCAACAGACGCTCATCATGGGAAAGGGGCGGGATACTGTCGATCCGTTGCCGGGCAATCTCGATATACGTCGGTTCACGTTCAATTCCGATATAGTTTCGCTGCAATTTCTTCGCAACCGCCCCGGTCGTGCCGGATCCAAAAAAGGGATCAAGCACAATGTCGCCAGGGTTACTGGTGGACAGAATGATACGGTACAGAAGCGCCTCTGGTTTCTGGGTTGAATGAGCTTTTCTGCCATTCAGTTTAATCCGTTCTTCACCAGTACACAGCGGAATATACCAGACATTTTGCATTTGTTTCTCATCATTGAGATTCTTCATTGCGTGATAGTTAAACGTGTATTTCTTCTGATGCACTGATTTTTTAGCCCAGATGAGTGTCTCGGTTGCATTCTGAAAGCGGGTACCACGAAAATTGGGCATTGGGTTTGTCTTATACCAGATCACATCGTTTAATATCCAGAACCCTATATCCATCATGATGGTACCAACGCGAAAAATGTTATGATATGACCCAATGACCCATATCGTTCCCGTATCTTTCAGCACGCGCCGACATTCACTAAGCCAGTTGCGGGTGAAGGCATCATACGCGGCCATATCATGAAACTGATCCCATTCGTCATCAACTCCGTCTACGATGGTTTGATTCGGTCGGAAGAGTTGATTGCGTAGTTGGAGATGATACGGTGGATCGGCAAAAATGAGATCCACCGATTTTGCCGGCAAGGTTTTTAAGACCTCGATGCAATCACCCTCGATAATCTCGTTCACCGGGAGGTATGTTGTTGGTTGCTCATCACCGCCTGCTTGATTCATGCCAACACCGTTTAATAGCGAAGGACACCCGTATCGAGTAAACTGTAGCGATCTTGCCTTTATCACATTTGCCGGAAGAGTGAACCGCGTTGCGCCCAGGCCCAGGCATTGTTGGGATCGATCTCAATTGCTCTGGTCAAGTCAATATACGCCTCTTCATAGATTTTGAGCGCCTGATAGGTTGCACC
>Ga0308415_1001256_pt1 | contig 11003 bp, 8 predicted proteins | sample HotsprSampleOS55_FD_203465 | JGI IMG/M metagenome (GOLD analysis project Ga0308415, IMG submission 203465) | Hot spring phototrophic mat microbial communities from Octopus Spring, Yellowstone National Park, Wyoming, United States - 20090730_OS55 ... | reverse complement strand
TGGCAAGCAGGCGGCTGGGGTCTACCATGTGCGGCGCGCCGACGGGATGCACATACGCGACGGCGTTCGGCAGCCGCTGCAGCAGCCAGCCCAGCGCGCCTGCATGGTCTAAGTGGATGTGCGTCACAATCAGGTGTCGGACGCGCTCCAACGCAACGCTGCGCGCCTGCACCTCACTCAGCAGCGTCTGTGCCGTGCTGGTCGGACCGACCTCCACCAGCGCGGCGTCCGCGCCGTCATCCAGCAGGTACGCCGCAATCGCCAGCGGATAACCCAAAAACTGCAGGTCTATTAGCTCCACAGAAGGGTGTGCCATCACCGTTTGGATTCTGAACATCGGCTGAATTTCCTGCCGAAACTGGGTACACTACGGGCAGGTTGTGGAACACAGATGTTCCTGTTGCAGTCTGATACAGTGCTTGTGGATTCGCCCCCACAGGTGGAACAATCGAGAGGAGGAGTTTGATGCAAATGACGATTCGGGTAGGAGTGATGACCTTGCTTGGTTTGTTGGCAGGTACGGCAATCGCCGTGGAGTCGATTGCCGTTGTACCGCGCAACAGTTATCTGGTTCGCCCTGTTGCGAGTGCGCGGGAGTTAGCCAACCAAATCCGCACGGAGCCTGTGGTGGCGCAGCGGTACGCCCGCCACTTCAAGCGGAGCGCGTGGGAGTTTGCGGACTATGTGGAGAAGAATTTGCGCCTCACGCGCCTTGAGCGGGCACAGACCTTCAATGTCTACTACGCGCCGCCTGATGACCGCCTGCTGGTGGTGCGCCGCACGCTGCCGAAGGGCACGCCCGTGTTTGTAGAGAAGCGTTCGGGCAAGCCGATTTTGAAGGCGAACTGCGGGAACCCACTGACGCCCGCCGCGTCCATCCCGCCGCCGCAAGCGACGCGCCCTATAGAAATCGCCAGCGTTGCGACACCGACCCCCGTGTTTGCGGAAGTCATTGACACCCCGCAAACGCCCACCATCGAGATCGTGGAAATCGTTGACGCGCCGATTGAGGAAGTGGTCGCCGCCGATGTGCTGCCGACGGAGACACTGGTGGAGACGCTGCCCGAAGCCGTGCCTGAGCCTGAAGCGCCGCCGACCTTGGCGCCTGTAGCGGCTTCCCCGACGACCCAGCTACCGCCCGCGATTACCAGTGGAGGGTTCAACTGGCTGCCGTTCCTGCCGCTCATCGCGCTAATCACCCCACGAGGGGGGGAGACTTTCGAGCCGATTCCCGAACCGACGAGCGCGCTCATCTTAGGCGCAGGTTTGGGCTTGCTCTACCCGCTCTCGCGCAGGGCGCTGAGGCGTTCCCAGAACTCCAGCCAGCGCACGGGCGATTCCAGCGCGCCTTCAGCGTAGCGTAGTCCCGCGCGGAGCAGGGTTTGGGCTTCTTCGGGGCGAGCCGAAGGTTCGAGTGACTCGCCCTGAATGTAATTTTGCAGGCGCGCCACTGCTGTCGCGTCTAAGGGAACGCCCTCCGCGCGGGGCGCGCATCGACGGCACAGCAACTGCCCCTCTACAATGACGAAACTCCCCCCTTCAGCCCCGCTCACGACGCCACAGCGCGCGCAGCGCCCCAACTCAGGCGCGTAGCCCAAAAGCGCGAGCCAGCGCCACAACGCCTGCGCCGCAACCGCCTCGGGCAACGCCCCGCACTCCAGCGATTCAAGCGCGTCTACAAGCGTCTCGTAGACCTCTGGTTCGGGATGCTCTTCGGGAAGCCAGCGATCGAGCGTCTCACAGAGCGCGAGCGCGATGCTGAGCCGCTCCAACTCCGCGCGGGAATTCACATAGCCCCGCGCCAGTTGCGGCTGCACCAGCAGTTTCTGCGCGCGTCCCTCTATCACGCGCGCCTTGAGCCGATTCATCGGCTCTGTGAGCATGCCCATCTTGCTCTTGGGCTTGCGCGCGCCGCGCACGCGCAGCCGAAGCTTGCCGTAGTCGGGCGTGAACAGGCTGACCCACTTGTCATACTCTCCTGCGTACCAGCGACGCAGCACGACGCCCTCCACCTGCGTCTCCCGCGCCATCGGGGGAATTGTACCGCATAGGCTCGAAAGCGAATCGAGTCCTTTATATCAATCGCGCGGGCAGAATTTACGAGAACCAGCGAAATCGAGGACCCCCCCTTAAGGTCTGATAAGGGTACATCGCTTGAGTTCGCTGTGTGCAGGGCATGCGCACTTTTTGTCGCCCTCACCCCCAGCCCCTCTCCCACTGTGTGGGAGAGGGGAGCCGCGCGCCAACGCTTTTGGAGTGCTGAAGCGTTAGCTTCAGCGGCTTGCGGAAGCTCCGCTTCCGCACTCCATATTCCCCTCGCCCGCTTGCGGGAGAGGGGGACACAGGGGGTGAGGGCAAAAAAGCGCACTCACTCGGCACGCAGTGAACCTAAGCGATGTACCCTTACCAGGGGGGACACAGGGGGTGAGGGCAAAGAGAGCACGCCTGCCCGCACGCACGCGCCGAGAAAATCGCCCCTGCCTCAGTGATTCTGTGCCGAACCGTTGTACCCTTATCAGCTCCGCGTGCAGGGGGAACCGATGGGCTTGGTTCCCTCGCGAAGCGGGAGGAACCTCAAGGAGGGGGCAAATATGAACTTTAGCTGCACGATTGGTGTTATATTATTTCCCGCACGGCGCGTTCGGCGGCAGACCGCTGAACAGCCGATCGTAAGCCGTTAGCAACACCTGCTCACTACGCTCCCAGCTGAGGCAGTCCAGAAATCGCTGACGACCGTATTGGCTCATGAACCGACGACGCTCCTCATCCATCAGTAACTCTAAGATTGTGTCGCCGAACGATTCGGGGCGGTCATCGGGCGGCGAGATAAGCGCGTCCTGCGCCGACCACTTGTTCTCGATGCTCTGCGTCGCCACGATGGGCAAACCTACCGCCATAAATTCGATGATTTTGTTCATCGTGGAGCGTGCGGTGTAGGTGTTGTCGGGATCGCTGGCGACACCCACATCAGCGGCGCTGAGGTAGCGCAGCAGCAGGTCGCGCTCGCGCACGAAGCCCGTGAAGGTGATGTAGTCTTGCAGGTTCAGTTCCTGCGCCAGTTGCTTGACCTCCTCCAGGCAGTCGCCTGAGCCAATCGCGAGGAAATGCACATCGCGGTAGCCGCGCGTGTAGACGATGTGATGCGCCGCCTTGACGAAGATGTCCGTGCCGTCCTGCGGTCCCATGATGCCCAAGTAGCACACGAGGTGCTTTTTGCCGCGCTTGACGCTCAGGTCAGGCTCTACGGGCATAAACTCGGTCGCCCGTGGACCGCTGCGCACAATCACAATCTTCTCTGGGTCCGCTTTGCCGCGCTCCAGCGCGTTTTGGCGGTACGATTCGTTCATCTCGATAATCATGTCCGCCAGGTGGTACGACCAGCGTTCGAACAGCACCTGTAGGTGGTAAAACAGCCCGCGCTTTTTGAAACGCACTTCGTACAGTTCGGGGCAGAGGTCGCGATGCTCGTACACGAACTTTTTGCCGCGCGCCTTGTAATAAAGCCCGATAGACCAGAAGATGTCCAGCGGGTTGCCCACATGAAACACATCGAAGCCCTGCTCGCGCTCCACGCGCTTGCTGAGTCGGTAGGTGTGCCACAGGCAATAGAGCGCCTCCTTGACGAAGTTGCCGACGCTGTGCGTTGGGGGCGGCATCGGGTAGCGGTAGAGGTGAATGCCTTCCAGCACGCAGTAGTCGGGGTCTTCGGGAGGACGCGGGGAGATGACCGACACATGGTAGCCCGCGCGCTGCAGCGAGGTCGCCACCTGCCACATACGCCGATCGTGCGGCACGGGCAGGTTCTCCAACACCAGCAGAACCTTTCTCGGCTGCTCCTCAAGCGAACCGACTCGCTCCATCTCAGGTTCTTTCAGCATACTAACTCCTGCGCGATTGGCTGGGGCATCAGCGTCAGCCCCATTAGACGGCAGACTTTCTCCGCATGTGCTTTGATAGAATACCGCTCGGCGGTCTGTCGCGCGGCGTGGCAGAGCGCGTTCCGATTCAGATAGCACCGCTCAATCAGGTCGGCTAACTGTTCGGGGTTGCGCTCAACCAGCACATAACCGTTCTCACCATCTTTGACGACGGTAGGCATGCCGCCGACATTCGTGACGACAGCGGGCACGCCACACGCCATCGCCTCCAGCAGGGCGGTCGGCAACCCTTCCCACAGCGAGGTCATCACGAACACATCCGCCTGATGATAATACGGCAAAATCGCTTCGCGTGGCAGCAAGCCTGTCATCACCACCGAGTCTGAGACTCGGTGCTGTTCGATGGCGTTGCGCACCTCCGCCTCGACGGGATTGAAGTCGTGCGAGCCGCCGACGATAGTGAGCGTCGCGTTTGGGTAGCGTTCACGGAACCGCGCGAAGCCTGCAATCAGCAAGTCTAACCCCTTGGAGGCGTCCAGCCTGCCCACAAACAGGATTCGCGGCGCGCCGCCCGCGCGTTGGGCAGGGGGCGTATACTCGTCGGTTTCGATGCCCAGCAGCGTGTAGTGAATCTTGTGCGCATGCTGGGGGAACTTGGCGACATAGTAGTCATAGTCGGCGGGGCTGATGGTGAACACGCCCTGCGCGCGGGCAATCACGCGCGCCTCCATTCGCTGGAACCACGCCCGAAAGGCGCGCCAGCGGAACAGCGGGTGCGTCGTCCACTTCTCGAAGAACGCCGACTGACCGTGCGTGTTGAAGTAGAGTGGGATGTCGTCGTGCATGAACGCCAGTCCGTGTTCGGCGCGCTGGATGTAGACCGCCGCGCCCATCCGCGCAAACTCCGCCTTTTGCCGCTTGAGCGCGTTGAGGAATTTGAAATTCAGCGGGATTTTGGAGCGGCGCTGCTTCTCGTCATCTACATAGAGCAAGGGCAGGAAGGGTCGCTCCGAATTCTTCAGGCGCACGGTTGTCCACTGGCGCAAGGGCAGGTGGGGATTGGTCGTAATCCCGACGCAGTAGAGTTCGACAGGAGCGTATCGGGCGAAGTTTTTCGTATACTCCAATACGCCGCCCATCGGGTACTCAGCAAAGTCTCCTGCATATGCCACAATCAATTTGCGCATTGTCATCGCCTATTTGCCCGTCGGTTTGCCGCGTCGGCACGGCTGTAGCATCAGATTGTCATAAAACTCAATCAGTTTCTCGCGGCTGTGTTCCCAGCTGAGGCACTCCAAGAACCGTTTACGCCCGAACTCGCCCATTTGTTGGCGTCGCTCAGGGTCGTTTAGCAAGTCGACGATCGCTTGTGCGAAGGCTTTCTCGTCGTTGTCGGGGATGTAGACCGCCGCATCCTGCGCAGAGTAACGCGACTCCTTGAGGTCGAACGAGACTATCGGCAGCCCAACTGCCATGTATTCGATGACTTTGTTCATCGTGGAGACATCGTTGAGCGGGTTCAACGGGTCGGGTGCAAGGGCGATGTCCGCCGTACTGAAGTAGCGCAGCAGGTCCTCGTCGGGAATGCGCCCTGTGAACTCCACGAAGTCGGTAAGGTTCAACTCTTGTGCAAGTTTCACGAGGTCAGGGTACATGTCGCCGCCGCCAATCAGCGCGAAGTGGCACTGATGATAGCCGAAGGTATGCACGACATGGGCAATCGCGCGCAGCAGGTAGTCTACGCCGTCCTGCGCGCCCATCACGCCGAGATAGACGCCCAAGTAAGGTCGTCCGCGCTTGAGGGCAGGGTCGGGGGGCACGCGCTGGAATCGGCTCGCCAAGGGCCCGCTGCGCACCACCGTGACACGGTCAGGCGACACGCCCCCACGCTCCATCGCCACGCGCCGATACGACTCGTTGGTGGCAATCACGGCGTCCGCCGTGCGGTAGGTCTGCTTCTCCAGCCACAACAGCCCCTTGTAGAATAGACCACGCCGACCAAAGCGCGATTCGTACAACTCTGGACACAGGTCATGCTGGTCAAACACGAACCTAACGCCCTTGCGCTTGTACCAGCGCCCAATCAGCCAGAAGGTATCGGGCGGGTTGCAGGTCTGAATCACATCGAAGCCGCGCTCTTTCCACACGCGCCGAGTCAGTCGCCAAGTCTGCAGCCAGCAGTAGGTGAATTCGTAGAGGAAGCTCAACACGCTTTTCGTGGGCGGCGGCTGCGGGTATCGGTAGAGATGCACGCCGTTCAACTCCAGATACTCGGGCTCGTCGTGCGGGCGTGGTGAGATGACCGACACTTCGTAGCCCGCCTCGGTCAGCGCGAGCGCCTCCTGCCACACGCGCCGGTCCATCGGCACGGGCAAATTCTCTACCAGTATTAGCACTCTCCCCTTCAGCTTACCAGTACAATCCGACATAGTGCCCTCTCAGTGTTTCTGGCGTCAACGCGCGAGCAAGGTCAACGATGACCTGATTCTCGCGATGCTCCGCAAGGATTACCTCGCGCGTTGCGGGAGCGAGGTGCCCAATTACGAGCACTTCCGCGTGCTGGACGACTTCGCGGGCGTCCTCGCGCAGAATTTCGCGAATATGCGGGATTTCGCGCTCGATAAACGCTTTGTTTGAGCCGTACAGCGCGGCATATGAGACATTCGGGTCGTGAATCAGCAGGCGGTAGCCCTTGCCGATGAGTTGCTCGGCAAGTTCGACGAGGGGGCTTTCGCGCAAGTCGTCGGTGCCTGGCTTGAACGAGAGCCCAAATAGCCCCACCTTGCGCTTGCGCATGCGCACGATGCGCCTGACGACCTCCTCGATTTGGCGGCGGTTACTGGGCAGGATGGCTTCCAGCATCGGCAATTCCAGGTCGCTCGTGCGGGCGCGGTAGGTGAGCGCACGCAGGTCTTTCGGCAGGCACGAGCCGCCGAACGCAAACCCAGGCGTGAGGTACTTACACGAGATGTTCAGCTTCGTATCGGCGCAGAAGATGCGCATCACTTCATGGCTGTCGACGCCTTCTGCCTTACAGAGCATGCCCAACTCGTTGGCGAAGGTGATTTTGAGCGCGTGGAAGGCGTTGCAGGCGTATTTAATCATCTCTGCCGTGCGAATGGGTACCAGAAACAGCGGCGCTTTCACCGATTCGTAGAGGGCGGCGACCGTTTCGGCGTCTTCCTCGCGCAGCGCGCCGACCACCGTGAAGGGCGGGTCGTAGAAATCGGCAATCGCTGTGCCCTCGCGCAGGAATTCGGGGTTCACCGCCAGTCCGAAGTGTTCGTTCACGCGCTTGCCCGACGACTCTTCCAACACAGGCAGCACAATCTCTTCCGCAGTACCAGGCAGAATCGTGCTGCGAATGACCACGATGTGGTACTCTCGCTTTGTGATAAGCGCCTCGCCGATTTGGCGGGTGACGCGCTCTAAGTAATCGGTGCGCAGGTCGCCGTTCTCCTTGCTCGGCGTGCCCACGCACAGTAGGGAGATCTCGGTGTTGTGAACCGCCTCGATGGGGTCATCGGTCACGGTCAGCCTACCCAACTCCACTGCCTGCGTGAGGTACGGCTCCAGATTTGCCTCCACGATGGGGGCTTTCCCCTGACGGATAAGGTCTAACTTGTAGGAGTCTACCTCGACGCCGATGACCGTGTGCCCCTCTTTCGCGAGACACGCCGCCGACACTGCTCCGACATAGCCTAACCCAAAAATACTCACTCGCATATGCGCCACCGAAGGCGTTATTCCACACCGCCTATATTATAGCCCAAATGCGCTGCAAAATGCGCAAACCTACTCCCAGCACGCGTTCTTATATTCGTTCCAGACGCGCTTGTAGACTTGTTGGGTATGCCGAGCGATTCGGTTCCAGTTGAAGTCGCGCTGGACGGCTTTTTGGGCGTTTTGGGCGCGGCGGCGCGCGGCGGCGGGGTCTTGCAGCACGCGCAGGATGCCCCACGCAAGGCTTTCAGGGTTGCCTGCCCATGTGAGGATGCCCGTCTCCTCGTGGCGCACGACCTCTTTCAGCCCGCCCGCGTCGGAGACCACCACAGGCGCGCCCGCCGCCATCGCCTCCAGTGCAACGATCCCGAACGGCTCATACAGGCTGGGGTAGACTGCCACATCGACCACACGATACAGGCGCAGCAACTCGCTGTCGGGGATGAAGCCCGTGAACCGCACAGCGTCTTCCAAGTGGCAAAAGCGCACGAACTCTTCCAGATGCGCGCGGTAGCCGCCCCCCACCACGACTAGCTTCGCGTTAGGGATCTCCGCCCGCACGATGGGCATCGCCTGCAGCAGCACCTGCACGCCCTTCTCGCGCACCATGCGCCCGACGAAAAAGATGAGTGGCTGATTAGGCGCGGCGAAACGCGCACGGAACGCCTGCCGCTCCGCTTCGGGGAACTCGAACTGGAACTTTTCGGCGCGGATGCCGTTGGGAATCACATCAATCTTGTCGTAGGGCGTGTTCAAAGCGTACATCACCTCGCCCCGCATAAACTCGCTGCACACAATCACACGCCACGCCTCGTAGCTCAGCTCCCACTCCAGCTGGTGGATGGCGCGGGAGAGGTCAGAGTGGATACCGCCGTGCCTGCCGTGTTCGGTGGCGTGGATGGTGGCAATCAGGGGCAGTTTGTAGCGGTGTTTGAGCGACTTCGCGGCGGGATACGCCAGCCAGTCATGCGCGTGCAGCAGGATTGGCTCGCGTTGGCTCTGGGCGGGCTTGCCGCGCAAGAGGTCTTGCAGAAGCGCGTCGGCGCGCGCTTCGAACGCGGCATTCATCGTCCACACGCCTTGCAGGAAGTCGCCGTGTGGGGAGGGAGGCGCGCCCACCCGATGTAGATGCACGCCGTTCTCGACGGCTTCGTCGGGCGCGTCAGGGTGGGTCGCCGTGATTACATGCACCTGCGCGCCCTGTGCCGCCAGCGCCTCAGACAGCTCCTGCACATGGCGGGCTATGCCCCCCACAATGCGCGGAGGGTACTCCCACGACAGCATGAGTACGCGCACGGGCGTACCCGTTCGCCGCGTCAGGTTGGGTTCCTACTGGCGGATAGAGGTATACCTTACCAGGCGGGTCAGGATAGGGCAAAGACCGCCGTGCCGTGATGAGTAGTAAGGGGATTAGCTTTGTTATTGGTGACCCCAGGGGGATTCGAACCCCCGTCCTCCTGGCTGAGAACCAGGCGTCCTCGACCGCTAGACCATGGGGCCACCTGACGCACTGTATGATACCCTATCGGGCGCGCCCGTGTCAAGGGGTACGCGCCCGATGAACTTAGTTGATACTCGCCGACAGCACATTCGCCATCAACGACACCCGCAGCGTGGATTGCTCGGGATCGTCGGTCTCGATAATCAGGTTTTTGCGCACTGTGCCTGGTTGCCAGCCGCCTTTATAGCGCAGGATGAAACGGTGCTGCTTGCCGTCCTGGGTCGCCTCGTGCCGCACCTCGACATTCGGGTCATCCACCTCGAACTTTTTGATTTGGAAGCCCTTGTCGCCGCGGCTGACGGTGACCACGCGCTCCACAGGCAGCGGCGTCGCCGAGTTAATCGCGCCGAAGAAGACGGTGGTTGGCGTTACGACGATGCCCTTCTCGTAGTTCAGCACGATGTTCACTTGCGGCATCGCGGTAGAGTTAGTGCGCGCCGTCGCCAAAATGGTGTTGCGCCCTGGCGGCGCGTCGGGGCTGACAGTGATAATCACCTTCGTGCGCTTGTCGTCGATTTTTTGGGCTTCGGCGCGGGCGAAGGGCACATTCACGCGCACCTCTTGCACCTCCAGCGGCTCGTTGGTGCTGGAGACGATTTCCACCTCCTGTACGGTGGGTTCGTCGGTCTTTAGGGCGATGGGAATCTGCTCGCTGGGCTTGACCTCGATGGCGACACGGATGGTGGTGGTCAAGCGCAGAGTGAGGTTCGGAGTGTCGGGGTCGTTGCTGGTGACCTGGATGGTCTTAATTTGTGCGCCGCGAAAACCTGCCGAGCGCAGTTCCGCCTCGATTTTACCCTCCTTGCCAGGTTCAATCACCTTGTCGTAGTATGGGGTGACGCAGCCGCAACTGGGGCGCGCCACGATTTCCAGCGGCGCATCGCCCATGTTCTTGACGACGAAAGTGTGTTTAACCACGGCGCCCTGCATGATTTCGCCGAAGTCGTACTCCATCGGCTCAATCACTATCTTCGGCTTGGGCAAGTAAACGGCGACTCGGCGCGCGATGTAGTCCACAAGCGTTGCGCGCGTCTGGCTCAGTGCGCGCACACGCTCCACCTCCTCGCGGGTGGGCGCGGTCGGCAGGTCTTCCGAGTTCCACACAGGACCCATTAGGTCGGTGTCCTTTTGGCTTTCGCCCAGTCCCAAGTAAGTGCCAATCGCCTGCCCCACCAAGTGCGCCACCGCTTTGGGGGACTGGGGCATTTCGGTATAGGGGATGTAGGTAGCAATCCGTGCGCGCACGCGCCGACGGTCGCCCTGATTCGGCGGCAGGAGGAGTCGCGCCTTCCCATGCATCAGGCGGAACTGCCCCGCCGTAATCTCGGCGACATCCTCTTCGAACACAATCTGCACATCGGCGGCGCGTTCGTCATCCGTCCACTCGATGCGGGGATTACCGCCCAAAGCCGTATTCCAGTGCTGAACCGCCTCCATTGCCGCTTGGCGGAACCCCTCGCGCAGGTCAATCGGAATGGTCGCCCAGCTGCCGTAGACGCGAATGGCGGCGGGAATCGCCAACGGCTTTACTAACTTCTCCGCTTCTGCAAAGTTGCCCTTAGAAAGCAAGTTGATTGCTTGAACGAGCTGGTCATGCTCCAGCTTCGCGACATTCTCTGGAAGCGTAGGCGCTTTCGGGGGGTTCTGCGCCCACGCGACGAGACTAAACCCCGTCAGCAACAACACGGTAAGCGATTTCTGCATACGCATACCCTCCGCATATATTATAGCCCAAATCGCCCCCATAGGTATAATTCCCCCCGTCGCATCGCGACATTTAGGGAGTAAGCTAAGGAGGCGTTTATGAGTCAGACCGCACGCACTTTGATTTTCGTCAAGCCCGACGGCGTACGCCGCGGGTTAGTTGGAGAAATTATTCAGCGTTTTGAACGGCGTGGTAT
>Ga0308415_1001255_pt1 | contig 11010 bp, 8 predicted proteins | sample HotsprSampleOS55_FD_203465 | JGI IMG/M metagenome (GOLD analysis project Ga0308415, IMG submission 203465) | Hot spring phototrophic mat microbial communities from Octopus Spring, Yellowstone National Park, Wyoming, United States - 20090730_OS55 ... | reverse complement strand
CGTCGCCCTTACCTCGTAACGGTGTATGGGGGTGAGGGAGAGGACATCCCTCGCCCCTTTTGCTATGCCCTCCTGCGGGGTCGCTGGCACCCTGCCCCACCCTGTCACCCTGAGCGCAGCGAAGGGTCTAAAGCCCGCAGTCGGCTAGGCGTTGCGGTGGCGCTAAGGCGGGGGCGTTTGGTGACTTCACAGGGTTCTGATCGGGCGGCGCTGAGTTAGCGAACGCACCCTGGCCGACTCGTGCGTTCACTTGAAAGGTGAGACGGAGTCGCCCTAGCGGGCGAACGCGCCCTAGAACGCCGCGACGAACGTCCGGAGCATCTGGATGATCATGCGCACCTCAGCCGGCAACTGTCCTGCATCTGTGGCGCGCACATCGTGACTACGCCGACCATCGCTCACCGCGATAACGTAGTTAAAGCAGTCGGCGCACCATACACCCTCATCACTCACACGCAGGTCGAAGAAGCCAGCAGCGCGCAACTCCTCCAGCAGCCGGCTCACATTCTCCGGCGTAGTGACATATTGTTCGCTATCGAAGCGTCCTTGGCGACTCACTCGGCCATCGCCATGGATCGTCCATTTTGCGTATTGGCCACCGACACCACCGCTCACCTCGAAGACAATCTGAACGGTTGACGGGTCGGGAGATGGCGCCGAAGGGGACGGAGGGGACGTGCGAGGCGGCGGCGCAGGGCATCCTTGCACGCCCATGAGCAGGAGAGCGCCGAACATCGCAAAGAACAAGCGCGTAACATGCGCCCCAATTCGCGCGTCAGCCTGGTTGGGAGCGGGAGGCGGATCGCACACGGGAGAGTGAGGGATGCGTTCCCCTAAATCGTATGACGACGTTTCGCTGGTGCTTGACATCACTACTTCAATTCAATAATGCGGATGCGAGGCTTGCAGCTCCCAGTCCAAAGGATCATCGGGATGGGCGCAGATCACGCGCTCAATAAAGTATTCGTAGCGGTCGGCGAAGCGCTCAAGCGAGAATTGCTCGGCTCGCCGGCGGGCATTTTGTCTATTCAGTTGATCGACGCGCTGCACTGCCTCGGCCAACGCATCCACGTCACGCGGCGGCACAAGGTAGCCGCTCACGCCGTCCTGGATCAATTCGGCGGGGCCGCCTTCGTTGTACGCGATCACCGGCGTACCACCGGCCAGCGCCTCGATGCAGGTGTTCCCGAACGCCTCCACCCAATGTGGCGTCATCAGCATCGCCCTGGTATTGCGCACGACCTTGTGCAGCTCACTCTGCGGGAGAAAGCCGTGATAAGTCACGTCCACATTCGGATAGCGCGCCCGGCAGGCTTCCCAGTATTCAGGGTGTTGCATCTTGCCGCATACGTCGAGTGGGAGGCCGAGCTTATCGGCGACGGCAAAGGCATCCTCCAGGCCCTTCTCCGGCGAGATGCGCGCCACCCAGCTCAAGCGATTCTGCGGCTGCGGGTTGAAGGTGTAGCGCGTGAGGTCAACCCCGCCGTATAGCGACATCATGCGGCAGGGGTCAAGAAACGGAAAGGTGAGCGCCTGGGCGCAGGTGTTCACCGCGAAGCGATGCGGGAACTCGTAGAACCGCTCGCGGATCATGGCGTCCACCGCGTCAATGGTGGAGCAGATGCTGATGATGTGGCCGACCGGCGTTTTGAAGAACGGCGTCACGTAGTAGGCCAGCCAGTCGTAGTTGATGCCGATGATCGCGTCGTACTGGTCTTGCACCCGCATGGCCAGCTCCCACATGCGCTCCAGCACGCCATCCGGCTGGCAGATGACCGGTTGGTCGCGCTGCGCAGTGGTGGCGTAGATCGGCGGTCGCCCTTCGATTTGATAGACCAGCACCTCGGGTGAGGGCTGGACGCTGCCCGCCGGCGCGGCGATGGCGACGCGATGTCCTCGGCGTGCCAATATGGGCGTCAAGTTCATCAGGTTGGTCTCAACCCCACCTCCCTCCCCAGATCCCAGCGGCCCGACCGGACTGGTGAGGAAGAGCACGCGCCAACGCTTGGACATGAACGCACCAACCCGCTGAGGAGCGGGGGCTAGTCGGCCAGGCCGCGCACGTCCTCGGCGACCACCGGCGCAACGCCGAAGTCCTCTGGCTGCTTATGGATCTCTCGCGACGTGACAAAGCTCTCCACCATGCTCTTGGTGTTCTCCACCCTCAGGCGGTTGAAGAGCATGGCGAAGCGCTCTTGAAGGGCCGTGCGGATGCGCGCGCGGTCGGCTTCGGGCAACGACCAAAGGGCTTGCTTGAACGGGCCGGTCGCCTTCTTGCGCGTCTTGTGGAGGAACTGCTCGTCGGTATCGCCTGGCTTGCGCTCATCGGCGGCGTTCTTGAAGAGCCATTCGGTGATCTCGTCGTTCAGCGCCTTGGGCAGGTGGGCGTAAGCGATCTGCTGAAAAGCTGTGGCCAGATGGACTTCAATTGCGCCGGACTGGACGAATTTGCCAAATGCCTCTTCCGGCAGCGTGCTGGCTCCGTGCTGGACTGCGCCGCCCAAGCCGTATTCCTCGCGGGCAGCAATGGATAGCTCACGCAGCGCCTCGAAATCTATGTTTACCTGCGCGATCGAGCCGTCGGGCAGCACCACGCCGCCATGCGTTGTGCCGGTCTGCACCGAGATCTTGCTCAGACCGGGCTGATGCTTGATCTGGCGGAGATAGCCATTCATAAAAGCGCGCAGCTCATGTACATCGCTGTTTTTGTGTCCGATCTCGCCGATCTCACCGCCCAGCGAGACGATCACCCCTGCCGGCTGGCGCTGACGGATGTAGTCGCTGAACAGCGCGCACAGCTCATAGTTGGCGCGTTGTTGCTCGTCCAGCGTGGGTTTGCTCAGGTCAACCAGGGTCGAGGTGTCAATGTCAATGTTATAGAAGCCGGCGGCCAGCGCCTCGTCAATCAACTTGCGCAGCGCTGCCAACTCCGCGTCCGCGTCGCTCTTGTACTTTTTGGCGTTCACCTGGAAGTGGTCACCCTGAATGAAGAGCGGGCCGCGATAGCCCTCTTTGATCGCTGCCGCCAACACGACGCTGACATACTCCGCCGGCCGCTGGTCGGTGTAACTCATCTCACTGCGCGCGATCTCGAAGATGAACGCCCCCACCTTCCCCTCGACGACGGCGCGCATCGCTGCGCGCGCGGTGTCGTAGGCCATCATGCGGATGTTCATCGCCGGCGTGGTGAAGTCGTGGTCGAGCGCGTTTCTCCCGCGCGCGATGTACAGCTCATGAATAGACGCCGGGCGAATCCCCAGTGCCTGGGCGATCTCCCAGATCAGCCAGCGGGCTGCCGCTTGTTGCTCGGGCGGGCCGAAGACCGCTGCCCACACCAGCGCATCAATGCCGCTGGCACGCAGCGCACGCTCGTCCCGCACGCTGACTTCCAGCGCGGTCGTCGCAAGCACTTCGCTTGAACCAACCGGCGATCGCACAGCAGCCACCTGAATCGCGTCGCCGGCCACCTTGACGAGGTCTCGAATCGCGTTAGACATCACACGCTCCTTGACGCATACACCCCTGGCGCGCCGGGCGATCCCCCGGCGCAACAGTTTGCCAATAGTATATGCGCTTCGGTCGCCCAGAAGGTCGCAAGACCAGCAACACTTTGTCCTCCTCGCACGAGAGGGCTTGTCTCTTACACGCATGCCCCCTTTGCGAATGGATGCGTTCACCAAAGGTGATCCCTATGCGCTCACCACGTCAAGCATAACCGCCCCACATCATGAATGCACCCGCGTTCACCGATTGACAGCCCACCGGCGGTTGCCCCCGTCGGCGAATGCACCCGGGTAAGACATACACCACTGCACACCTTAAAATAACAAGACCATGATGTTCGCCGAACGCCTACGCCGGCTGAAGCAACAGCTCACCGCCGCAGGTGTGGACTTCCTCGCCCTAGTGCCAGGACCAAACCTCGTTTATTTCACCGGCCTGCGCATGCACTTGAGCGAGCGTCCCATCGTCGCGCTCCTGCCGGCCAACGACGCGCCGCCCATTCTGATCGCGCCGGCCTTCGAGGTGGGCAAGGCAAGCGCCGAATTAGCCTGGCGCACCTATAGCTACGCCGACGGCACGCCCTATCAGGCGGCCTTCGAGGCTGCCGCAAACGCCTGCGACCTCCACGGAAAGACGATCGCGGTCGAGCCGCTGGGCATGCGGATGATGGAATGGACGCTGCTCAGCCAGGCCGTCCGCCAGCTCAAGCACGTGTTCGCCACCGAGCTGATCGCGCCGCTGCGGATGGTCAAGGACGCGACAGAGGTAGCGAAGATCCGTCAAGCGATCGCGCTGGCCGAATCGGCGTTCACGCGGACGCTGGGGCACATCCGGGCCGGCATGACCGAACGCGAGGTCGCCGGGGTGCTGATGGGCCATCTGCTGAGCGCCGGCGCGCAGTCGCTGCTCTTCGAGCCGCTGGTCCAGGCCGGCCCGAACGCGGCCAACCCCCACGCCCATGCCGGCGACCGCCCCTTGCAACGCGGCGACCTAGTGGTGATTGACTTCGGCGCGGTGGTGGATGGCTACGGCAGCGACATCACCCGCACGATCGCCATCGGCGAGCCAGACGCCGAGATGCGCGCCGTATATGAGGTCGTGAAGGCAGCCAACGCCGCCGGTCGAGCCGCGGCGCGCCCTGGGGCGACCGGCGAAGCGGTCGATCGCGCCGCGCGGGCGGTGATCGAGTCTGCGGGCTACGGTCCTTCTTTCACTCACCGCACCGGCCACGGCCTCGGCCTGGAGGGCCATGAACCGCCCTACATGGTTCGCGGCGAGACCACCATATTACATCCCGGCATGACCTTTACTGTTGAGCCTGGCATCTATCTGGCTGGCAAAGGCGGCGTGCGCATTGAGGACGACGTGCTGATCACCGCCGAAGGCAGCGAGACCCTCACCACCCTCACGCGCGAGCTGATCATCCTGTGATATTCCCAGCGCCTCATGACCGCCTCCCATCCCCACCCACCCGCTGATCTGCTGGTGCTATGGGCCTGGGAATATGACGCTGACTTCATCGGTCTATTAGAGGACGCCTGTCGCGCCCGCGGCGTGACAACGACTATTTGCGGTCCAGACGACCTGGCCGAGCTCACCGAGCGGCTGGACCGCGGCGAGCTGCGGGCCAAGATAGGGCTGGATCGAATATGGGACTGGGGCGGAGAATATGAGCGCCACGTGCCGGCCATGCAGCGCAACATTCCCCTGATGGTCAACGATTACGCGCGCGTGCGCCACGCCTGGAACAAGCTGAACATGCATGCCTTGCTGATCCAGCATGGGCTATACGTGCCCTATCTGATCATCATTCCTTCTTACGAAGAGCAACCGAGCCTGCCACCGGTGGACCTGACCCCGCTGGGTGGGAAGTTCTCGGTGAAGGGGTTACACAGCGGCGGCAGCGGCGTATTACAGCCGGCCACGCGCTGGGAGGACGTGCTCCGGCAGCGTAAGGAATGGCCGAGCGATCAGACCATCCTGCAGGCCTGGGTGGAGCCGAAGCTGCTGGGCGGGCGGCGCGCGTGGTTTCGCGTGTTCTACGCCTGCGGCAGCACCTTCCCCTGCTGGGCCGATGACCGCACCCACGTTCACGAGCCGGTAACGCCGCAGGACGAGGCACGCTTTCAGCTCGGCATCCTGCGCAGCATGACCCAACAGATCGCCGGCCTGTGCGGACTGAACCTGTTCTCCACCGAGATCGCCCTGGATCAGCGCAACATTTGGCAGGTCTGCGACTACGTCAACGAACCATGCGACTATCGGCTGAAGTCCACCACCCCCAACGGCGTGCCGGACGAGGTCGTGGCGGCGATCTGCGACCGGCTGGCCGGCTGGGTCAAACGACAGGCGCGCTTCATCAGCATTTGAGGTCGAGGAACGATCTGCTGGGGTGCAGCGTCTAGAGAGCAGCACGCCATAAGGAGGTTAGTCGTAAGATGAACAATCACCTATTCTTCCCACTGGTCGCCGGTGCGCTTGCCGTATCTGCGCTTGCCCCATCGCTGACTTACGCGCGCACAACTGCGCAGAACAACGAGTCCTTCCGCCGCACGGTCACCGTCACGGGCTATGGCCAGGCCAGCGCCGTCCCCAACGTCGTGCGCATCACGCTGGGCGTAGAATCCGTCAACCCCAAGCTAACCCCCGCGCTGAGCGAAGTGAACCGCAAGATGGCGGCGGTCATGGCCGCCCTGGAGAAGGCCGGCGTGGCCAAGAGAGACATTCGCACCGTGGATTTCAGCGTCTTTCCGGAGCGCGCGTATAGCCAGAGCGGCCCTGGGCCAATTACCAGCTATCGCGTGAGCAACGTCGTGCGCGTCACGGTGAGGAAGGTGGAGGAGAGCGGCGCAGTGCTCGACGCGGCGATCAACGCCGGCGCGAACGTGGTCCAGGGGCTGAACTTCGAGGTGGAGGACATGAAGCAGGTGGAAGCCAGCGCGCGCAAGGCGGCGATGGACGATGCCAGGGCCAAAGCCGAATCGCTGGTCAGCGCAGCCGGCGCGAAGCTGGGGCGCGCCCTCACCATCTCCGAGTTCAGCATGGGCGGGCCGCCCATGCCGATGATGGCCTTCGCCGCCGAGGGCAACGCAGCCAAGGGGGTCTCCCTCGCGCCGGGCAGCCAGGAGATCACCATCCAAGTGCAGGTGACCTACGAGATAGAGTGACCGTCAACGTCGAGGGCAGAGCGCGCTCTGCCCTCGGATTTTTGCTCGTGCGCGATCTTAGCCCGACAGCCATGTTGCTATGTTCTGTCTAATGCGACTGAGCCGCTGTGCTGAGATTTGGCCGATAGCACCTAGCAAGATGTCACCGGATACAACGGCCAGGCGCGCCGCCCAAATCACACTTGCTACCTTTAAACCACTTTGCAAGAAATCATTATCTCCTTGATTTATCAGATTGTCTAAGCCTTTAATACAATTTTGCGTCTTAGACGAAACCATACAAATTAACCAATCATCAAAACCGTATGGAAGCTGACGCAATAAGAGCACAGGGCGCAGCTTGACTTGCTGCATAGAGGTCGCCGGAAAGAACGCAAGAGCGATTTGACCCGACTTCTTTTTATTCATTTGCGGTCACTAACATACTTATTTTTTAAAGCTATATAGACACACCTTGGCCTTTCTGTTCTTGGCTGTCATAAAAATGCACTTTTATGTCAGCTTCACTGTATAGCTCTGGCTCATCCTCTGCACTATGCGCCAATGCATATAGCGAAAGCACATTCCATGCTTTTCGTTCAAGCTCTTTTGGCCTTGATTGTTCTTGCAACAACTGTTTAGCGAGTTCAAGCAGTTTTTCTTGTTGTGGTCGAGGCAGTCTCTGTATGCTTTGGTAGATTTCCTCATCAAGCGTCATGTGCACCCTCCTGAAGGCATTGCATTTGACGTCGTATCTCTTGATTGCTATGTCGCGGCGGGATGACCAGCAGGCATATCCACTATGAGGCGGCCTAGGCGAGACAGATACCCGCTTAACCTCATACATGCATTCTTGGTTTCCAGTTAGGCAAAGACCTGCACTTCGCCCACCCTAAGATTCGCTCTCGTCGGCCAGCAGCCTACTGCACTCCCTCGCCGGTCACTCAGATAGTCGTTCAAACTCCGCCCATGCCGCGGCCAGCGCACGCTCGGTTTCCTGATATTCGAGGCCCAAGGCGCGCAAGCGCGCATAGTCGCTGCCGGCCTGCGCCATCTGCTCGTTGAGCGCGGCCAACTGCGCCTCCAGCGCTTGGATGCGCTGCTCGACCGCTGCCAGCGCCGCTTGCCGGCGTTGCTGTGCGTTCTTCGAGGGCGGGGGCGGGGACGCAGGGCGCGCCGACGGCCTAGCCGGCTCCACCGCGGGGGTATTCGCCTCGCCGGCGGCCTCGCGCGCCTCCCGCCATTCGTCGTAGCTGCCCTTGAAGACCACGAAACGCCCCTCGCCTCCACCGGCCGGCTCGATGATCCACAACTGCGTGGCCAGCGCCGCGATGAGATAACGGTCGTGCGAGACGAGCAGCAGCGTGCCGTCGAAGTGCTGGAGCGCCTCGGTCAGCGCTTCCTGAGACGGGATGTCCAGATGATTCGTCGGCTCGTCGAGCAACAATACATTCGCGCCTTGTAGCGCCAGGCGGGCCAGGGCCAGCCGCCCGCGCTCGCCGCCGCTGAGCATCTTCACCTGCTTAAAGTGGTCGTCGCCGCTGAACAGAAACTGGCCCAGCACGCGCCGCGCCTCGCCGGGCGTCAGGTCACGGCGGGTCGAGAGCAACGCTTCTAACAGGGTGTGCTCGGGGTTCAGCCCCTCGCCGGCTTGGGCGAAGTAGCCCAGCCGCACGCCCGCACCCAGCGCCAGCTCGCCATGTAGGGGCGGCAGCTCGCCGATGACGGTCTTCAGAAAGGTGGTCTTGCCGCTCCCGTTCGGGCCGATCAGCGCCACGCGCTCGCCGCGCAAGAGCAGCAAGTCGGGAACGCGGAACAACACGCGGGCTGCTCCATCTACCCGGTAGCCGATCGCCAGGTCGCGCGCCGCCAGCACGCGGTCGCCGCTGCGGTCGCCGCTGCGCAGGCGCAGCGCGAGCGCGCGTTGCTGGGCCGGCTTCTCCAGGCGCTCCAGCCGGTTCAGCCGGCGCAGGCGGCCCTTGGCCTGGGCAGCATTCTGGCCGGCGAGGTTGCGACGGATGTATTCCTCCTGCTTGGCGATGAACGCCTGCTGGGCTTCGTATTCGGCCAACGCCCGCGCCTGGCGCTCAGCGCGCTGCTGGACGTACTCGGTGTATCCGCCGCGGTAAAAGGACAGCCGCGCGCGCCCATCGGCCTGTCGGGTCATCTCCCAGACGCGGTCGCATACCTCATCGAGGAAGTAGCGGTCGTGCGAGACGACGATCAGCGTGCCCGCCCATTTCTGGAGGAAACCTTCCAACCATTCGACGCCGGCTTGGTCCAAATGGTTGGTCGGCTCATCCAGCAACAGCAGGTCGGGAGACAGGAGGAGCAGGCGGGCCAGGTTCGCCCGCACCCGCTGGCCGCCGCTCAGCGCGCGCAGCGGCTGATGCCAGGCCGGCTCGGCCAGTCCCAAGCCGCTCAGCACGTGCTTGATCCGCGCCTCGACGATGTAGCCGCCCTTGAGTTCAAAGGCCTGTTGAAGCTCGCCGTAGGTTTCCAACGCGCGGCGCGCGTCGGGATGGCGCTGGTCGAGGCCGGCCAGCGTTGCCTCGATCTGCGCCATGCGCTCTCGGAGTGCGTTCAGCTCGGCGAAAGCTGAGCCGGCCAACTCCCAGGCCGTGCGATTGTCGCCATCCTCAGCGTCCTGGGCCAAGTAGCCGCGGGTGATGCCGCGCGCGACATGGATGACGCCCTCGGTGGGCGCTTCTTGGCCAGCGATCAGGCGCAGCAGCGTGGTCTTGCCACAGCCGTTCGGGCCGACCAGGGCGATCTTGTCACCGCGTGCGACGCTGAAGCTGAGGCCGGCGAAGAGGTCAAACGCGCCGAACGACTTGCCGACGTTCGATCCACTGACGATGGACACCTAAGGAATGATTGTAGCCCTGGGGACATCCCGCAGTCGCGCAGCCGCCGGAAGGGTAAAGGGACGCATCTGTCATGTTTCGCTCTGCTCAGCATCTAGGCGCTCGCTCAATCGGAGCCCAACGGCATCACCAAAGCCACATCCCACCCCATGTCATGCTGAGCAGAGCGAAGCATCTAAAATCCTGACTGATCAAAGACCCGCGGAGTCACCAAGCCCCATGCCTCAGCGACCCCGCAGCGCTTCAGTCCACAGTGGAGATACCGCCCCTCTAAGACCAGCCAACCGGCCAGTCCAAATCTTGACCGAGCGCATAGTGCAACGAAGCGCACCACTCTATATCCTTACCCTCAAGACGAGCGCTTTGCAAACGCACCGCTGAGGCAGCGCGATGGATCTGACAACCACCTATTTGGGATTAAAGCTAGCGCATCCGGTGATGCCCTCGGCGTCGCCGCTGACGCGCAACCTGGACGGCATCCGCCGCCTGGAGGACGCCGGCGCGCCGGCCATCGTCATGCATTCGCTCTTCGAGGAGCAGATCGAGAACGAGAGTCAGGTCCTTCATCACTTCCTAGAATATGGCGTGGAGAGCTTCGCCGAGGCGATCCGCTACTTCCCGGATTGGCGCTACTACAACGTCGGGCCGGATGAATATCTCTCGCTGATCCAGGCGGCCAAGTCGGCAGTGGACGTGCCGATCATCGCCAGCCTGAACGGCATCTCCACCGGCGGCTGGATCAAGTACGCCAGCCTGATCGAACAAGCCGGCGCCGACGCGCTGGAGCTGAACATCTATTACATTCCCACCGATCCGCACATCAGCGGTTGGCGCGTCGAGGAGCGTTATTTAGACATCCTCCACGCGGTGCGCCAAGCGGTGAAGATCCCCATCGCGCTCAAGCTTTCGCCGTTCTTCAGCGCGCTGGCCAACATGGCGCTGCACGCAGCGAACGCCGGTGCCAACGCGCTGGTGTTGTTCAATCGCTTCTATCAACCCGATTTCGACCTGGATTCGCTGGAGGTCACCCCTCACCTGGTCCTGAGCACCAGCGACGAGCTGCGCCTGCCGCTGCGCTGGGTGGCGATCCTCTACGGTCGGCTGCCGATCGAGCTGGCGATCAGCACCGGCGTCCACACACACCTCGATGTGCTGAAGGGCATCATGGCCGGCGCGCAGGTGACGATGATGACCTCGGAACTGCTGCGCAACGGGGTCAGGCGCATTTGCGAGATCATCCAAGACCTGCGAGACTGGATGGCGCAGCATGAATACGAATCCATCAACCAGATGCGGGGCAGCATGAGCCAGAAAGCAGTGGCCAACCCCTCCGCCTTCGAGCGGGCCAACTACCTGAAGGTGCTCGACTCGTGGCGTCCAGACCCCGCTGCTGTGCTGCCGAAGTCCAGAAGCGCGTCCGCGTCCTTCAGGACATCCGGCGCTGAACGAGTAGATGACTACTTCTAAGGTATTGCGATGGTGAACCAGTTGAA
>Ga0308415_1001252_pt1 | contig 11025 bp, 6 predicted proteins | sample HotsprSampleOS55_FD_203465 | JGI IMG/M metagenome (GOLD analysis project Ga0308415, IMG submission 203465) | Hot spring phototrophic mat microbial communities from Octopus Spring, Yellowstone National Park, Wyoming, United States - 20090730_OS55 ... | reverse complement strand
GTGCCTGCAGAGCCACCTGGGATCCGATGTGTTGTGTACCGAAGTCTACGCCTCTTGCATCGGCAAATTGATTGCCCGGCATTTCGGTGCTTTGAGCGATAATCCTGTTAAGGGCTCGCTGACTTGGGGCAGATAGGTAGGAGATGGTATGCTCCATCCTTCGCAGGAAAAACTGCGGATAAACCCCAATCCACACTACCAAAATTGCCAGGGGGACAAGGGCCCAGATCTCTCGGCTGCCAAGATCTTTTTGCTCCAAGCGGCCTTGCTCCCAGGAAGCACTTGGACCGTGGGGACAGTGGGATGAGATGGCGGCAGAGCTGCTATCGTTCCGCAACGAGGCCGGCTTGCCATCCCCCGGCAATCGCAGTGGTCCGAAGATAACTCGTTCCATCATCCACAACATATACCAGGCACCGAGAACCACTCCGGAGACGGCCAGCACCGATAGCACGCCCAATAACCCGAACCACTGCGGGGGGCACTGAGCTTCTCCCCAGGCTCGCTGAAAGAACCCAAGGAGCACCATGACCTCTCCGGCAAACCCATTCAGTCCCGGGAGACCTATACTGGCAAAAACCATTAGCCCCATGAAAAAGGCCCACACTGGCAACATTCGGGCCAGCCCGCCAAAAGCTGCCATCTGTCGGGTATGGAAACGTTCATACAGCATTCCTACCAGGGCGAATAGCGCGCCGGTGGAAATGCCGTGGTTGATCATCTGGAGAACACCCCCAGCAACTCCGGTAGGTGTAAGGGAAAAAACGCCCAGCATGCAAAATCCTAGATGGCCGATGCTCGAAAATGCGATAAGCCGTTTCAGATCCTGTTGGGCCAAAGCTACCAAGGATCCGTAAACAATTCCCGCCACACACAAAACAGCCAACGACGGCAGGCAGTACGCGGTAGCATCCGGCAACATAGGCAGGCAAAAACGCACAAAGCCGTAACTGCCAACCTTCAACAAAATGCCTGCCAGCAGAATACTCCCTGCTGTTGGGGCCTCCACATGGGCCAAAGGCAACCAGGTGTGGAAAGGAACCAAAGGCACTTTGATCGCAAACCCCGCAAAAAGTCCCACAAACAATAGAAGCTGTGTGCCAAAATCCATAGGTCTGCTGGCTAACGCCGTCGTCAGTTGTGGGATGGAGAAGGTCAGACGGCCAAACTGGAAGTAGTGCCAGAGACTGATCCCTAATAAGGCTAGAAAAGTGAGGACACTTCCGGCCAACGTAAACAGGAAGAATTTAATAGCTGCATAACGGCGGGCTTCGCTTCCCCAAATCCCTATGAGGAAAAACAACGGAATGAGGGTCAACTCGAAAAAGATATAAAAAAGTATGAGATCTCGGGCCACGAATACTCCGAGCATCCCTGTTTCCAAGAGCATAAGATGTCCGTAAAAGGCTCGGGGACCCATCTGAATATCGGTCCAGCTTACGGCCACGCTCACCACCGTGAGGAGTGCTGCTAGCAGGTAAAGCCACAGGCTGAGACCATCCAAGCCCATGCTCAGACGAATATCGAGCCAAGGACTACTCTGTCCCATCCATGCCAAGTCATCAACAACGGCAAACTGGCCGGGCACAATGGCTCCTTGAGGCCCGTCCACCGGATAAGCCCCGGCCAAAACCAGGCCAATCGCCAGGGTCAGTAAGCTCACTACAAGGGCAGTGTGTCGCGGTGGACCTGCCCCCGTCCAAATCACAATGGAAGCTAACGTCGGCAGGAAAACGCTCGTTACCAAAAGGATTTCCATTGGATCTGGTATGCCTCCCCTGAACGTCGTGCCCAATAAGAACAAAACTCCAATTTTTCGAAGAACCTGAAACCTAATACAGTCTCGTTAAATTCCGCGGCTCCCGGCTGGTCATTCTCCGACGCCGAAGCCAGGCGTTACCCCTCTTTGGACTTCCTGCCTAACCGGCGATTTTCAATCTGGCGTCCATCGATCGCAGCTATCGGATGCCGCGCGCTATACCTGTTTTCTTGTCCGCAGAGACTGCTCCCCCGCACCCCGGCTGCTCCGAAACGTGCTTGATAGCCTACCTTTGTCCGCCGAGCACCCCGCTGTCGACCTTCCTTAAGGAAATTACCCCTAAAAATGTAGGTTGCCCCTAAAGACCTTTGGGCCTAACTGGCAGAATTTCTGCTTCTTTATCACTTAAACCTGGACAACCGGAATTTGCAATAGGTTACATACATACCTAGGAACTAGGCCAACGCAGTTCTTCCGATACATCGGATACATTGTCGACGCGAATAGCCGCCGGGAGTCTGCCGGCCGGTGCCGTAGCACTAAAGTAGCAAAAGCATAAGAAATACTAGCACAGCACCTAGCATTGCCAGGGCATAAGAGGCAATCGCTCCCCGCTGGGTTTGCCGAAGTACCGAGCCAGCAGTCGTAAGCACCCGGGCACATCCGTCAACTAAACCCAAATCGACAACTTTTTGGTCCACGATTTGGCATACTTTGGCTAACCCCTTTAAGGGAGTCACAATACAGTAGTCGTACAGTTCGTCGAAGAAAAACTTGCCGTACGAAATACCATAAAGTCCGAAAGTTTTAGTGATTCGAGTTATCGCAACAAGCAATGAGTAACCAAAAGGCAAGTAGAGAAGGGCTGCCGTAAGGATACCGATGCCGGCACTCATGCTGCTCCATAAGGCGATGTTCTTCGCAAGAGCTCCGTATTCGGAGTGACTCTCGGCCTCGCTCGGTGTTCTGACCGCTTCCACTGAGGGAGTGCTGGCGAGCAGACCGTGCACGCCACCGGGGAGAAAGTCGATCCAGCCCGCGCCGACAGCCCCCACAGCAAGCACGATCATAGGTACGAGCATCACCTTAGGGGATTCGTGGGGACGATGCCCCCCGGCTGCCAGGCTTTCCGGGAATCGTTCCTGCCCGTGGAAAGCCCAAAAGAACGCGCGAAAAGTGTAGAAGGCTGTCAACCCCGCAGTAACCAAAAGCACCCAAAACAGGATGGACTTAAGTCCCGAACTATCGCCGTGCTCAAGCAGCTCGTGAAGGATGGCATCTTTGCTCCAAAAGCCTGCCAGTGGGAAAATTCCTGCCAGGGCCAGGGCCCCGATAAGGAATGCCAGATGTGTCCAAGGTAACCGCCGCCAAAGCCCCCCGAAATTCCGGAGGTCGATTTCTCCGTTCAGGGCGTGCATGACACTTCCCGCGCCCAGGAATAACAAAGCCTTGAAGAAAGCATGAGTAAACAAGTGAAACATCCCAGCTGCGATTGCCAAGGAGGTGCCCAGGCCCACAGCCGTGAACATATACCCAAGCTGACTAATCGTGGAGTATGCGAGAATTCGCTTTAGGTCCGTCTGAGTCAACGCGATGAGTGCTGCAAGAAGAGCAGTGAAGGTGCCAACGACAGCGATAATGATTTGGGCCTCCGGGGCCACCTGGTAGAGCGGCGCGCATCGAGCCACCAAGTATACGCCTGCTGTGACCATGGTTGCCGCATGGATTAGCGCGCTGACCGGTGTAGGCCCCTCCATAGCATCGGGTAACCACACATGAAGGGGAAACTGGGCGCTTTTACCGCAGGCTCCCCAGAATAGCAACAACGCAATGGCAACACCTGTTAGGTTTCCCACGAAGTGATCGGTCCCAGCAGCCAAACGCATTTGGCCAAAAATTCCGGGTACTGTCGGTGTATCGTGCATGTTAAGGGTGCCATAAGCCGTCCATAAAAGGAAGACTCCCAGGGCAAAACCGAAATCTCCGACTCGGTTCACAAGGAACGCCTTTTTCGCTGCCGCGGCAGCTGCCGGCCGATGATACCAAAACCCAATGAGCAGGTAACTGCACAAACCCACCGCTTCCCAAAACACATACAGCAGCAGGAAATTACTCACGGAAACGAGCATCATCATTGAGAAAACGAAAAGACCGAGATAGGCAAAGAAACGCCAGTAACCTGGATCCCCCGCCATGTAGCCGATGGAATAGATCACCACCAACAGCGACACTACCGTTACCATAACCAGCATGAATACCGTCAAGCCGTCGATCCTTAGGGTTATGGAAATTTGGAAGGGACGGCTCGCAGTTTCCCCGCCTTCGGAAGCGATTGGATAGGCTTGCTCTATGCTGGCCCAGGTCCATAGGGTAACGACTTTTTCGAAGCCAATCGCCGGAGCGGGACCCTGATCGGGGCCTGTCGATTCGAGGCTGAATGCTTCACCGGACTGCGACCGAAGAGCAGTCAACTCCTGCCACAAGGCGGCGGCAAGAGCTAGGCTGGCGATCACCGCCAGGGTCACTCCCGCTACTACGGGGATGTGACTTCGCTCCCGCAACACCTTCGGGCCAATTGCAGCAGTGATGATTGCCCCGAGGATGGGACCGGCCAAAGCTAGGATCAGCAGACTTTCGGTCTCGAACATATCAATCCCTTCGGCGATGTCTGCCATGCCGCGTCTTGTTTCGGCCTTGCAGAATGCTCCGCCTATTAGTGTTGCTCTTATCCCGCTGGCTTCGCCGACGTCGGAGACTATTAGCCGTGTGAGGTGAGAATGGGTTTACCCCGCGTCTAGATCTTCGAAGGCAGCTTTTTACCAGGTTCTCTCAAGGCACCGTTTAGCCTCGAGAAAGAACGAGGCCGAAAATTTCCGACCAGCATCGCGATCGCTTTTTGTATCTGTAGCGTTGACGGTAGTCGCAAAAATTCCGTGTCTTTAGATTGCAATGCGGATTTATATCGTAGGGCGGAACTCCTCCTCGTCGCTCGCTGGCTGAGGCTTGAGTCCGGCCACTGCGAGGGAAGGCCAAGTTGGTTTTCTCTCCGGAAGCACCTCGGCGGCTTCAGATAGAAGCTCGGTCTGAGGAGCTGGCACACCGGGTTCGCGAAGGGCGGTCCAAAATAGGGCATCCAGTGTTCGGCTCTCCCGAAACGCAACAAGCACTAGGGCCAAAGCGATAGCCGCCTCGGCCGCAGCAACCCCGATGATAAAAAGCACCAAAATCTGACCGCCAAAGTCGTTGTGGAAGCGGCTCCAAGCCACAAGCGATAGGGACACACCTTGTAAAATCATCTCTAGCGACAGAAACATAAGAATCAAGTTTCGTCGCACAATAAAACCAATCGAGCCCACGCCTACCAGAACGGCCCCGACAACGAGGTAGTGAACCAGGAGGGCAGTTTCGTTCATGGCGTAAGATTCCGACGTTAAACTTTGAGGATCGGTGTTTGAAACGTTTCCCTGAGGATAGCGCGCGATTTTTGTATTTTTTCCCAAGGAGGAGGGAGTTCGCTGGCAAGTCCGAAAAATCTCTCACCGCCCACGTCAAGGCCAACCCTTTATTGCGGGTCCCCCTTTTGCCAGAGGACCCCACGGACTGCAGCTGTTCCTCACGTCCTTTAGAGCCGCGATTGAAACTTGCGATTCTGGATCCGGTTTTTACACCCTTGTTGCCGCAAGGTCCTCCGGCTCTTTCTGGGAAGGCCTCTCGTGCGGCGGAGGTTGCGGTTCTTCTCGCGAACGTCCCGTTCCTGGCCCCACAACAAATCCCTCTGCTTTCCCGACAATAAGAGCAGCACCAATCAGGGCCACCAGTAATATACCAGCGAGTATTTCTAGGGCGAGCAAATATCTGTTATACAATTCGCGGCCGAGGGCAAAGACGTGGAATTCTTGAAGCACTCCCTTGGATCGATTACCCACCTCGGCAGACCACTCTGTGAGCTCTCCCGTGCCCAATAAGGTGATGGTAGTTCCTGCTGTCAAGACAGCGATCACGATGCCCGTCAGGGAGACAGCTATCGGCCGGAATACGTTCATGTCGTAGGGAGCTTGTCCTTCGGGCTGGGCCAGCATCAGCACAAACAGGAAGATTACCAGGATCGCCCCTGCATAGATCAGCAGAGTGGCCACTGCCAAAAATTGCGCGCCGGCCAGAAGGAGCAGCCCGGAAGTACCTAAGAGAACCACCCCGAACCACACCGCACAGAAAATAGGATGCCGTGTACTTACCGTGCACACTGCAGCAAAGAGGGTTACTAGGGAGAAAAAGTAGAAAAAGACCGAAAATCCCCAATCCCCAATGGGGACCAATCGTGATAGCAAAATGCCAAGTCCCAAGATCCCGAAAGCCGAGGCCAACATCCGACCCAAAGCAGTGGGAAACGTCAGTCCGATAGCCAAAGCAGCGGAAATTAAAACCACTACTAAAACCAGGTCGGCCATGTTGCCTAGCTCCAAGGTTTAAGCTTAAACGCGCGCGAAGAAGCCAGAAAAATACAGATCTTAGGCCACTGTGAGCTAGCCGTGTACATTTAACCGTCTACACAAGGTTCCGATCCGCAAAACGCCGGTTTGGTCGACGTTGCCGGATTCTTCTAGCCTTCGGGCAACAGTCCACCCTTCTCAGATCGGTCCGTATCGGTCCCATTTCACAAGTTAATTCCAAGAAGCTCTGGGAAAAAAGGGGCCCTGGCATAAGTGAACGCTACGGGCCCCCATATATTAATAAACAACGCTAACGGCCTCCGTATATTAATAAACTCGTAACTTATCCGGCGGATATTTTCTCCTTCGCAGAGTGTCCGGATCCACCGTCCTCCTTTATGCCCCAGAACGCCGCACGATTACGGCCCACAGTCTTCTGTCCAAGCTTCCCACTACCGCGTCTCGCCCCTTTCTCGAAGCCTTTCTGCGGCTTGTTCAGCCACGTGGTCAAAGGTTTCCGCTTCCGGAAGATGCCATCCGACTTCTTCCTCGCTTTCGGGTGGTAGAACCGCCTCGGCAAAGAGCTTTTCAAGAGGCGGTTCTGCGTCCTTCGTCCAGTCGTATACCAGCAATAGTTTGCTCTTATCAAAGACCATCTCTTCCCGGCTTTTCCCTGTCAAGGCGTAAAGACTTGTCAATTCGATCGCATCGACCGGACATGCTTCTTCACACATTCCACAAAAGATACATCGTAAAAGATCGATGGTGAAGCGTTTGGGATACTTTTCCCGATCTGGCCACGGGCTTTCCGCCGCCTCGATGTCGATGCAGCGTGCCGGGCAAATTGTAGAGCACATAAAACACGCGACACATTTGACCCGGCCTTGTTCGTCACGGTTTAGTCTATGGAGACCGCGGTAAATGATCGGATCGGGCGACTGGTAAGGTTCATCCGGGTACTGCAGCGTGATCTTCTTGCCGAAGAGGTGCCGAACAGTTGTCGTAATGCCCTGAAATATCAACGGAAGATAGGTCCGCTCCGGAGGACTTAGCGGATCTTCGTTCACCCAGCGGATTTTCTTGTTAAGCCCTTCTCGCACGCGAAGTTCCTCCCAACAACGGCACTAAAGGATTTGCCAATGATTTCTCCTCTACGCCTACACGCCGCCGTACTTCCATGTTCTGGCAGCCAAGTCTTGGCTACTGTGTTCGGTTTTTGGAGTTGTTCACAAGGAAACGCGGAACCACCGGAAATTTCTCGATCGTCTTGGCGAAGAAATCTTCGATCATTTACTCAGTTTAGCGTCACTTACTTCTTACTGCCGACAGCTAGTTTAGGCCTAACGGCAAATAGAGTGGAGTACCTTCGGGGCCTGCTGAAGTGAGCCCTTTCTCGTACTTCAAGTTTGTGTTAAAGTTTCCACCAGACTGTTTGTAGCTACCTTCCCCAGATGGAACTTACTTTCCTACAACAGAACTTTTTCGCCTGGCAATTGTGGTCGCGGTCGTCGAAGATATCCTCTCTTCTCGCTTAGTAGCCCGTTCATTTACTTAGGTATTACTTAGGTTTCTGCTACTTGTCACAATTCCACCGGAGGTTTTCCGGCACTAAAGAATCGCGTACAAAGCGTCAGGTGGAAAATTTCTTCCTTCTGCATCTGGAGAATCCGTGGTAAGCTTCAGTCTACCGGGTCACGAGGTGGGGGACCCAGTTTTGCATCGGCGCGCTTTCGGCAATTCCACACTCCCCGTATGTTTTTCACGCTTGGATTCATGCAGCAGCCGAAGGGGTTAGCATCCGCTGGTGTGGTCCAGTATATACTCCCCGAGGTCGGTTATCATACCAGGGCGGGGAGAACCAAGCTGTAACAGCCCAAACTACCGCTAAAGAAGTCCATCCTACCAACGCTGCTTGCCAGCTGAAAATGCTTCCTGCCCAATAAATCCAGCAGGCAACCTGCAGTACGTGAATCAGTCCCCACGGTAGCAGCACCTTCCATGCAAGATCCATCAGCTGGTCAAAACGGAACCGCGGCCAACTCCACCGGACAATCATGAAGCTTAGAATGACAAAGAGCACCTTTGCAAAAAATACTAATACCCGTAGTAGCGCGCCGCCCCAACCAACTTCCTGTGTGCCCCCGGTAAGTCCCCAGAAGTGCCACCCACCGAGAAACAGGACCACAATAAGGAAAGACGCAGCAATCATGTGCAAATATTCGGAGACGAGCAACGCCATGAGTCGCATACCGGAGTACTCGGTATGATATCCTCCTACGAGTTCTTGCTCGGCCTCGGCCAGATCAAAAGGCAGTCGCCCAGCTTCCGCGCAAATAGCGATGAGGAATATAAGAAATCCCAGCGGCTGAACGAAAATATTCCACCATCCCGTTTGTGACTGGGCAAGGATAATCTCATCCAAGCGAAGCGATCCGGCTGAGAGGATTACTCCCAAGATGGCCAAGGTCAACGGTACCTCGTAGGAGATTAGTTGGGCGGCACTTCTTACCCCCCCGAAAAAGCTGTATTTATTGTTGCTTGCCCACGAAGCCAATGCCACGCTTAGGATTCCGATACCACCGGCAGCAAGGAAAAGAAGGATGCCCGCATCGAGCCAGGGAACCAAGATAAGTCGGATCTGGTAGACCTGGCCGTCAGCTAACCTAATCGCAGGAAGCACACTCCCAAACGGGATCACAGCGAAGGCCATAAGCGCTGTCACAAGGGCGGCAATAGGGGCCAAGGTATACACAACGCGATCCACATGAGCCGGAGTAAACTCCTCTTTGCAAATAAACTTCACACCGTCCGCAATAGGTTGCCCCAAACCGAATAATCGAATTCGCGTTAAAGGAATGCCTACCCGATTGGGCCCTAAACGGTCCTGAATCCAGGCTGCAATCCACCGTTCCACCAAAACCAAATAAGCGGCGGCAAACATTAACCCTGCAAGAAGGAGGGCTGCTTTTACGAAGATCTCCAAGATGATAATCCAAGTCACCGCTTGTAACTCCTGCCTTCAATTTACCTTGGCCTGAGGCAGATAAAGCCTAAAGAAATGGGTTTTCGTGTACATCCAGGGTTTCAGTGCCCTTGGAATTTCTCACCACACCCGCAGTGGCCGGGAAATTCTTCGGACTTGGCGATTCTTGTATGTCTTATGTCAAAAACGCGGTCCCTCTGTGCACGCTGCCGGAGCAGGCGCGCAGAAGCATCACTTGTCGCGCGCCCGTGAGGCTTAAATTTTCATTACCGAACAACCCCTTCAACTCATGCGGGTGATCTTGACCAAAGGTCTTTGTCCCGGATCTTGCTCGTGCCTTATGCATTCATGAGAGAATTTTCTTCCTCGTTCAGAGGATAGGCGGCCAGGAGGTTCACTCGCAGATCAATTCCCGTCTCCGGAACCGGGGGTAGGGCAGCCCGAAAATATGGGATCTCCCGGGCGAGCTCTTCAAGCACTTTATCCGGGCGATAGGGGCCCTCGTAACCGGCCAATTGCCAATACAACTTTCCTTCCGGGAATACATTCCGCGGCGGACGAATCGCAGCAGGAACTGACTGCAGGCGATGGTGCCGATTCACATAGCTCCCTGGTCGCTCCACCCAGGCAGCACCGGCGAGGATATATCGCGCAACTTTGGTGACAGCCGATGGAAAGAGCTCGTGCAGGATAATGGAAATATCGAGTTCGGAAAGCCCTAAAAACCATGACCCGAGATCGCACCCTTCTGGATAACCACCGCTTATCCAGACGGCCTGAGCCCCATGCCGGCGGATCACAGCACTTAACTCCTCGACCTCCACCACGTGACCGGAAAAGTGGGCGATAATTTCGCTTACTCCCAGCCGGTTCGGGCATTTTTCTGCGGAGATCGTGAATTCTCCCGGGAATCGCTCATCTTCTCCCACCCTTGGCACATAGCCAAGAACAAGCGGAGCGCGCGGATCGATCTGGCGGATAGCCTTTGCCAAAAGGTAGGCTTCCTCGACGGTCAAAAACGGCGACAGGACTGCAACCAAACGCTCGGAGCGATTTAAAAAGGAGAGGAGTTCGGCCGGAAGGTCGTTTGGATGGATTTCTGTCCAGCACTCGCCGTCTTTCCGTCGCGCGCCTAGCAATCGGCGTGGTGAGTGTACCTGCCTATAAGAGTATCGGCCATCATTACAGATCCACCACTTATTAACGAATAGGTTTTCTCGGGGGCGAAGCCGCCAAACATGATCTTGGTTCTCATCCACCCAAATCGAGCACCCCGTGGCACAGTGGACACAGATCCCCGGGTGGGATTTTAGGTACCAAACCCGCTGTTGATACAGGAAGTCCTTATCGCCCAAAGCACCGACAGGGCATAGATCTACGACATTTGCGGAAAGTTTGTTATTCAACGGAAATCCGGGGTAAATATCGATTTCCTGATGGCATCCCCGGTCACGCACCATCAACTCGGAGGTGCCGGAAATTTCCCGGGTAAACCGCACGCAACGCGTGCACATAATGCACCGGTCGATGAAAAGAGTGATCTTTTCTCCGATATCTTTGCGACGGCTGGTAAAGGGTCGCCAGGTTGCCCGACGCTCCTTAACGCCATACTGAAAGTAGTAGTCTTGCAGAAGACACTCGCCGGCTTTGTCGCAAATCGGGCAATCCACTGGGTGACGAAGCAGGAGGTCTTCTTGCACCATCGCTCTTGCCTGCTGAACCTTGGCACTCTGCGTCACCAGGACCATCCCATCCATCATAATAGTGTTGCACGCAGGCATAAGCCGGGGCAAGAAACTGATTTCGCCGGTCTGCGGGTTCCGCGTGCCAACCTCGACGAGGCACATCCGGCA
>Ga0308415_1001250_pt1 | contig 11032 bp, 8 predicted proteins | sample HotsprSampleOS55_FD_203465 | JGI IMG/M metagenome (GOLD analysis project Ga0308415, IMG submission 203465) | Hot spring phototrophic mat microbial communities from Octopus Spring, Yellowstone National Park, Wyoming, United States - 20090730_OS55 ... | reverse complement strand
AGCGACCGATCCGCCCAAAACCGTTAATGCCAACTCGGATAGCCACTTCCCAAGCTCCTTTTCTCTGCTAGCCCACCAATTCCTATCCTTAACCTCTCCAAAACCTTTACCGCTTTTTCCCGAAAAAGCAATCAAATCTTTGACATCCAAGCTTGATAGCCCGGGTTTTATCCCCCATAAGCTGCCCCGGTTAACGCTCGGTTTTCTTCAACCCGGCCAGCAAAGTACGGCATCTAGGCATAATCTCCCGGCAATCCCCTTCCACTTGCTGACACATCGAACCGGGTTCAACAGCCTTCAGCTTCGCTGTACGGACCAACGATTCACACTTTGCATGCATGGATCAACTGTTGATTCCGCCTAAGACCGCCAGAAGGCGATCCTGCGGCGGCCACCTGCCTTCTTGTTGTGGCAACCACTTGTTCTTTCCAGGCGGAACTCGGGACTCGCTTCTGAACGCCGAGTCCAGCTTCCGATGGCTCACTTTTCCGAAAACATTAGCTCAAATTTTACGAAAAGGCTTTAGGTACGAGAAGCACCCCCGCGATCAATCTGAGGAACAATGTCGGTTTGTTAATGGGAGCAATATTTTTGTTAACGGGAACGATATTGATTTACGCAAACGAGCGGAGTTTTTGATTTATGCAAGGGAGCGGACTTTGCCCCAAAGTTCTGCGGATTCCTATGCAGAGGCATTGAATTGCAAATCAGGTTCCAGGTTCTTCCTGCTGAGCCTTCCTCCTCGTCAAAATTCCTCTCTCGCCGGTGGGAGTTCCCCTTGAGGCGTTCGGCGGCAAGGCCTCCTTCGGATGGGCTGCCCTTTACGGCTGCCCGAATACCTTCTACCGGAAAAGATCTCCCTCCGAGAAACCCAACGCTCTCTTCTCGAGGATGGACTCACCCCCGGGTCTGTCGAGGCGGAGACCGGATTTCACCTCTCCAACCCGAGGATTCGCCCTATTGGTGGATCTATACCCCATATAGGTACTACTCCATCGGCTTGGAAAACTTGCCAACATCAGAAACTCCGTTTTCTCCCCTGTAGTTCACCTTCTCCCGTGTAGTTTACCGCGGGCGGATACTGCAGCCAGGCATGCAGGTGCAACCGGCAAGGAAGGCCACCCTGGGAGGGCTGGATTTGCCGGAGCTCGCGATTCTTCTTCGCGATGGTCAAGCTGACGACAAGCCTGGCTTAGGCACGGAGGTTTTCCCCGGGCCGACTGCGGATCTTCATAGCCGAGCTTCTTTCAAGCTATCCCAACAGTTCGTTGTTACCCTCACGAAGAAGTGTGTCTGCTTCGAGTATCGGCGATGTCTTCCAAAGGTGGTCTAAATTTTTTAGCTTCCATTAATTTTCCGAGCGTTTCCCCTCCCGCCGGAGTACATCTGCCTCGGGGGTCACCTGGCTCAAATTCGGCGGCAGCTCGACCTCCACCCGTCGCAGTGTCCAATCGAAGGCCCCCAGGATTAAGGTCTGGAAGAACGGATGCTCCCATAATGCCTCGGTATGAGCCATGGAAGTAAAGAACACTCGCCCTTGCCCGTGATGGCGGGCCCAAGTGTTTGGAAACGGTGGCCGATCGTAACACTCCCCTCGCATTCCCTCGGTTTCTTGAACGAGGATCACATGAAGATCTCGAGCGAAATTTTTCATCGCATACCATTCGTCAAACAGGCGAATCGTTCCACCCGCGGCAAGTTCCTTGCTCCGAGGGAAGGCCTCCGAGACCACTCGCAGTGTGGCCTCCTGTTGCGGACCATGGGCGATGAATTCCCCTCCCAGCATTGCCAGAAAGGGGTCTACTTTCGGGGCGTTCCAGTATGCCGGTCCAGGTGTTCGCCAGCAGGCACAAGTAGAATGGAATCCAATGAAACCTTTCCCCTTGGCGATCGCTTCCAGCAACCTCTCTTTACCCGCCTGACTCATCGGAGGCTCCCCGGCCTCGCCAGGTTGCGTCAAATCGTTGTTGCAGAAAAACGCAAAGGCATCCCACTGTTCGAGATCTTCGTCAAACACCCGTCCGTCCTTGCTGCAAACGACCTCGACGTTGGCCGACTCCCCCATCCTCACAAGGGCTTGCTCCGCAAAGCTCAGTTCTTGGGGGCTTTTGCGACGAACTACCTCGTGGTAATAACCAACGTTTTTCGTGAAAAAGAGGACTCGTTTCCGCTCCAGTTTGGCCCCCGCAAACCCGGAGACTGCCCGAAGGGCAATGTCGCAAAAGACACCGGAAACACATACGAGACTGCCACGGAGGAACGAACGTCTTTGCATGGAACACCTCCTATCTCGGGGATAACTGGCTTGCATCGCATGCCGCTCGGTGCCCAACGGCGGAATAGCCGATTTTTTAGAGGTAAACCGTTCCGGTAGGTTATCTGCCCCATGTCCGTTGGGCCATCCTCATTGGTCGGTGAAGGAAATGCCAAGCTTTTGGTTTAGCCCAACCCCATCCCGGTTGACCGTTCCAAAAGCCTCCATAAACGAGGCCGGTTGACCGTTCTAAAAGCCTCCACAAACGAGTTAAGACATTGCCCACGTTGCTATCCGGGTTACCGATCGGCCATCCTGCCCAATAACACCGCTTGCAAAATTCCCACTTTGGACTTTCCTACCCTCAACCCCGGGGGGCGGCTTATGCCGGGATCACTGGAAAACCCCTTGTCCCGAAATCGCCTTATCCGGATCAAAGAAAATTGATCTTCTGCGAAAATGCTGCCTTAGACACCCCGAAAGGCCGCGGGTCGCTCTCGTGATAAAATTTGCCCTTTGCCTCTTCTTGCTAACCCTGCATTGTCTTTGCTTGAGCAATTGGCCCTTGTCTTTGCTTGAGGAATTGCCTCTAAAAAAGAACTCGGCTTCTCGACGAACGCCAATCAGCCTCACGCTAACCTTATCCCTGAAAAAACCCGAATGGCTGACCGCTGGGGTGCTTCTTATCACTCTCCTCGAAAAGGCTTTCTGAAACAATTTCACTTGGGCGGTTGCAACTCCTCCATGTCCTTCTACCTTTGCCTGCTAGCAAACTTGGCTTGTTTCCTTCCCGCCTTCTTTCGGGTTGGTTACGGGTAACCTCGCACAACCAATGGCTCCGGGTGGCCCGGAGGAGCAAGCCGCTTATCGTTCGAGGCTTTTCCGGGTTTCGGGGTGGGGATTCCCGTAGGCAACCTTCGAGGCAAAAACACAACCCGGGGAAACTACTAGGGTAATCCTTCTGAAACCCCTTTGAAGTGAATGCCGTTCCGATTTTAAACTTGAAAGGCACCGGCGGAAAAGGAGCCGGTCGTGGGCACAAAAGTTGGCCCGGATTTAGCTCGTAGGAAGTGGGGCTGGGTTACTAAGTTCGAATTCTCGGCTGCAGGGAACGGTTTGGGGTAATTGCACTGGGGTCTTCTGAATCGGGTATCTCGGGACACTAGCAAACATTAGGAGGTAACCTATGGCCAGGATTGCTTCCCCCCTTGCATTTAGGTCTTTCCTGGTTGGCCAAACGTTGCTTTTGGTGCTGGGGCTTACACTCTGTGAAAGACCGCACGTTCTGCGGGGGGAGGATCTCGGGGCTTGGCCTGGGATGGGAGGTCTTCTTTTATCAGCAGGACTTGGTAGCCAACCCAGCCAGCTGCGGGTACCTGAATTCCCCGAGCCTCCTTCAGATCTTCCACCGGAAGACCCTACCCCATATGCCCGCTGGCCTAATGGTCCGGGCCGGTCCCCGGACTATTTTCCCATTGCCGTCTGGCTCCAGCATCCCAAAAACGCTTGGGCCTACAAGGAGGCAGGTATTAACTTGTACATTGGACTGTGGCGTGGTCCCACCGAAGAGCAACTCCAAATGCTCCGTGAGGCAGGAATGCCCGTGATCTGTAGCCTGAACGAGGTAGCACGGAAACACCTCGATGATCCCATAATCGTGGGTTGGATGCACGGGGATGAGCCGGACAACGCCCAACCGCGACGCGACGGACAGCCCGGCTGGGGGCCGCCCATTCCCCCGGAAAAAATCATCGAAGACTACAATCGCTTGAGGGCCATCGATCCGACCCGACCGATATTCCTAAACCTCGGTCAAGGGGTGGCTTGGGACCGTTGGCACGGCCGCGGAGCTCGCACAAATCATCCAGAAGACTATCCCTTGTATGTCCAGGGGGCCGACATTGTGTCCTTCGATATCTATCCGGTAGTTCACGAGCACCCGGAGGTCAAAGGACAATTGTGGTATGTGCCCTACGGGGTTGCTCGACTGCGGCATTGGAGCAATTACCAAAAGATCGTTTGGAACTGCATCGAATGTAGCCGGATCAGTAATGTTCAGGTAAAGCCCACAGGGGATCAAATCCGAGCCGAAGTGTGGATGTCCATCATTCATGGGAGTCGGGGCATTGTTTACTTCGTCCATCAGTTTAAGCCCACGTTTTTGGAAGCAAGCCTTCTGGCCGATCCCGAGTTGTTGGCGGAAGTGACCCGGCTCAACCGACAAATCCACCAGTTAGCGCGCGTGCTCAATAGCCCCAGCGTGCGGGGTTTGGTAAGTGTGCAGTCCGATCCGGGGGAAATCCCCGTGGCAAGCATGGTTAAGGAGCACGATCGGGCGGTATATATTTTTGCGGTTTCGATGCGTGACCGACCAACCCGGGCAACCTTCCGAATTCTTCGTCCCCTTACTGCTGCACGGGTGGAGGTCCTAGATGAAAACCGGAGCCTAAATTTAGACGGCGACAAGCTCACCGACAATTTCCGCGGTTATGAGGTCCACCTTTACCGCATCAGGATTGAGGATTAAACCTGCTTCTATCAGTATTGGGAAATCAGAAGACAAAGGGAAATCAGAAGACAAACTGTGTTGGAAAATCAGAAGCTAAATCATGCTTGCAAAGCGGAGATCTTGGGGAAACGCCGAATAATTTGCGGAAAGATCCCGGCTCCATATCCTGCTAGGTCCAGCGTTTTTGGCCCCGCTTTTGAACCTTGGGGTGGTGATTGGGAGATTCTTTGAGGGGATCTACTATTTGTAAAGAGCAGGAAGCATGAAATCGTCTGCGAATGGCTCACAGTAAGATGCCCGAAATTTAGATGCATGAAATTTAGGCGAAGAGGTCTTTGCCGCCATGCTGGGCTAAAGTTTGAACTCTTAGCCGTGTGTGGCAGAACGCACCCAGACGAACGTGAATCCCAGTAGGTGTGGTCTGGCTAGGGGAGGTTCTCCAGAGCTGGCGGTGGTCTCAGGAAGGGCTAAACGGCTTGGCAATCGATACCCTTGTTTTACCAACTTACGGGTGGAACTTTCGTGGGCCCAGAATTGACCTGCCAGAGTGATATCGCGCGCGATAAACAAAGAGTTTTGTTAGGAGTAGCCTGTTGCAAGGATAGAAATTTGGCAAGATTGGCGGGAGTATTCCCCTTAGTCGCGAGAAAATCGTGACCTGACCGACCTAAAGGCACGCGAATTCCGAAAAAGACCACAGGAGGCCGAAGAGGCAAGTAGTGCCGCCCGGAGCCCGGAGGACAAATCAGAGGGCCTCAATTATTCGGTGAAATTTCCGCACAATTCGACAGGATGCAAAATCCATGCATGGAATTCAGGATGCAAGACCCATGGGTGGAATTCAGGATGCAAGATCCATGCAGGCAACTAGTGTAGCGGAATTCGTGTGATAGTGAGTGGAACAAGTCTCAGCTTTTCGGGCCTGGACTTATTCAGTGTCTCTGCGATTTTTCGGGAGCCGCCTTCGTTTTGAGGGGCCGTCATTTTGGAGAGGTCCCTCTTCTCCCCGAAATCCAGCAGTACTGGTTTATTGTGCGATTCACTTGTGATTGTGAGGGAAAATATTGGTCTCCCGCGGATGCATGGAGCAACCTGCATGAGATCCGCAGAGGACCGAGCCTGGCAGTGGTCTCCCGCGGCTGCATGGAGCAACCAATTAGCGGACTTCCCAGGCAGTATGTTATGAAAACCTGTTTTGATTGGGCTCCGTTATCCCGCGGTTTAGGACGAGCTTAATGCGTGAGGAAATACAGGAGGATATTAGCACAGAGCCGTAAGGCATCCTCCCGGACATAACCCTGGCATTCCGGTCCGCTGTAGCCTTCGAGCGCGCAACTGACATCGTAGGGGGAAAAGAGGATGGCCCACCGGCCTTGATATTTAATTCCTTCCAGAACGGGGGGGCCCGTTTCAATTTCGGGCTGGGTATAGCCCGATGCATTCGCTTTGCCGATTTTACGGCGAAGCTGCCGCAGCTGATAGCCCCCCAAGTCGGCCCGGAATAAAACTTCATCCGACGGGATGGGCACTAGCGATGCTCCTGGAAAAACTTCGGCAATCTCTTGTCGGAAAGATTCCGCAAAGGCAGGGCTTGAACAGACGGCATCGGCAAAGAGCGATCCTCCACGGTCGATATATTCGCGTAAGCGTTGCCGCTGGGCAGCAGAAAGCACAAATGCATTCCGTCCGGGAAAAAATAGGACCGGATACTGGAAGATGGCCGGGTCGCCGAGGTCGAGAGCTTCCTCTAAAGGTTGGCAAGGTAACCGAAGTTCTTTTTGCAATACCTCTGCCAACTCGTAGAGTACGCGAGGTGTGACTGCACACGCACCTCCGTGACGAATCATTGCTAAGGGGAGCTGGTGCCGGGCTGGACCGGTAATAATCCGAAGTCGGTTCGTTGGGGTAGTGGGATCTTTAAACCGCACTTCTCGACCTGTGGCATATGCCATTATGTTGACTCCCAAAGCAACCGCGGCACGAATGTGGGCTTCTACTTCGGGCGGGTAAATTTGATCTCTGCCTGGGCGAGCCAATTCCCATAGACACGAAAGAGAAGGCCGGCCAGGCTCACCCGGCACATAAATTACCGAGGTACGGCATCCGTAGGGTATCCCGAAAAGCGGTCGAAGTCCCTTGGCAGGGATCGGCTCTTCCATTCTCCAGACGGGATGTTCCGGAGGTAAAGGCTCCAGGGGGTACGACCCCTCGGGAAAAACCAGTTTCATCAATTCGCGAAATCCGGAGTCAAAATCGGTGCTCGCACATTGTGGTTCTGCGAGCAAAAAGCCCCCTTGATCGAGATATCCTCGTAACTTCTGAGCGAGTTGGTTTTGTGCTTCGGCTGAGGAAGGCAGGGGACTTGCTTTGCCTGTAAGAAAAAGGACAGGGGCTTCCAACAGGTCGGCCACTTCCGCCCGTTCCAAGGGAATTACTTGCCAGACGAGGTCCCGTCGCCATCGGCGTTCCACGTGAAAGGTAAGATTGGCGATGTCGCTTCGATGGACATTCCAGCCGGAATCGCCCCCGTATTGGAGCTTGCCCACCAGGACCGGCCAACGGCCTTTGGCCAAAAACATAAGGGCCATCGATGTGGCAATGAACTCGTTGGTTTCGTCGCCTTGGGTGCCTCGCCAATGATCGGAGGCAGGCCCTTTGGCCCGAAGGAGTTGCTCGGCACCAGCCCGATACCAGTCATGTCTGCCGATAAATCTCTGGGAGGTCATTCGCCCCACGCGTTCCAAGCCGTAGAGGTAATAGAGCCACCAAGCCCCTGGCAAACCCGGGTTATGGCTGACGGAAAAGATATCGTCGCGACCCAACCACTGTAGAGCTCGCTGAACCCGATCGGGGCCTGTCTCTGCTGGCCGACAGCACACAATCTTCTCCCCTTCGACTTGGGCGTCTGGAGGTCTCAGCGAGCCATTGCAAATCACGAGGGAAGCAATACCCGCCGCGGTCATACTTCCGGTGCCAAATAGCCCCTGCTTATAGCCGAAGGAACCATCCGGATTTTGCACCCGCTCCCAGTAAGCCTTAGCCAGCCTCCATGTACGTAGATCTACCTGGACACCTGCCAACTCTGCCTCATACAGGGCGAGAATCGCAAACTGAGAGTTGGAATTATCCCCTTGATAGGCGGGATAACCCCAGGAACCCGCGGTGGTAGAGTCATCCTTGATTTGCGTTTGCTCCAGCCAGCGGACATTCCGTTGAATGAGGGGCTGGTCATTCTCGGGGTCCGCACGACAGAACACCATGGTTTGCAAAGCGACCGAATAAGTCTTGGCATTGCGATCCAGAGGGATTTTTCGCAAATACCTCAAGGCCGCCTGAATGGCTGGATCACTGGGCTCGACCCCGGCACTTAAAAGAGCCAGGGTGCACAGGGCGGTTACTCCCCCCGGATAACCTGGTTTTTCCGGCCAGGCTCCATTTTGCTGAGTACGTTTCAGGAAGGCTACTGCGGCGTCAATGGCCTGACGCACCTCTTCAGCACTCACCTCTGCATAGGCCTGCCGCCGGAGTTCAACCCACGGGGTGCCGCCAAAGAAGATCCCACCCAGGGCGACCAACCCCACAAAGCTGTGGAGGAGGATCGCAGGGGGCATTCCACGCGGAAAAGTTTTAGAGATGCTGAAGGAGGCAGACATCGACCGGTACCAACAAACAAGTGTCAGTAAAAGAATGCAAGCGATGTCGCTCATAAACGGTTACTTTAAGCCTGCAAAAACCAGCTTTCAAAGTCATCCATCGAGTCCCCGGCCGGGACACAGACGAAACATGAACCCACCGGCTTATGGAGCTGCGGGAGGATGCCTCGGGGTTGCCTGATTTTCTGGTTGCAGCGGCGGCCGATACTGGTGCTTCCGGAAGTTTCTGTACATAAACCCAACGAGCCAGCATATGGCAAAGTATGCCACTAACAAATATATCAGCCATCGAAGGAGAACGGACCAATCCATCTGTTGCCCATCCCTCAGCGAAGGGTTTCTGCTCGGCCCGCACAGTGCCCCCACTATCCCGAAAAACTTTTCGTCCCGCAAGAAGGTGTTGGTGGAACTTGTATGTTCAGATTTGTCGGGGGCCGTTACGAGATCGGAGTGTCTCCGTTTTTCCGGCCCGAGTGTTCCCTTCTTTCCTTTCTCGAAGAATTGTCCCCGTAGCGTGAAGAGGTTTTTCGTCCACGGTCATTAATAACAGCCTTAATGATTTGTTAAAACCGTGCAGCAACCCGGAAGTAATTTAAGTTGGGAAAAGGCAATGCCGACTCCCTTGATTAGTTTATCGCATAGCTTCGTGTGTTTTGGGGTGTCGGTACATTCTTTACAACTTGCCAAGATTCTCAGGTCCCGAAATAGCTTAGGAACAACAATTGTGCCAGTTCCTTCTCCATCGTGAAGAAATTTTTAGCGGCAACCACGGCCGCCTGCCAATCCCGATCCGGAAGAGCCTGGGGCGGCAAAACGGGGAGGATTTCGGCCAAACCTTCCGAGGTTTCAGCTTGCGGGGGTCTCTGCGGGGATGACGAATATTTTGCCGTCGCCCATTCGACCGGTCCTTGCAGCGGCGATAATCGCCCGAACTACCTCCTCCACCCTTCCGTCGGGGACCCAAAGGGTAATCTCCACCTTGGGGAGATAGGCCAGGGAATACTCGCTGCCCCGGTATTCATCTAGATAGCTTTTTTGCCGGCCGAACCCTTTTACTTCTCGGACTGCCATTGCCTCGAAACTTCCTTGCGGAATTGCGTCAAGTACTTTCTCGGCAAGAAAAGGTCGGACAATCGCGATTACCTGCTTCATAAAAAAGCTTGCTCCGAAACTTATCCCCAGCGTTGACCAGTGGCCGAATGTTTGTAAAGGAATTCTTTCGGAAAGTAGGGCACTTTTGCAATATCGATGGAATACTTGGAACTCTCAGGAGTTCCTCCGGTATTTTTGTGCCGTGTGGAAATATTGCCGGAGTATTAGAGGGAATAAGGTCGGCTGGTGGAACTGGGCGGCTCTTCCGGAACTGGGCGGTTATAACCGCAAACGGTTCTTCTTAGGGTGTTTCGCGGACCATGGGTGCCTGGCAGACCCCCATACCGTTTTGCAGGTACTGTGGAGCTGTGGCCTGGGCCGGTCACGCAATTGAAGATTTCTTTTGTCGTGCGGATCCGGGCGGTGGGTAAAAAGGTTCTCGCCGTGGCCACGGGATCCCCATCGGTTTTTTCCAGCGGACAGGTTTCGAATCCCGGCGGGGGGCGACCAGGGCTTTGCCCGCTACGGCAAACCGGATCCTTCACCTTTACCTCTAAAAGCCCGCTGCTCTGAGCCATGGGGAAGCTGGCGAGAATCGCGAAAGGCCTCTCCTTACCCCATACATCGCGGTCGGATCCGCCCGTCCGTTTTTGTAGGTCCCGTGACCTCTCTTTACGACGTCGACGGAGGTTGGGCAAGGTGACTTCTTGCGAGCTCTAAATCCACCTCTTCCTAACTCCGTCCATGTTGCTAACCACTTCCATGGGGTGGGTCCTAGTGTTCCTGGGTGTCTGTTGATGCTTTTTTATTCCTGGGTCCCCGGTTTGCAAGGGGATCGTGTGTTCTTCACAATAGAGCGTTGTGGCCGGGCACAGTGACTGCCGGATTGGTCAGTCCCGTCCTAGTGGGCAACTTTCCTGGGAAATAGCAGACTACCTACCGTGGCCTCCCGGTGGAATGTTCCGAGGTGATTCGGTTGCCGCGTTGGCTTGCCAACATGAACGATGACTGGGGCAAAGGTCCCTCCGGAGGCAGTAAGTGCCGAGCGAGCGGGCCGATCTCGAAATCCTGTAGCTGCAAACGTGCAGTGTCTTCGGCTGATAGTGCCCGAGGTTAGCACGGGTTGAGCATCCCATTTTGTAGATGTGTGGCGAAATTGAGGCCGGTTTGTTAAAACCCTTTTGAGATCGGGTTAAAGGAGGCAGGTTGAGCAGAGGATTGCTAATCCGCCTTAGTCTGGGATCGCTAACCCGGCCTGGCACGGGGAAAAAGCGGTTCTCTTTGGCAGGATTTGCATCGGCCATTCAGCGAACACCTCCCAGTGTAACGCCATCGCCGAGGATGGGGTTCCCTCCCGATCTCAGCTGTCAATCCGGTTGATCCTCCGTGCCGAGTGCCTCTGACATCGCGATTCCATTGGGATTGGAAATCAAAGGGGCCGATGGCCTCCCGCCCGCGGTGAGTTCTGTGCCCAGTCGGTGAATGTTCCTATATGAGGGAAAGGGAATTGCACTCGCCCTCCTA
>Ga0308415_1001245_pt1 | contig 11042 bp, 6 predicted proteins | sample HotsprSampleOS55_FD_203465 | JGI IMG/M metagenome (GOLD analysis project Ga0308415, IMG submission 203465) | Hot spring phototrophic mat microbial communities from Octopus Spring, Yellowstone National Park, Wyoming, United States - 20090730_OS55 ... | reverse complement strand
TCCGCTGAGATTTTCCCGCCTGGTAAGGTCCCCGGGGTCTGGGAACTAGCCTTGCTCGCCCCACCCCGGGGCCTTGCCCTGCGGCATTCGGCCTTGTAGAAAAGTTCTCAGATTCCTTCCACTAGAAGCATAGCTTACGAAATACGGGTGTTACAAAAATTTTTCAGATTGGCAGGACTATTCGGATGATACGGAAAGATGGCAGGTCTCCTGAGGAACTTCGTCCGGTACGGATCCATCGGCACTTTATCGGTTCTAGTGCCGGAAGTGTGCTGATCGAATTTGGCAACACCCGGGTGGTGTGCACCGCCAACATCGAGCCCCAGGTGCCCCCTTGGCTGAGCGAACAAAACCGGGGGTGGATCACGGCCGAGTACGGCATGCTTCCGGGTGCTACCTCGCCGCGGAAGGCTCGAGAACGCTCGGGCCGGGTGGACGGGCGGTCGGCCGAGATCCAGCGACTCATCGGCCGGAGTCTCCGGGCAGTGACCAATCTGGAGGCCTTGGGAGCTCGTAGCATTATCGTCGATTGCGATGTGTTAGAAGCCGATGGGGGCACCCGCACGGCAGCCATCACCGGTGCCTGGGTCGCCTTGGTGGATGCTTTAAGAACCATCGCTGGCGATCTGTCCCTGCCTCTGGGCCAGGTGATTCGAGAATCGGTGGCAGCCGTCAGCGTGGGCTTGGTGGAAGGACAGATTCTCCTGGACCTCAACAAAGAAGAAGACAACCTGGCTGCCGTGGATTTCAATGTGGTCATGGCTAGCTCCGGCAAGTTGGTGGAGGTCCAGGGCACCGCAGAACAAGCCCTCTTCAGCGAAGAGGACCTTTTGGCCATGCTTGCCCTAGCCCGGCAAGCAACCTCGCAACTCTTCCGGCTCCAGCGGGAATCATTAGGAACCGACTGGCCCCTGGCCCCCACCCCCGAACCCGGTTAACAGCCTTCCGCTTGCAAAAACCCCGGCACTTCCAGAAAGCACCTATGAAGTCCGGAAACCGGTTGGGGTTTTGTTCCAGAAGGCCCTGACCCCCAGCAGTCCGAAAGGATTATTCCCCGGCAGTGGCCCGAGTGCTATTCACGCTCTTCCGGACTGTGCCAATCCTTGGCCTCCGAGGCTTGTGGGGCACAAAAGCGGAAATGACTTTGTTCTGCGGAGCAAAAAGGTTACACTCATACCCACCGAAACGGCCAAGTCCCAGCCGGCGTTGGAAATTTCGGAGCCGCTTCCAGTAAATCGATCTCGCCCCTTCCTGCCGTCGGCTCTCATTTTTGGGGCGGAAGTCAGGCAATGGAACAGCACAGGTACAAGGCAAACGAGGAAGGCACAAGGGAATTAGCTATTTGATCAAAGGTTGAACGTGATGGTGAGGAAAAACTGGTCCAAACAGGGTGCGGTGGCAATACTGGGGATCGCTTCTACGATCGCCTTTTTGGTGGCGGGGCATATCTTCGCGGGAGATGTGGAGCAATGGGGGGTTTGGGAGCTCACTTTAACAGGGCCGAAGGAGGGAAATCCCTACTTGGATGTCGAGCTTCTTGCAATGGTCCGGCAGGGAGGTCAAAGCTTTCGGGTACCGGGTTTTTATGATGGCGATGGGGTTTACAAGATCCGCTTTTCGCCGCCTACGCAAGGAGTGTGGCATTACGAAACTCGAAGCAATCGGCCGGAGCTGCACGGCAAGAGCGGCTCGTTTACTGCAGGGCCTCCTTCCCCCGGCAATCACGGGCCCGTACAAGTGTTCAATACCTACTATTTTCAATATGCGGACGGGACACCTTATCGTCAGTTCGGCACCACCTGCTATGCGTGGGTCCATCAGACCGATGAACTTCAAGAGCAGACCCTTCGCACCCTAGCCCATTCTCCCTTCAACAAAATCCGGTTCTGCGTTTTTCCCAAACATTATGTCTACAACCAGAATGAGCCCGATCGGTTTCCTTTTGTCAGACGACCGGACGGTACCTTCGATTTCGATCGACCAGATCCGGAATTTTGGCGGCATTTTGAAAAGCGGATCCTTGACCTCCAAAAACTGGGGATCGAAGCCGACGTAATCCTCTGGCATCCTTACGACCGGTGGGGTTTTGCCACGATGAGCAAAGAGCAGGATGACCGCTACCTGCGGTACTGCATCGCCCGGCTTGGGGCTTTTCGCAACGTGTGGTGGTCGCTTGCCAATGAGTACGATCTTATGGTCGAACCTCCGGGAGGTCATAGGGGCAATAAGCAGTGGGAAGATTGGGACCGATTTTTCCAGATCCTCCAAAACGAGGATCCCCATCAGCGGCTCCGAAGTATCCACAATTGCCGCAAGTTTTACGATCACACCAAGCCTTGGGTGACTCACGCTAGCCTGCAAAGCTCGGACATGAACGGAGGTGTGCGGTTCCGAGCCCAGTTCCAAAAGCCGGTCATTTACGACGAATGCCGTTACGAAGGGGACATTCCTCAAGGGTGGGGCAACCTGGATCCTCGCACGATGACGCAACGCTTTTGGCTTGGCACCCTAAGCGGCTGTTATGTGGGCCACGGCGAGTGCTACAAACATCCCCAGGATATCCTCTGGTGGTCGAAAGGCGGGGTGCTCCATGGACAAAGTCCAAAACGGATCCAGTGGCTAAAGGACTTCATGACCCAATGTCCACCGTTCCACGAGCTGGAACCCCTTGGCGATGACAAGGGGCGATTTATTCTCGGCAAGCCCGGCGAATTCTACCTGGTGTACTGTGTGAGACGCGAGCCGATCCGTATTCGCTTGGATGGTACCCAACCTTATAAGATGGACCTTATCGACCCGTGGGAGATGACCATCACCCCGGTAGGCAGTGCCCAACCGGGCGAATTCACGATCGAGCCTCCCCGGGGGGATGTGGCCTACCGGTTTAGCCGATATGCTCCGGGGGAAGCCCTTCGGCCCGAGGTGCGGATCGAGGTTAGTGCTACCGAAGGCATTCCCCCGCTGAGCGTGACGTTCCGAGCGGTTACACGGGCGGCCCAGGTGGAATGGGATTTCGGCGATGGCACCAAAGCCACCGGCCACGAGGTCCGGCATTCTTTCCGACAACCCGGGGTCTTTGTGGTCGCTTGTACAGCACGGGATGCCGCGGGTGCTGCCGCTGTCGCCTTTACGGAAATCGTCACGGCACACGAAACCGCTGATGCTCCCTTGGTTCGCGTGGGTTTCGAGCGTGGGGAGCATCCGGCAGTAACCCTCCACGGCAGTACCAAGCGGGCAAAAGACGGCACCGTGCTTCTCCATGCGGTCAAAGAACCGTGGGGCTGGGTGCAAGTAGGAGATAAACCTCTCGAAGAGCTAAGAGGGCTTCGCTCCTTCACCATTTGTGGCTGGGTCCGTCCCACCAGTCTCGAGATTGGTTCAGGCGGCAACCGAATCGTCTTCTGCCTGAACCAGGATCGCGACGGGATCGACCTGGTGTGTCATCGTGACGGCCGACTTCGGCTTGCCGTCAACGAATGGCCCGATCGCATCCAGAACGATAGTTCCCCGGGCAAACTTGTTGTGGGCAAGTGGACCTTTTTTGCCGTCACCTATGATGCAAGTAAGAGCGAAGAGAATGTGTGTTGGTACTTTAGTCCGCCGCTGGACGCACCTGGCCCGACGGAAATCAGGCTCGATCGGAAAACCACCTACAACCGGGGCAGGGTAGGAGCCGACCTGGCCGATTTGGCAATCGGCAATTTCAACCGCACGATGCACGGCTACGGGCTCGACCGGCAGTTCCGCGGGGAAATTTGCGGCCTGCAAATCTTCGGAAGCCGGATCTCCAGCCGCGGAGCCCTGGATCTAGAAACAATCCGCAAGCACCTACCTTGACGAGCCTCTCTTGCCCGGTGAGGAGGCTCCGAAGGGGGATCCCCCCTCGGCCCGGGCAATTGCGGTTTGGGACAACCTAAAAATAATTGCTGTTAAGGGATCCCCCTTGGCCCGGGGAATTGCCCAGACATCCTCCATCAACAACCGAAACCTACTCGGATCCCCCCTCGGCCCCGAGAATTGCCCGCGGTGCTGTTACTTGTGCGAAGCAGTAGCCGGGGGGCAATACCGACTGTGGGGATCCTACTTACATTCTCTGTTCCCCAGGTCCCGCCGGGTAAATCACCCGCTCGGTCTAGTCCCGCGGAACCAAAATCCCAGTATTTAAACGGGAGAGACCCCCTTCCCCGGATAACCAAGGAAGCCACGGGTGATATCCTGGCGATGATTCCCGAGTTTCCGCCGAACGGACGGCCAAGGATGCCTTGGGAGCTAATTCGGCCTCCAATCGGCCAGCTTTTCGAGTTATATGGTTGGGGTTACGCCGAAGGCCGACTTCCTGCCAAGCATTCTTGGCCCCCAGCCAGGCCAAGGGCTTGCGAAACCCCCGATCCGGTGGAGGAGTTAGCCCCGGGCTGCGATTGGGCCAAATTTGCTCCGAGGGTGGTCTCCTCCTGCTTACCCCCGCAAGTACACTTTCGATATCCAAGACCGCGGAGCACTTCTAGGATTTCGCTACACGTGGGGAACATCCGCCCACTTGCCCGCTTATATTGATCCAGGGCAATCATAAACTCGATTTCTTCCGGGGTGTAATCCCGCTCACAGGTCGTGGGGTCAATGAGGCGACGCCGTTGGACCTTTCGGCGTTCTCCCTTGCGGCGTTCTACGGCCACTGGGATTTGTTGCTTCCGGCGATCTTCCCCGCTCCGGCGGTCTTTACCGCTACGACGGTCGACAGTGACCACATCCGGCGGTAAGGCACCCAAGACCTCGGAGTTTTCGGCAACTTGGCCGGCAGGGGTCTTTGCCGAACTTTTCACGCGGGGACGTTTCTTTGCCGGGCTTTTCTTCGTGCGAGTCGTTCCCGATGTCTTACTCACGCTGTTTCTCCCCCAACACTGGTACTCCCCCGCACAAGGGATAACCCAACCGCCAGAAATGGTTCACAAATGTCATCGTGGTGTGGAACCGGCTACAGAGTATTGGCAGCAAGGTGGGCATACCGGGTATTGGCAGCTAGGCAGGCATACCGGCAGGTCCATCCCGGGGGTCGGTGACCTGCAGGTCTTTCCTCCCCGGTTTTAGCAAACCGGATATTCCACACCGCAACCAGACGGGATCTTGCCAACCCTCGGCAAGAAAACATGCGGGTCAGGTAACCCTTAAAGTCTAGGTCATCTTTTCTAGAGAGGGAAATCGGGAAGAGACTTCAATAAAGTTGATTGACCACAAAAAATCGAATAGATGTGCCGATTTTGCCGGATGCAAAAAATTTGCCGGACACTTTCTTTCGAGGGCCAATACAGCATCCCAAACCCTGGGTGAAGAGGACAAAAGACCTAGGCGGATCTCCATGGGGCCAGAGGCGGACGAGGGTCCTCTTTCAAGCCAACAACAGTGAACCAGCGGGAAATTTCTTCCGCTCGGCTGGGCATCCCGGTTCCACTGGCTTGCGGCCGATTAGGCCAAAAGATTTATTTCGACCCGGCTGAGGAACGTGACACCGCAAGACTGGCGGAGCCATTTTCGCACCGTTTCCCAAGCTCGCCTAAGCCTCGAAGACAGGCCCAGGGGGGAATCATTACGGTTGTCTCTACACGTCGCAACCGGCAGGGGCCCTCTCATCCGGCCGAATGCCACCCCGCTTGGCGGCACCTGCCTGGCCTCCGGAAACAAGCCCCGCTCCAACTCCCCACATTTTTTGACACAATGAGGGGCCTCAGGGCAAACTAGGCAAAATGGCCAGAACAAAAGAGGCAAGGCGGTAAGTTGGGAACCGTCTTCGATCGGGTTCAAAAAAATAACCCGCCTGGGATGAACCTAGGCGGGTTGGGGAGGGAAGGGTGGGGAGGTGGTGGAGGTACAGGAGGGTAAAGTCCCAGGAGGCTTCTATTGTTCGCTAAACCAGCTCCTTTTTGGCCCCAACCAGTGTCCGAATGCGTTCGGCCAAAAGGGCTACATCAAATGGCTTTTTGAAGATTTCATTGATCGTGCTGGGATCCAGGCTCACCGAGCTGCCATCATCCGGCAGGAGGGCAATCACGATTACGTCGGCAAATTCTTGGTTTCGACGCAGGTTTTGACAGATTTGGAAAGCTTCGGTCCGGCCGATGGAGAAATCCACCACCACACAATCCGGGCGGAAACTTTCTGCCTGCAAACCTGCCTCGAAACCACTGGCGGCAATGGCCAGCTTGTACGATTTCTCGGGAGGCAATTCCCGCTTTAGGTTGTCAATAAGCACCTGGTCCTGAGCAACCACCAACACTTTTGCGGTGGTCTCATCCTCCAGCTCACCCAACGGCATCCCGTGCTCTTTGAGGAACTTAATGAGGGAGTCGCGCGGAATGCGGCGATCCTGCGAGCCAGGAATGCGATAGCCCTTCAGCCGGCCAGAATCAAACCATTTACTGACCGTCCTTGGGGCCACCTTACAGATTTTCGCCACTTGACCGGTTGTGTAGACCTTCATCGCAGGCTCTCCGAGTTCTACCTTCTGAAGTAGCAACACCACTTTGCGGTTGCGTGTGCCGGGGTGAAAACCGGCACTCCCCCTTGGGGGCACCACTTCTGCCCGGCCGTAGCCGTACCTTCAGCTTTTTCCCGCCAGGGAACTGCGACCGAGGCAGCTGGGTCGGGGTGCCGCCCAATCCCAGTCCGAGATCTATCTCCAAAGGAGGCCAGGGCGATAGGTCCGTCGGCCTCCATGCATTAATTGAAATCGGCCTGTTTTCCCCTCGGAAAACAGGGAAAATCCGTAAGATAGACAATCCACGCGCGACCCCGTAGTTCCGTCCGATACGTTCCTAACGAAAAAATTGCCCCCAGGGGTTATTCGTGTGCTCTATCCTCCTGGAATTCGGGTGACAAACTTTGCTCCTAGAACTTGGTTGACAGACTTTCCTCCTCGAATTTGGTTGACAAATTTTCCAGCTGGAATCTGCGTAACAAACTTTCCTCCTGGAATCTGGGTGACAAATTTTCCTCCTGGAATTTCGGTGACAATCTTTAAGAAATGCCCAGCCTGCCAACCCCCAGAAGTTGCCGCAAATCGCTCATCATCCGCTTGCGTTTATCCTGTGATCTCCTATTCACGTCCCATATAGAGCCACCTTATGGAACGGCATAACCCACAACCGCTCGGCATCTCTGGTGATGCGCGCACTACCCGCTATCTCGCGATCCGGATGCCCCGTTTCCAGAGGATCTTGCCACTCCGTCCTCTTATACCCCTGTTGTGCTGTAGAGACTTTCGCCTTATGCCCGCTGTCCTGTGAAAGCTTCCGCTATTACCCGATTTACCTGATTATCCTGTGCAAACTTTCCATCAGAGAGCTTATCCTGTGGAAACTTTCCGCCAGGGAGCGGGGATCATATCTCCACGAAGTAGAGGTGTGCCCCGGGTGGACGGTCAAGGCCCCGGGGAGATACCGTAAGCAAGGCCACATTCCCTTACCGATTAGTTCGATTTTTTGGGAGCTACTGCTTTAAAAAGAATGTCCGGATATAACGTCTAAAAGAGAAACACCGGTCGTAGCGGTTTTAACTACGTCCTTTCCACGCTGGTAGCGGTCGACCTAAGGCGAGGGAAGAAAGTTATCGGCCTCGGCCAAACCGGACTCTCCGCGCGCCGGAATCCCCCGGGTGTGGCCCGAACTATGCCATGCCCACAGAATTGCTAACAAACGATCGAGTAGCAACATCCGTCCCCCTCGCCATTCCCCCCCAGCTTCGGATGGGTTCCGACTTTCCACGTCGAAAGCCACTCAAGCCCTTTCCGGCGAAAGTAGTTGACTTACTTGAGGAGTTGCGGAGCCCACAACCGCGTTCAAGGAAAAATCCGACCGAATACCTCGGGAGAAAAGCCTCTGGGACTTGCCCGGCGGGCTGGATCGATCCGGGACATGAGTTGCAGTATCGAACTTCCTCAACCGGCGTGAGAAATTTTCACCAGCATGTCGAGCTGATTGAAAATGCTACAGCAAAATGCAACACAAATTCGGCATTTTCCCCAAACCGATGGGGCATATTCCCCTCGAGGTCGGTATTTCGGACAACTTCCGAAGTTGCTTTGGAAAAAAGATTTTCCTTTACGCTAGTTGGTGGTGCACAGGACGGAGGCCGTTGGGCAAAGGCCCCCCGGCCCGGGGGAATCTAAGGTTTTTTTCTAGGCCAACTAACTGCCATTCCGGGAATCTTCGAAGTTTCATCGAGCGTGGACTGGCGGCAGCAAAGGCCGAGCATTTGGATGGACTCACAAAGTCATTCGGAAATATTTGGGCGTAAATAATATTCGGAATGGGATTTGCAACAGAAAAATTAAGAGATGGTAGTCCCCTTTTGGCAAAACAGGGGGAACGGCAGGGATGCCTAAGGTTGGTAAAACCATATGGGGCGAGGAGGCGGGGATTGCCGATAAATTTTGCAATTTTTTGGAGGTTTTATTTTAGGGTCACTTTGCCTGGTCGTGTGCTGGATAGGACCGGGAGCCTTTAATCCATGGAAATGCCCCGTTTCCTCGCTTCCCCGTGGTTTGGTGCTGCAGGCTTTGTGGTAAAAGTTTGGGGAACGGCTTTGTGGCAAAAGTTCGGGGAGCGGTGGCTATGATAAGGCTTGAGCTTATCGGTCAGAATGGTCTTACCGGAAGTAGAAGATTCATTGTCGAAAAATTCCCGGTCACAATTGGGGGTTCTCGGGAGGCCGGGATTCAACTTACCGATCCCGAGGTCGCGCCTATCCATTGCCAAATTGAGCTGGTTGGGGACGAAGCCTTCGTTCGGAACTTGGCCGGGCGAGCCGAAACTTTCCTCGACGATGTTCCGGTAACTTTCGCAAAGATTGACTCGGGGGCTAAGCTCCGGGTAGGACAAAGCTCCTTCATCGTTCGCCGTTGGGAACCGCCAAAACCTCAAGGAGGGGTTTCCAGGGAGGTGCTGGCCGGTGTTGCGGGGTAAAGTTCTCTATCCCTGGTTGTGAGTCCCGGTCGGCGAATACTGGTTGTTCGAAGGCCGTTCCTAACAGGAGTTATTCGACCGGAGTGGGTAAACCTGTAGCTGAGGGCGTGCACATCCCTCCCAAATCCTCCCACACCCCCCAGCGACGCCCGGCTCTGCCGGGCGTCGTTCACTTTACGGTAAGGGACTTCTCTACCTCTCCGAGAGCTTGAAAACTGGGCAACTTAAAAGCTGGGGAGCTTCAGGGGAAAAAGTCAAGCCCCTCGTCAGTGCAGGCCGGCAAATACTTTCTCGCTTTACTGGAGTATCCGGGAAAAGCACCCTCAGGAAAGCTGCTGCCCAACCACTTTTTTAGATCAGGTAATGCACCACTTTTATCAGGTAATGCACCACTTTTTTAGATCAGGTAATGCCGAGAACTTAAGTTGTGGTTGGGATTGTTAGCGGCCTCCCGCAAGCTCGGCTCATCCCGATAGCTACTCGCAAAATCGTTCAGGATACCACTCGCAAAATCGTTCAGGAGACCAACTGCCTGCAGGATAACCCACGGTAACTTGAGGAATTGCCCTTTGGTGGCAAAGGTCCACCGCCGGGTTGGGTGTTTGTTTCTGAAATCCGCCCAGTCTTCCGTTGCCGGGTCCCCCCGACCGAAAACTCCCTCGGCGGTGATCCTGCTAATCCTAAACTCCTCACTAAAAAATCTGGGAGCAGGCCGGCTGAAAAATCTGGCAGCAGGCCGGTACCCTGCCGGTAATATCACTTCACCCGGCGGGGCGGAAAGGGAGCTTTGTATCGCCCTCGCAACGGATGCAGCCTTTTCTGATTTAGCCAAGGGAGATTTCCCGAACTTGGAATTAGAAGGCTCCAGCCGCGCGCTCCGACAGCGGCCCCACCAACGAAGAACCAAAGAGGGGCATTTGCTGGCGGCAAAAAGGAAAAAATTTTATTACCGGCTGCCCACGGGGTTGCCCACAGCCGAGAGGAAAAACCCCTTGCCCTTACGGCCGAAGGTTTTGTCGAATTCTGGGAAAGATTCTCCCGCTATGGCCACGACGCCCGTCTCTCCTCCTACTCCTACTGCCAACAGGGAAATGCCGGTTCCGCGAACGGAACCGACTGTCCCTCCGGCACAGCAATCTGTCCCGGAGAAACCTCGAAGCATCGGAAAGGCTGCCCCGAGTAAGAAGCGGCGACTCAGCACCGACCTCCTTGGGGTGTTGGTAGGAGCCCTTACGGTATTTGTGGCGATCAGCCTCCTGGGATACAACCCCGGGGATCCCCCCTTTCCTCACCTTGCCCCTGCCCACCGGGAGCCGGCCAATCCTTGCGGACTCGTGGGGGCCTACCTTGCCTGGGCCCTCTTGTCCCTCTTCGGAGCCGGAGCATATTTACTTGTGATCTTTCTTGGGCTAGCCTCAGGAGCTCTTTTCTGTGGGGGAATCCGCCGCCTTCCCGTTCGAATCATCGGGGCTTTGTTGGCGGTAGCTAGTCTTTCCACTCTCGTTGGGGCCCTCCGCTGGCCGTACTGGCACGGGCCGGTCATTGGCCCTGCAGGCTGGGTAGGAATGCTTTCCCGAGTTTTGGCCGAACAGTATCTTGCCGCCACAGGCATTGCCATCCTTGCTGCAGGAACCCTGGCTGCGGGAATCCTTCTTGCCACGGAGTATTTTGTATTCCGGCTCATTTATCGGGGGGTACTCCAACCTCCGCTGATGGTGTTATTGCGGACACTCCAACCCACCTTAAGACGATGGGGCTGGATTCGACGAGCCCGATCTGTTCGCCTCAAAGCGGAGCGAGTCGCTGCAGCCGGCCTTCCCGGGGCAGTACCCGTGCGTCGGCCCAAGTCCGTGCCCCTGGACCTTTCCGCCCCAGAAGCAGACCGAGCTCCCGCCGACGCCCCGCCGCCTTCCAGTCAGATTCCGGCACCTTCCCCGGCAGTTCCGCCACCCACGACGGTTGGCGAGGCAATCCGAATCCGTAATCCCCGGGCTCCTCGGGCAGATGACCTTCGGGCGGAAATTGAAGCCCACACTCGCCATCAAATCCCGGATCACTATATCCTTCCGCCTTTGGAACTGCTCTTGC
>Ga0308415_1001238_pt1 | contig 11064 bp, 8 predicted proteins | sample HotsprSampleOS55_FD_203465 | JGI IMG/M metagenome (GOLD analysis project Ga0308415, IMG submission 203465) | Hot spring phototrophic mat microbial communities from Octopus Spring, Yellowstone National Park, Wyoming, United States - 20090730_OS55 ... | reverse complement strand
TGAGTGCCCGTTTGCTGGAGACGCAGCGGACTCAGGCCCGCATTCGGTGTCGGGCATTGAATCGGATGACACAACTGGGAATGCCAGACAGTTATGCGATGACCTGAGATAGCACTCCCGGAAATTCATAACCAGGTTGAAAATCCAGAATCGGGGAGGTCTCCCCATTTGCGCCCAAAAGAGGGCGATTTATGCACCAAAGCCGCTGGGGTGGAGAAAAGAAGGGCTTTTACTATATCCCAGGATGGGATATAAGCAAGTACAATGCCACCCTGCTACGCCTTGACATCTCATCAGATTGCGGTAAAATATAAAGGCGAATGGGGCTGTAGCTCAGCTGGGAGAGCGCTTCAATCGCACTGAAGAGGCCAGGGGTTCGAATCCCCTCAGCTCCATCGTGGGCCCGTGGCGCAGCTGGGAGCGCGTCTCAATGGCATTGAGAAGGCCGAGGGTTCGAATCCCTCCGGGTCCACCTGATTCCCTCTCTATCCCCTCATCTCCACCTACGGGCCTCCGTGAGATGCCGGCTCAGAGGCGTCAACCTTTCCAGAGAGGTGGGCGCAACTGAACGGCGTTTTTCATCGTTTACGACCCTGTGACCCAAGCAAGAGCCAGACCCGCCATTCATTTGACATTTGCAGGGATTGCGATAAAATAAAGATTCAGAGGGACGGGAGAGCATTACATCTCCCGTTGAGTGCCAGCAGTTGATTTTTGCTCTTTTGACGACCTGCTCTCTTACAGGCTGCGAACAGGAGTAGTAGGCCATCCCTGCAGCGAGCCGGGGACGGTGGAAGCCCGGCATTGGCGCCCCGGGGAGCGCCGGGGGGTTCCCCCGAAGGCCGAACTCGCCTGGGAGCCGCGCCGGCGAACGGGATTCCTCAGTAGTCGGCGACGGGTGGCCCCCGTTATCGGGCCAGAGCGGGAGACGCCCTTCGTTTCCGGGTTCGTAGTCAGGCACGCAGTGCAGCGAAGTGCCGTCCGGGCGTCTCCAACCAGGGTGGTACCGCGGAGTGTGCCCCTTCGTCCCTGGACGAAGGGGCTTTTTAATTGTTAAAAACTACGAAGGACACAAAGGGCACAAAGGTTGATTTTTTCTCTCTCTGTATCCTTTGTGAGTACTTCGTGCCCTTGTGGTAACCACAAATTCCTGAAAGTCCATGTCCTTCGTGGCGGGAAAGTGGAGGGCAGATGAACACAGTGGAACTGGCCCCCGGCATCTTCCACCTCCAGGGCGGCTCCAATATGGGGCTGGTCGTCCGGGAGGGGAAGGGGTTGCTGATAGATACCGGCCTGGACGAGGACGCGGCCCGGCGGGCCCTCCGCTTCGCCGAAGGGGAGGGGGTCGGACTGGAGGCCGTCTTCCTGACCCACGCCCACGCCGACCACCACGGCGGCGCCCATTTCCTGCAGCGGCGGTTGGGAGTCCCCCTCTACGCGCCGGCCCTGGAGGCCGCGATGATGGAGAACCCCATCATGGAGCCGCTGTTCCTCTTCGGCGGCGCGGCGCCCATCCGGGAACTCCGGCAGAAATTCACGATGGCCCCGCCATGCCAGATTGCCCGCATCGTGGACGCCGGGCCGCTGGAGGTGGGGCCGTTCCGGGTAGATGTGGTCCCGCTTCCGGGCCACGCCCTCAACCAGATGGGCATCGCGGTGGAGGACGTCCTCTTCTGCGCCGATGCCGTCTTCCCGGCGGAGACGCTCCAGAAGCACGGGGTCATCTTCTGCGCGGACATGGACGCCGCGCTGGAGACGCTGGCGCGCCTTCCGGAGATGCCATACGCGCGCTTTGCCCCCGGCCATGGCCCTGCTTACGGGGCGGGGGAGGAAATCCGCGAAATCTGCGCGGCCAACCGGGCCCGGCTGGAGGAGATTCGGGAGCGGGTGCGGGCCGCGCTGGCCGGGCCCGCCGACACCGACGCGCTGGTCCGCCGCGTCGCCGAGGGCCTGGGCCTGCGTCTGACGACCGCCACCGCCTTCTTCCTGGCCCGCGCCACCGTCCTGGCGGCCCTCTCCTCGCTGGAGCGCGCGGGGGAGGTGAAGGCTGGGGTGGAGGAGAACCGTCTGCTGTGGCGGAAGGCCGTGTAGCACAGGCTGTCGGCCTGGAACTCACCGCCGAGGCGCAGAGGGAAAACCTGGGCCATACTGCGACGAGGAGGCAGAAATGGGAATCAGCCGACTGAGCGTCTATCTGGATGACCCTTCTCTTCGGGAGACGGTGAAAATCGCCGCCGCACGACAGGGAGTATCCATCAGCGCCTACGTGCTTCAAGCCCTTCCGGACCAGTTGTCCAGGGAAGGTCTGCTTCATGATGAAAGAACTGCGCAAGAAGTCGCAAGGGTTCTGGACGCATTGAGGGCGCAGGTGGGCCCTATTGGTATCCCCGTTCGTGATCTTATAGATGAGGGGCGATACCGATGACGCGGGTGGTTGTGGATGCCAGTGTAAGCCTGAAATGGGCTCTGAATGACGAGGAGTATGTAGAACAGGCCGTGGCGCTGCGCGATGCGGCCATTTTTGAGCGTCGCTTTCAGATGTTTGCCCCGTCGCTATGGTTGTATGAAATTGTCAACGGTCTCCGGGTTGCGGTCCGGCGGGGGCGTATCTCTATTGAGAATGGCACAACAGCGCTCCACTGCCTTCTTGCTCTGAAAGTGCAACTTGTAGACCATGACCCGCTGGATATTTATCGGATTGCATGTCGCTATGACATCGCCGCCTACGATGCCGTTACTTTGCCCTTTCTCAACTCCTGAACGCTGTGCTCTGGACAGGCGATCAGCGGTTATATGCCGTCCTGCAAAAGCATACCCATCTTGTCAGGTGGATAGGAGAATTTACAGCCTGAAGGAGGTCCCATGCCCGACCCGTACATTCCGCAGGAAATAGAACCGAAATGGCAGAAGAAATGGGAAGAAGACCGCCTGTACCGATCCGTCATTGACCCCAACAAGCCCAAGCACTACGCGCTGACGATGCTCCCCTACCCCAGCGGCGACCTGCACATCGGCCACTGGTACGCCATGGCCCCGTCGGACGTCCGCGCCCGCTTCATGCGCATGCGCGGCTACAACGTCCTCTTCCCCATGGGCTTTGACGCCTTCGGCCTGCCCGCCGAGAACGCCGCCATTAGCCACGGCATCCATCCCTACCAGTGGACCATGTCCAACATTGAGCGGATGCGCCGCCAACTGAAGAGCATGGGCGCGATGTTTGACTGGGAGCGGGAGGCCATCACCTGCCTGCCCGGCTATTACCGCTGGACCCAGTGGTTCTTCCGCAAAATGTACGACATGGGCCTGGCCTACCGGAAAAAGTCCCAGGTGGACTTCTGCCCCCGGTGCAACACCACCCTGGCCCGCGAGCAGGTCTGGGGGCCGGAGCGGGTCTGCGAGCGGTGCGGGACCCCCGTCATCAAGAAAGAACTGGAGCAGTGGTTCTGGCGGATCACCGCCTACGCCGAAGAACTGCTGGACTTCTCCAAAATTGACTGGCCCGAACGGGTGGTCACGATGCAGACCAACTGGATCGGCAAGAGCACCGGGGCCAACGTCACCTTCCGGACAGAGCGAGGGGACCCGCTGATCGTCTTCACCACCCGTCCGGATACCCTCTGGGGCGCCACCTTTATGGTACTGGCCCCGGAGCACCCGCTGGTGGACGAGTTGACCCCGCCCGAGTACCGGCAGGCCGTGGAGGAGTACCAGTACTTCGCCGCCCGCCAGAGCGAGATTGACCGCCTCTCCACCGAGAAGGAGAAGACGGGCCTCTTCATCGGCGCGTACGCCGTCAACCCCGTCAACGACGAGCGCATCCCCATCTGGATTTCCGACTACGTCCTGATGACCTACGGGACGGGGGCCATTATGGCCGTCCCGGCCCACGACGACCGGGACTTCGCCTTCGCCCTCAAGTTCGGCCTGCCCGTCATCCCCGTCATTGACCGGCCCGACGGCGCGGCCCGATCCTTCGTCCGACCGGGCGCCGTCCGGGACGGGTTCGCCCAGGCCCTGGCGGAGGCCGGGTTCTCCGTGGAGGAACGGGACGGAGGGCTGGCGGTCTCCCTCTCCCGTGAGACCGCCGACCGGTACATCGGACTGGTCCGAGAGTACCTGCAGCCCCGCGCCTGGGTGGAGGTCGTCGGCGGCCCGTGGCTCTTCGTCTTTGCCGACGGGGTGCTCTCGGTGGACAGTCTGGCGGGGGAGCGGCGCGTCCTGGAGCGATGCCGGGACCTGGACCCCACCGCCGGGGAGTCCCGGACCGTCGCGGAACTGCTCTGGCGCGTCCCCTTCTACCGGGACGTCCTCTTCCACGCTGAGTACGGTCCGATGATCAACTCCGGCCCGCTGACCGGCACCCCCGGCGACGTCGCGGTCCAGCGGACGACGGAGTGGCTGGCGGAGCGCGGGGTGGGAGAGTTCGCGGTCAACTACCGGCTGCGCGATTGGTGCATCAGCCGTCAGCGGTACTGGGGCGCGCCCATCCCCATCATCTACTGCGACCGCTGCGGCATCGTCCCCGTCCCCTACGAGGACCTGCCCGTCCTGCTGCCCACCGACGCGGTCATCCCGCCCACCGGGGAGAACGCGCTGAAGTACCACGAGGGGTTCCTGCACACCACCTGCCCCCAGTGCGGCGGCCCGGCCACCCGCGAGACCGACACCATGGACACCTTCGTCTGCTCGTCCTGGTACCAGTATGCCTACCTGAGCCCGTACTACAAAGAGGGCGAGCCGGCCCACGCCGACTCCATCCCCTTTGACCCCGAAGAGGGGAAGTACTGGCTCCCGGTGGACGTCTATACCGGCGGGGTGGAGCACGCCACCATGCACCTCATCTACACCCGCTTCTTCACCAAAGTGATGCGGGATATGGGGCTGGTGGACTTTGATGAGCCGATGACCGTCCTGCGCAACCAGGGCATCATCCTGGGGGAGGACGGGGAGAAGATGTCCAAGAGCCGGGGGAACGTGGTGGCGCCGGACGACCTGGTGGAGCGCTACGGCGCGGACACCGTCCGGGGCTACCTGATGTTCGGCTGGCGCTGGGAGCAGGGCGGCCCGTGGGACTCCAAAGGGATTGAGGGGGTCTACCGCTGGCTCCACCGGGTCTGGAACCTGGTTCTGGAGCCGGGGGGTCGTAGCGCAGGCTGTCAGCCTGCGCCGAAAGAAATCGCCGACCTGCGCCGCTGGACGCACCGGACCATCCAGCGGGTCACGGAAGACCTGGAGAACTTTGAGTTCAACACCGTGATCTCCGCGCTCATGGAGTTCACCAACGTGCTCCAAAAGGCGAAGGAGACGGCCGTCTACGGGACGGAGGCCTGGGAGGAGGCCATCCAGACCCTGCTCCTGCTGCTGGCCCCCTGCTGCCCGCACATTACGGAGGAGTTGTGGGTGCGGACGGGCCGGCCCTACAGCATCCACCTGCAGCCCTGGCTCCAGTACGACCCCAACCTGCTGGTGGAGGAAGTGGTGACGCTGGTGGTGCAGGTGAACGGGAAGGTCCGGGCCCGGCTGGAGGTCCCGGCGGACATCAGCGAGGAGGCGGCGCGGGAGGCGGCGCTGGCCCACCCCAACGTGCAGAAGTACATCGCGGGGAAAGAGGTCCGGCAGGTTGTCTACGTGCCGGGGCGGCTGGTCAATATTGTGGTGTAGGACAACTGCCTCACCCCACCCCCGCCGCCTGCGGCGGCAGCGGCGAAGCCGCTGGGGGTGGGGTGAGGAACGCTTTACTCCATCGTCCCGAAGCGGGTAAGGACCACCGCGCCCAGCCCCGCGCAGGTGACCAGGAATCCGCCGACCCAGCCCACGCAGGGGATCAGGTTCAGCAGGTCCACCAGCAGCGTCAGGAGCCCTGCGCCCAGCGCGGCGGTCCAGAAGGGCGCCACCGCCCGGGAGGTCAGCGTCGGCATCAGCCGCTCGCCGACGACGATGCCAATGGCCAACTGCCCGAACAGGACCGCGACCACCAGCGCGACCGCCACTGCGGCCCCCACCGGGGAGAGGCAGAGGGTGATGATGAGCCCGACCGCCAGCAGGATGCCGACGATCAGCGTCAGCAGGCCCATGCCGAAGGCGTTGAGGGGCCGCTCCAGCGCGCTCCGCCCGACCCGCGTGGCCGCCCGGGGCCACAGCAGGGCCACCAGCCCGGCCAGTCCGGCCATCACCACCGTCCGCAGGAGAAGCCCCAGCCCCCGCATAGCGACCTGGAAGGCCATCGCGGGCAGCCCGTCCGAGGGCCAGTACGGGTAGACGGGAATGGGGACCGCCCCCCACCCCCAGCGCCACCAGGACCACCGGGGGGGATTCACCAACTGCTGACCGCGCACCTGGGCGCCCACTTCCCGCTCCACCGTTCCCCCCAAGGCCACCAGCCCGCCGTAAATCCGGGCCGTTTCCCGCAGGAGAACGTCGCCCCCCATCGCGACGACATCCTTCTCCACGGTTCCAGCGATTTCCACGTCGCCGCCCCAGGCCAGCAGACTGCCTTCCAACTGGCTATCGGCCTCTATGCGCACGTCTCCGCCGAAGACAATCAGGTCACCCGCCATCGTCTGACCGCTCTGCAGGGTGAAGTCCCCCCAGACGACCTGCCCCGGCGGCTGTCCGTCCGAGGCGAAGGCCGGCACAGCGGCCATCAACATTATCGCCACCACCAGAAGCGTTTGCAGAATGCGCGTGAACCGCATGGGAATACCTCCATTGACTTGATTTGTAGGGTAACGGCAGTAGAATCCGTGTCATCCGTGTCCTTATTCATAGCACGCGGATGAACACGGGTTGAACGAATAGGCACGGATCAACATCCGTGAAAACCCGTACCATCCGTGTCTATCCGTGTCCGATTCAAAATAGCACACGGATGAACACGGGTTGAACGGATGGGCACGGATCAACATCCGTGAAAACCCGTACCATCCGTGTCTATCCGTGTCCGATTCAAAATAGCACACGGATGAACACGGGTTGAACGGATGGGCACGGATCAACATCCTTGAAAACCCGTGTCATCCGTGTCTATCCGTGTCCTATCTCCGAAGGCCTGTTATTCGGATTCCAGGGTAACGCTGCCCACACCCGCCGTGAGGGTGACCTGGAGGGTCGCCCCGGCCCCTCCGTAGGCCCCGTTGAGGTAAGCGCCCTCGGAGAGATGCCAGTCTCCGCGGGTCTGAATGTTGCTCAGCCCGCCCTCCACCGCGACCCGCACCCCCACATTTTGAGGGAAACGCAGAGTGATTGCCCCCACCCCCGCGGTCACCCTGACCCGGGCGGAATCCGCCCAGGGGCCGGTGAAATCCAGGATCAGGTTGCCGACCCCGCCCTCCACCTGAACGTCCCGGGGACGGGCGTAGCCGATGCCCCGTACCTCCACGTTGGCGGCCCCGGCCCGGAGCAGGAGACGGTCCATCGGGACAGCGTTGGGCGTCTCCCAGCGCACGACCATATCCGAGGCGCCGGTCTCCAGGGAGAAACGGGTCAGCGCCAGGCCATCCAGGTCCAGATGCCCCTTTGCGGCACCGACCTGCAGTTTCAGGCTCATCGGGACCCGGGGGGCCAGATAGAGGTCCCACTCGTTCTCCGCTCCGGGGCCGGGCATCCCGCGGGTGTCGGGCTGGGCGACCCTCAGGACCCCGTCCTTCCAGGTCACTTCCGGCTTCCAGGCGGGGACGTTGGTCCGGAAGAGGCCGGAGAAGAGGACCTCTGGCTCTCCGGCGGCCAGCGTCAGTTCGCCCGTGCCCAGAGTGATCTCCACATACGCAGTCGTCGGACCCTCCAGAGGGATTTCCTCCCAGTACTCCTGCATCGGCCCGACTTCCAGGGTGGGTACGCCGGGCATAGAAATACCGGGGACCGTTATCGTACACGCCAGACTGCTCATCACCACCAGCAAAATGGGCCATACCAATACCGTTTTCCGCATCGCTCCTCCTTATCACGTTTCACGCTTTACGTTTCACGTTTCACGTTTCACGTAGCAACCACCTGCCATCGGCGCAGCAACCCCCACCACAGCCCGGCCAGGAGCATCGCCGTCATCAGACTGCAGAGGGCCAGCGGGAGCATCTGGACCAGCAGCGCGCCGGCCAGCAGGCCCAGCGAGTTCAGGAGCAGGCGGGCCGCGCCGACCAGGTGGTCCAGCAGGAGGCCGCCGCTATGGGAGACGACCACTGCCAGGCCTGCCAACCCGGGCAACGCCCAGAGAATCGGCAGGATGCTGATCAGGATGACCAGGGCGGTTCCCGCCGCCAGGACCAGACCGCCGAAGAAGGCGCGCTGCCGGGCCCGGCGCCGGTCCACCTGAGCCATTACCCGCCCGACGAACCCTGGCGGCGGGGAGAGAAGGGGCGCCTGTTGCAGGACCTCCTCGGCGGCCAGGAGTCCCTCCCACCGGGCCCGACAACGATCGCAGACCTCCAGGTGGGCCTCCAGAGCGCGCCATTCCCGGTCCGGCAGTTCGCCATCCAACGCCCGCATCATCCGTTCCAGAGATTCCTCGCATTCCATATCCCCTACTCCCTACTCCCTACTCCCTACTCCATACTCCCTGCTTCTCCCAACATCCGGGCCAGCGCCAGCCGGGCACGGTGGAGCCGCGACTTCACCGCGCTGACCGTTGTTCCCAGAATCTGGGCCATCTCTTCGTAGGAGCAATCGTACCAGTACCGCAGGGTCACCACCGCCCGGTCCTCGGCAGGAAGACGCAGCAGCAGTTGCTGGATGCGCTCCCGCGCCTCCCACGCGGCGAAGGCGTCGCCGGGGTCCATGCTCACCCCTTCGGGGGTCAACTCGTCGTCCAGCGCCAGAACGGGCCGTCGGCGGCGGATGCAGTCCACACAGTAGTGGGCCGCGATGGAGAGCAGCCAGGTCCGGAAGGGTCGGGTGTGGTCATACCGGCCCAGATTACGGAACGCCCGCAGAAACGTTTCCTGAGCGGCGTCCTCCGCCTCCATCCGTTCCCCCAGCATCCGGTAGGCCAGATTGTAGACCGGCGCCTGATAGAGCGAGACCAGCCGGGCGAAGGCGTCCATATCCCCGTGTTGAGCCTGCTGAATCCAGGTCGCTTCGTCCATCATCCACTACATTATACGTCAGATCGGCCCAAAAGTCGCGGGCAATCGCGGGTTCACCAGGGCTTATCAGCGCTCTAATATTTTTCGTTCGTAGTCAGGCACGGAGCGCCAGCGGAGTGCCGTTCCGCGCCTTTTGGACGCCACTCCGCTTCGCTTCGTGGCTTACTACGAGCATCTTCGTTAGAGCGTTGATAAGCCCTGGGGTTCACACACCCAACTTGACAAGACGCGGTTCTTGGGTACACTTTGACCACTGACCACAGACCATAGACCACGGACCACCCGACCACTGACCACCGTCGTCTGTGGTCTGTCGTCTGTGGTCTGTCGTCCGTCGTCCATTCGCAACGAAAGGGCAAAGCCATGACCGGCGACTTCCGTTTTCCGCTGATACTGGGATACCTGCTCCCCATCGGCTTCTTTCTGCTGGGATGGGGCGGGATGGAGCCGGAACGGGCGCGGCGGGCCGCCATCCAGGGACTGGTGGCCCTGGCGCTGGCGACGGTGGGTTACTTCGCCACCGGGTTCGCCTTCCACCTGGGCGGCGCGGCTGTCTTCTCGGATCGGCCCGGACTGGACGCGCTGGATAGCATCTGGTCGCCCCTGGACCGGGTGCGGGGGCTGGGATGGGGGTTCATCGGGCTGAAGGGATTCTTCCTGGGCGGCGCAGATACCCCCCAGGCGCTGGCCCTCTTCGCTGCCTATCTCCCGATGGCCGCGACGGCGGTTCTTTTGCCGATGATGGCCCTCTTCGGACGGGCGCGGGGCGGCTGGGTGGCCCTGCTGGGGCTGCTGACCGGCGCGCTGCTCTTCCCGCTGGCCGCCTGCTGGGTCTGGGGCGGGGGATGGCTGGCCAGCATGGGCCAGACTCTGGCGCGGGGGCACGGCGCGGTGGACCACGCGGGCAGCGGGGTGGTCTACTTGCTGGGCGGGATGGTTGCCTGGGGCGCGCTGACTGCGCTGGGGCGGGAAGCGCCGCGGGAGGGCCCTGCCGAGATGCCCCCGGCCCACTTCCCCCTGCTGGCGAACCTGGGGGTCTTGCTGGTTGTCGTGGGCTGGCTGGGCTGGTCGCTGAGCGGGCCTCTGCACGCCGACGGGGCCCGCCTGGACGCCGGGCGGATGGCCGTCAACGGTTCTCTGGCTCTTGCCGGAGCCACGCTGACCTCCCTCTTCTACTGCTGGCTGGCCCTGGGGCGTGGTGACTCGCTGATGGTGGCGCGCGGCGCGGCGGGAGGACTGGTCGCCCTCTCGGCTGGAGCGCCGTTTCTCCCCCCGTGGGCCGCGCTGGTGGTCGGCGGTGTGGCCGGATTGCTGGTTCCGCTGGGCGTCTATCTGGTGGATCGCGTTCTGCGGCTGGCGGATGCCACCGCTGCGGTGGCGACGGCCGCACTCCCCGGCCTCTGGGGACTGCTGGAGGTGGCGTTCTTCGCCGACGGGCGCTGGGGGCAGGGGTGGAACGGTGTCGGGGCTGAGGTCTACCGGACGGTGATCGGGCAGGGGGTGAGCGGTTTCTTCGTTGCGCCGGGGTTTCTGGGCGACGGCCCGGGGCAGATGGTGGCCCAGGTGGTGGCGGTGGTCGCCATTGGCCTTCTGGGCTTTGCGGGGGGGTGGCTGACGATGGCAGCTGCGCGCTGGCGGCGGTGAGGCCACCGGGCAGAAAAGGAAGCGTTTATGCGGCGGTTCTGCCGCCGCATAAACGCTTCTTTGTTAGTTTCCATTCCCCTTTCCCATTCCGATTCACTTATGGCTGGTCGCTCTGGCGTGGGGGTGCAGTTTATCCAGCCCCCACCCCCACAAGAACGCAGCCGGATTGAGCGGACTCACCGGACGGTCCACCAGCAGGGCGAAGAAAAATATAAAGTGCCTAGTATAATAATAAGCACTGGTCGCCGGGCACGGTAGACCGATAGTGCCCAGGTTTCCCAAAACCGTCACAAAGCAGGGTCGCCGTGCCCTTTCCCCAAACAATCCGAACGGTTGCTGGGGC
>Ga0308415_1001237_pt1 | contig 11066 bp, 13 predicted proteins | sample HotsprSampleOS55_FD_203465 | JGI IMG/M metagenome (GOLD analysis project Ga0308415, IMG submission 203465) | Hot spring phototrophic mat microbial communities from Octopus Spring, Yellowstone National Park, Wyoming, United States - 20090730_OS55 ... | reverse complement strand
GCAACGGTTCGCTGCCCGCAACCGCGAGCAAGAGGTCCTCGTCGGCATGGTGCGAGTGGCCGTTCCGGACTACCCGCTCGCCGCGTTCCGCGAGGCCCTCGCCAACGCCCTGATTCACCGCGACTACACCCGCCTGGGCGCCGTTCATGTCCAATGGCACGACGACCGCATCGAGATTTCCAACCCTGGCGGCTTCCCGGACGGTGTCCGCCTGGACAACCTGCTGGTAACCGCGCCCCGTCCGCGTAACCCTCTCCTGGCCGACGCCTTCAAACGCGCGGGCATCGTCGAACGGACCGCCCGCGGCATTGATTTTTTTACGAGCAGTTGCGCAACGGCCGGCCCGCGCCGTCCTACGACCGCAGCAACGAGTCCAGCGTCGTCGTGGTCCTCCCCGGCGGGCAGGCGAATCTCGATTTCGTCCGCTTGGTGGTCGAAGAAGCGCGTGCCAGTCGCAACCTGGGTCTGGATGAACTTCTGCTCCTGAACGCCCTCTGGCAGGACCGACGCCTGACCACCGAAGAGGCAACCCGCCTCACCCAGAAACCCGAATCCGAGGTTCGTGTCGTGCTCAACCGCCTGGTGGACGCGGGGCTGGTGGAACCGCGCGGGGAGCGCAAAGGCCGCACCTGGCACCTTTCGGCGGCCACCTATCGGCGTTTGGGCCAACCTGCCGCCTATGTTCGCCAGCGCGGCTTCGAGCCTTTGCAGCAGGAGCAGATGGTGTTGCAATATGTGGACAAATTCGGCCGTATTACACGGCAGAACACGTGTACCCTTTGCCAGGTGGGTCCCCACCAAGCGTATCGCTTGCTTAAGAGCATGGTGCAGAAGGGGTTACTGATTGCGAAAGGCCAAAAAAAGGCACGCTATTATGAGCGGCGCATGTAAAATAACGGCGCGCCGTTATCCAATAACAGCGCGCGCAAATAATACGGCGGGTCAAACGGGTGGTTATGATACAAGTTGCTTTCCTGCAACGACCTGGAGTGTGAGATGAAAATGCACCCTGCGCGTTATTTTCCGATTCGAGCCGTATCAGCGGCTCTTCGAGGAACCCAAGGATGGACAGCCGTGACACAGAAACGACAAGTCGGCATGGCGCGCGAGCAACAAGCGGAAGCCGCCAAACTTGACGCCGCCATCGCCAAAACTTCCCCTCTCCCAGTGGAAGATGGGAAAGGGGTGAGGGTTGAGCCTCTCAGAGGCTCATTAAAGGAGCTGGGCTATGGCGGGTAATCCTGGCTGCGTAGAACATGGAGTCGCCCGCGGCGCTGTAATAAACGCAGCGTTTAACATGCGATCCAAACCGAGCCATGATTAACGCAGGCGAAAACAAACAACCCCGCGCTGGCCGTTACGTCCAGCAGCCCGCCGGCTACCGCGCCTTCATCCCGGCGCCACTGCCGCCTGACCCGCCGGTGGATTTGGCGGGTCCGCTACGGGCGCTGCTGTCTGAGGCCGATTACGCCCTTGGTCGGCTGGACGGAGCCATCCTCACTTTGCCCAATCCGGACCTTTTCGTGTTCATGTACGTCCGGAAAGAAGCTGTGCTTTCGAGCCAGATCGAAGGCACGCAGAGCTCCCTGCAAAACCTCTTGGCAGCGGAAGCGCGGTTGCACGATCCGAATGCTCCCGCCGACGTTTCCGAAGTCGTCAATTACGTCCGGGCCATGAACCACGGCTTGGCCCGCCTGGCTGAGCTGCCCGTTTCCGTGCGGCTTATCTGCGAGATTCACGCCGAGCTGATGCGCGGCGTGCGCGGCGGGCGGCTCACGCCGGGCGAACTGCGCACCTCGCAGAACTGGATCGGCCCGGTCGGCTGCACGTTGCGGGAAGCGACCTTCGTACCGCCGCCCCCGCACGAAGTGCCGCAAGCGCTTTCCGACCTCGAACGTTTCCTGCACTCCGACAGCCCCTTGCCCGTGCTCGTCCAAATCGGCTTGGCGCACGCCCAGTTTGAGACCATTCACCCCTTCCTCGACGGCATTGGTCGTCTGGGCCGCTTGCTCATCACTTTTCTGCTGACCGAGCGGAAACCACTAGCCCGTCCGGTCCTCTACCTCTCGCACTACTTCAAGCGCCATCGCGCCGAATACTATGACCGCCTCCAAGCCGTGCGCGACACGGGCGATTGGGAGGGCTGGCTCGCCTTCTTCCTGCGCGGCGTGGCAGAGGTCGCCCACCAGGCGACACAGACCGTCGCGGCCATCCTGCAGATGCGCGAAGAGTATCGCGCGCGCATCACCGAGAGGCTCGGCCGCGCTGCTGGTAACGGCCACCGGATCATGGAAAGACTGTTCGATCATCCCATCGTGACCGTCAGCACCGTGCGCGAGTGGCTTGAGGTGACGCCCGCCGGCGCAAACCAGCTCGTCAACCGTTTAGTGGATATCGGATTGCTGCGTGAGATTACCGGTTATGCCCGCAACCGGCGTTTCCGCTTCGAACCGTATGTGCGACTGTTCGAAGAGCCTGAGGAGGGAGAGGCATGACTTGGAAACAACAAGCCGGCATGTTGCGCGAGCAACAAGCGGAAGCCGCCAAACTCGACGCCGCCATCGCCAAAACTTCCCCTCTCCCAGTAGGAGAGGGGAAAGGGGTGAGGGTTGAGCCTCTCGGAGGCTCATTGAAGGAGTTGGGATATGACGCTTGAAGAACTGCTGAGAGCCAGGCGCGAAGAAATCCTCCGAGTATGCGCCAGGTACGGTGCTCGCAATGTGCGGGTTTTCGGCTCGCTCGCCCGTGGGGAGGCGGACGAACAAAGCGACATTGACCTGATCGTTGAGTTCGAGCCGGGCCGCAGTCTGCTCGACCACGCCGGGCTTTGGCTCGAACTCCAGGAGCTCCTGGGGGTCAAGGTGGACGTTGTGAGCAGTCGCGGCATCAAGGCGCGCATTCGGGAGCGAGTGCTACAGGAGGCCATTCCGCTATGAGGGACCCCAAGGAGCGCCTGAAGGACATTTTGGAGGCCATCGCCAACATCGAGCGCTACGCAGCCCGGGGGCGAGAGGCGTTTGAGCAGGATGAACTGATTCAGACCTGGATCTTGTACCACCTTCAGCTCATTGGGGAGGCGGCTGCACGGCTTGGCAGAACTTTTCACCAGGCCCACCCTGTGATACCCTGGCCGCAGATTGTAGCCATGCGAAACGTGCTCGTTCACGAGTACTTCGGGGTGGATTTGCAGGAAGTGTGGAGGACCGTGGAAAGAGACCTTCCCGCTCTGAAACACCGGATCGAGGCACTCGTAAAACAGTTGGAGGACCAAGGCTGCTATGGCGGGTGAAGTATTGCCAACTGGCTATGGCGAGTTGTCAGAGAATCTCAAATCGCGCATCCGTACTGCCAGGGTACAGGCGGCGCTGTCGGTCAATCGCGAACTGGTACTGCTCTATTGGCACATTGGCCAAGAGATTCTCCAGAAGCAGCAGCAGGAGGGCTGGGCGCCAAGGTCATTGAACGCCTGGCCGGTGACCTGCGTCGCGAGTTTCCCGATATGAAAGGGCTTTCCCGGGCGAATCTGTTCTACATGCGGGCGTTTGCCGAGGCGTACCCCGACCGGGAATTTGTCCAGCAGGTTGCTGGACAATCGCCCTGGTTCCACAATGTCACGGTTCTGACGAAGGTCAAAGATCCCAGCGAGCGGAAGTGGTACCTGCGGGCTTGTGTGGAACACGGCTGGAGCCGGGCGGTCCTCCTGCACCAGATCGAAAGTGGCCTTTATCATCGCCAGGGAAAGACTCTCTCCAACTTTGCCCGCACCCTGCCCGCGCCGCAGTCGGAGCTTGCCCAGCAACTCCTCAAGGACCCTTACAACTTCGATTTTCTCAGCACACACGATGCCCTGCTGGAGAGCGACCTGCACAAAACGCTCGTAGAACACCTGCGCGACTTCATGGTGGTGCTGGGCGTTGGGTTTGCCTTTGTGGGATCGCAGTTTCATCTGGGGGTGGGCGGAGAGGACTTGTACCTGGACCTACTCTTCTATCACTTGAAGCTCCGCTGCTTTGTGGTGGCGGAGCTCAAAACCACGGAGTTCAAGCCTGAATACGCCGGCAAACTCAACTTTTACCTGTCAGCTGTGGACGACCTCCTGCGCCATCCCCAGGACAACCCCACGGTGGGTATTCTCCTATGCAAGGAGAAAAACCGTGTGGTGGTGGAGTACGCCCTGCGGGATGTGAGTAAGCCCCTCGGCGTGGCAGAGTACCGCCTGGCGCAGGCACTGCCTGCCGAACTCCGAGGTGCCCTGCCTTCGGTGGAGGAACTGGAAGCAGAGCTGGCAAAACTGCATGAAGAAAAGTTGGAGGAGCAAGACTATGGCGGGTGAGTATGACACAGTCCCGTTGGGGGACGTGGCATCTGTCCGTTCGGGATTCGCATTCAAGAGCAGCGACTGGAGCGAGACGGGGATACCTGTGGTGAAAATCGCGAACATCAAAGGAGGTAATCTCGTGATGGACGGCTGTTCGTTTGTCCCTCCAGCCATCGCTGATTCAGCTGCGGAGTTCAAACTACAAGCGGGCGATATCCTCATTGCGATGACCGGCTACATTGGCGACGTTGCGATTGTGCGAGAGCGTGATCTACCTGCCGTGCTCAACCAGCGCGTAGGCAGATTTTCCATTCGTGATCCGCTGCGTCTGGATCCCCGTTTCCTGCTCTATGTGCTAAGGGACGATGACGTCCGCAAGGAAATCGAAAGCCTCGGCTACGGCTCAGCGCAACCCAACGTGAGCCCTTCGTCGATACACAGTGTTGCAATTCCCCTCCCTCCACTCGCCGAACAACGCGCCATTGCCCACATCCTCGGCACGCTGGACGACAAGATCGAGCTGAACCGGCGGATGAGCGAGACGCTGGAGGCTACTGCCCGCGCCCTCTTCGAATCATGGTTTGTTCGCTTTGATCCTGTCAGACGCAACATGGCCCGAAAGGGGCGCGGGCAACCCTCACCCGCCGCTTCGCGTCACCCTCTCCCACTGGGAGAGGATCGGGGTGAGGGTGTGGTCGAAAGCCACGCTTTCGACCACTTATTCCCCACCCGCCTGGTGGATTCGGAGCTCGGCGAGATTCCGGAGGGGTGGGGGGTAGACCAAATAGGCAACCACTTTCGTGTAACAATGGGTCAGTCACCCGCTGGAAACACTTACAACGAAAAAGGAGACGGATTGCCCTTCTATCAGGGGCGTGTGGATTTCGGTTTCAGGTTTCCTACCCGCCGAGTGTTTTGCACAGCCCCAACGCGATTGGCTGAGGCTGGAGACACTCTCGTAACCGTTCGTGCTCCAGTAGGGGACTCCAATATGGCACTCGAGCGTTGCTGCATTGGGCGAGGCGTAGCTGCGGTTCGACACGCGAGCGGCGCCGTTTCTTACACCTACTACTTTGTCCGCTCTCTGAAGTCCGTTTTTGAACGCTTCGAGGCAGAGGGAACAGTATTCGGCGCGATCACAAAGGATGCGTTTCTATCGATAAAGTGTGTGATAGCGCCCACCGAGCTTGTCCAACGCTTCGAACAACTATGTCGTCCTGTTGATGAAAAGATAGAAAGAGCAGAACGCGAATCCCGCCCCCTTGCCGCCCTGCGCGATGCGCTGTTGCCCAAGCTCATCCGCGGGGAGATTCGGGTGAAGGATGCAGAGCGGTTTTTGAAGGAGAGGGGGTTATGAAACGAGAGGTTAAACGTCTCCTCCAAAAGGCTTGTGACTCATTGGTCCTGGCAATCGAGCTTTTTAACCGGCCGCACGATCGGGGCCGAGTCAGCGGTACGCTGATCATGCTCGATCACAGCTTTGAGATGTTCATGAAGGCCGCTATTCTGCATCGCGGCGGCCGAATCCGTAAGAAGCGAGCAAAAGAAACCATCGGTTTTGACAAATGCGTGCGTATTTCGCTTAGCGACGGCAAGGTCAAGTACCTAAACCCTGAACAAGCGCTCGTGCTACAGACAATCAACGGCTTGCGGGACGCAGCTCAACACCACCTGCTCGACATCTCCGAAGGCCAGCTGTACGTGCACATCCAGTCAGGAGTTACGCTGTTCCGGGACTTGTTGAAGAGCGTCTTTGGTCAGGAGCTAGCTACCTACCTCCCAACGCGCGTGCTTCCTGTTTCGACGACACTGCCTACAGACCTGGCGATGCTTTGCGAATCAGAGGTTGCGGAGATCGAAAAGCTCTTGAAACCAGACCGCCGGCGAAGGCTCGAAGCACTGGCTCGGCTGCGCCCGCTGGCGATTCTGGACGCCACAATTCGAGGCGAAAAAGGTCAGCCGAGCGACGCTGACCTACGCCGTATCGCCAAAGAGGTGTCGAAGGGTGCAACGTGGGCTGAACTCTTCCCTGGGGTAGCGGCTGTCAAGATCGTCGCAGATGGGGCGGGGCCGAGCCTTTCACTCCGGTTATCGAAGAAGGAAGGCATTCCGATTCAGTTGGTGCCGGAGGGGACGCCTGGCGCTGCAGTCGTGGCGGTGAGACGGGTAAATGAACTGGATTTCTACAGCCTTGGCGCCAAGCAACTTGCCGAGAAAGTTGGCCTAACGATCCCGAAGGTAGTGGCAGTCGTGGATCACCTCGGCCTTCGCAAAGACCCCGAGTGCTACAAAGAGTTCAAGATCGGGAGTCAAACGCACAAGCGGTATTCGCCGAAGGCAATAGAAAAGGTCAGAGAAGCTGTGGAAAGAGAGGGCATCGACGAGATCTGGCGCAAGTATCTAGCAAGGGCCCGACAGAGACCATGAGCGCCTTTACTGAATCTGATGTCGAATCCGCCGCTCTCACCTGGCTCTCAGAGCTGGGCTGGCAGGTGAAGCACGGTTCGGAGATCGCCCCGGATGGGCTTTTTGCCGAGCGGCAGGATTTTGGCCACGGGGTGCCGGAGTGCTGGAGCAGCGGTTGCGCGATGCACTTTTGCCCAAGCTCATCCGCGGGGAGATTCGGGTGAAGGATGCGGAGCAGTTTTTGAAGGAGAGGGAACTATGACGCGCGTCTCGATCCAGCCTTCCATCCTGACGTGGGCCCGCGAGCGGGCCGGTCTTGAGCCGGAAGACCTGGCCCGTCGTTTCCCCCGGCTGGCCGCATGGGAACGCGGCGAACTGTCGCCGACCCTGCGCCAGCTCGAAGAATTCGCGCGGGCGGTTCACGTGCCGGTGGGTTATCTGTTCTTGCCGGCTCCGCCGGAGGAACCATTACCCGTGCCCGACCTGCGCACGCTGGCCGACCGGCCGGTGGCACAGCCCAGCCCGGAGCTGCTCGACACGCTCTACCTGTGCCAGCAACGGCAGGACTGGTTCCGCGAATACGCGCAGTGGCACGGTTTGCCACCGGTGCCTTTTGTGGGCGCTGCCAGCCGGCAAGACGACCCGGTCCGTGTCGCCGCCGCCATGCGGGAAACGTTGGGCCTCTCCGTGTGCGAGCGGCAGCAATTGCCGACCTGGACGGACGCGCTGCGCCAAATGGCAGAAAAGGCCGAAGAAGCCGGCGTTCTGGTCATGGCTAGTTCCATTGTGGGGAACAACCCGCACCGTAAACTGAACGTGGAAGAGTTTCGCGGCTTTGCGCTGGTGGATCATCTGGCGCCGCTGGTCTTTATCAACGCCTCCGATAGCAAGGCTGCGCAGATGTTCACCCTGGCGCATGAACTGGCGCACATTTGGCTGGGGGAAAGTGGCGTATCGGACCCCGAGGCGGGCCGCAAGCCATCCCACCAGATTGAGCGCTGGTGCAATGAGGTCGCGGCGGAGCTGCTGGTCCCAATGGCCGACTTCCGCGTGCAGTATCAGCCCGGCGCGTCCCTGACCGCTGAAATCCAGCGCCTGGCCCGCCATTACAAGGTAAGCACGTTGGTCATCTTGCGCCGGGTGTTCGACGGCGGCTTCCTGGACGAACAACGCCTGTGGGCAGCCTATCGGCAGGAACTGGAACGAGTGCGGACATTGGAGAGACGGGGGGCCGGAGGCGGGGATTTTTACCGCACCCTGAGCGTGCGGACGGGTTGGCGTTTCGCCAGCGCGGTGGTGGCCAGCGCCTTGGAAGGGCAAACGCTGTTTCAAGAGGCTTTCCGGCTGCTGGGCATCCGCAAGACTGCCACCTTCTACACCGCCGCCCGCGAACTGGGGGTGCTGGCATGAGCTACCTGCTGGACGCCAACGTGTTCATCCAGGCCAAGAACCTGCATTACGGGTTCGACTTCTGTCCGGCGTTCTGGGATTGGCTGTTGCAGAACAACACGACAGGGCAGGTCTTCAGCATTGACAAAGTGGCGGCTGAAATTGACGCAGGAAATGATGAATTGGCCCACTGGGCGCGCGGTCCGGGCAGCGGACTCTTTCTTCCCACGGATGCAGACGTGGCGGCGAGGCTTGGCCAGGTGAGCCGGTGGGCCACGTCGCAGCGCTACGAACCAGCGGCCATCAACACGTTTTTCCAGAGCGCGGATTACTACCTGCTGGCGCATGCTCTGGCGAGGCGATGCGTCGTGGTGACGCACGAGGTGCCCTCCACCTCCACCAAACGCATCAAAATCCCCAACGCCTGCATGGGGTTGAGGCTCCGGTTCATGACGCCTTACGAAATGCTGCGGCGGGAGCGGGCGCGATTCGTCCTGGGAAATCCGGGAGGTCCAGTTCCACAGTGAATACGACCTTTACCGAATCCACCGTCGAATCCGCCGCCCTCGCTTGGCTTTCGGAGCTGGGCTGGCAGGTGAAGCACGGCGCGGATATATCGCCTGCCGGCGATACCCTCACCCTGTCCCTCTCCCAGAGGGAGAGGGAAAGTTACTCCGAGGTGGTGCTTGAGCAGCGCTTGCGGGACGCGCTGGCGCGGCTGAACCCCGACCTTCCGCCGGAAGCGCTTCAGGACGCGTTCCGCAAACTTGTGAATCCACCGGGGGCAACCCTGGAGCAGCGCAACCGTGCCCTTCACCGAATGCTTGTGGACGGCGTGACGGTGGAATACCGACGACCGGACGGTGCCATCGCCGGGGCGCAGGTCCACGTCCTTGACTTCGACGATCCAGACAACAACGACTGGCTTGCGGTAAACCAGTTCACCGTGGTCGAGAACCGCCACACCCGCCGACCGGATGTCGTGCTGTTTGTGAACGGTCTGCCGCTGGCCGTCATCGAGCTGAAGAACCCCGCCGATGAGCAGGCTACGATCTGGACCGCCTACCGGCAGCTCCAAACCTACAAGCAGGAGATTCCGTCGCTCTTCACCTACAACGAGGTCCTGGTGATCTCCGACGGACTAGAGGCGCGCATCGGCACGCTCACTGCCGACCGAGACCGGTTTATGCCCTGGCGGACGATTACGGGCGAAGGGCTGGCTCCTCCAGAAACTCCCCAACTGGGGGTGCTGGTCAAAGGGGTTTTCGAGCGAAAGCGGTTCCTCCAGCTCGTTCGCGACTTCATCGTGTTCGAGGACGAAGGGGGCGGGAAGCTCGCCAAGAAGATGGCGGGCTACCACCAGTTCCACGCGGTGAACGTGGCGGTGGAGGAGACCCTGAGGGCGGCAGCGTTGCAGGTGAGCGTCATCGCGGAGGAGGCAGGGCGATACGAGGCAGGGCGGAAGCCCGGCGGGGAGCCGGGCGACCGGCGCATCGGCGTCATCTGGCACACGCAGGGTGCGGGCAAGAGCCTGACGATGGTGTTCTACGCAGGACGTATCATCCGTCACCCGGCGATGGAGAACCCAACCATCGTGGTCCTCACCGACCGCAACGACCTGGACGGCCAGCTCTTCGGCGTCTTCTCCCGCTGTCGCGAGCTCCTGGGGCAGGAGCCCATCCAGGCGGAGAGCCGCGCCCACTTGCGGGAGCTGCTGCAGAACCGCCAGGCTGGCGGGATCATCTTCACCACGATCCAGAAGTTCTTGCCCGAGGAGAGGGGCGACCGGTACCCGGTGCTCTCGGGCCGCCGGAACATCGTCGTCATCGCCGACGAGGCCCACCGCAGCCAGTACGACTTCATCGATGGCTTCGCCCGCCACATGCGGGACGCCCTGCCCAATGCGTGCTTCATCGGGTTCACGGGGACGCCTCTTGAGCTGGACGACCGCAACACACGCGCGGTGTTCGGTGACTACATCTCCATCTACGACATCCAGCGGGCGGTGGAGGACGGGGCCACCGTCCCCATCTACTACGAGAGCCGGCTGGCCAAGCTGGACCTGCCGGAGGAAGAGAAATCAAAGGTGGACGAAGAGTTCGAGGAGGTGACCGAGGGGGAAGAGGTCGAGCGCAAGGAGCGTCTGAAGACGAGGTGGGCTCGCCTGGAGGGGGTCGTGGGAGCGGAGAAGCGGCTTCGCCTGATCGCTCAGGACATCGTGAGCCACTTCGAACAGCGACTGGAAGCGCTGGACGGCAAAGCGATGATCGTCTGCATGAGCCGCCGCATCTGCGTAGAGCTGTACAACGAGATCGTCTGCCTCCGCCCCCATTGGCACCACGAGGACTACGACAAGGGCGTGATCAAAGTGGTGATGACGGGTTCGGCCTCGGACCCTCCCGACTGGCAGCCGCACATCCGCGACAAGCGCCGGCGCGAGGCGCTGGCCAACCGTTTCCGCGACCCGCGCAACCCGTTCCGCATCGTCATCGTCCGCGACATGTGGTTGACCGGCTTCGATTGCCCGAGCCTGCACACCATGTACGTGGACAAACCCATGCGCGCCCATGGCCTTATGCAGGCCATTGCGCGGGTGAATCGGGTCTTCCGCGACAAGCCGGGCGGGCTGGTGGTGGACTACCTGGGGTTGGCGCACGAGCTGAAGCAGGCGCTCGCGACCTACACGGAGAACGGCGGGACTGGCCAAACTGCTATTGACCAGGCGGAAGCTGTGGCGGTGATGAAGGAGAAGTACGAGGTCTGCTGTGACCTCTTCCATGGCTTCGACCGGTCCCGGTGGAAGATCGGCAAACCGGAGGAGCGTTTGGCCCTCCTGCCGGCGGCGCAAGAGCATATCCTGGCGCAGGAGAACGGCAAGGAACGGCTCTTGAAGGCGGTGACCGAATTGTCCAAAGCCTTCGCCCTTGCCGTGCCTCACGAGGAAGCCCTGGCG
>Ga0308415_1001235_pt1 | contig 11074 bp, 9 predicted proteins | sample HotsprSampleOS55_FD_203465 | JGI IMG/M metagenome (GOLD analysis project Ga0308415, IMG submission 203465) | Hot spring phototrophic mat microbial communities from Octopus Spring, Yellowstone National Park, Wyoming, United States - 20090730_OS55 ... | reverse complement strand
GCACGGCGTAGGCGGGCAGCGAGCCTTGCCGTAGGCGCAGTTTCTCGGCGTGCGCCGCCTGCGCTGCGTCGGGCGCGAGCGTGTGATCGCTCTCCACACGGCTGCCGTCAGGGTTGTGCGCTTCGGGGCGGTCGGGCAGTTCGACGCTCGGCTCGGGCAGGCGCACCTCGCGCAGCGCGTAGGCGCGCAGCGTGCGCGTCTGCATATCCAGCGCGAGGAACGGGCGTTCGAGGCTCGGCTCGTAGCCCGGCTCGACGGCGATTAGCCCGCTGCGCAGCCAGTGGGGCAACGCGAACGCCGCGAGTTCACTCAGCGCGAAACGCGGCTGATACCGTGCGCCCACTAACGCAACGCGCCACCGCTTGCCCGCATCCAGCCGACTGCGCAGGCGCACCTCGTAGACCTGGTCGGGCACGAGAATCGCCAGCGCTTGCAACCCCGCGTGCATCACCAGATGCACGAACGCGCCCAGCGCTTCCAAAATCCGCTGCCCGCGCGCAGGTTCGGGTGGCAGGCATTCCTGCCACGCCATCCGCTCGAAGTAGACCCTGCCGCCCCGCCGCTGCAGCAGCCACGCCTCCGCAGGGGTCAGCACCAGCGCGACATGCGCCGCTCGCCAAGTCAGCCACAGTTGATAGCCAACCACCCAGCCGCCCACAACCGCCAGCACGCCCAGCACCGCCTGCATCCAGCCCGAGAGCGACATCAGGCGCACCAGACTTTCAGGCTCCTCCCACAGCGCCCAGCCCAGCAACGGCAACACAATCAGCAAGCGCCACCCGATATTGAGCCAGAACTGACGCCCCGTCAGCGGACCCCAGCGCACGCCTACTGCCTCATACGGGTCGCGCTGGCAGCGCATGCACCGCTCTTGCAACGGGTCGCACCCCGCCCCACACACCGAGCAGCCCACCTGCGGCACGATATACCCTGCCCCGTTCACAACAGAAAGTGTACCTCATACTAATCACCTATGTGCTGAAACCGAAGCGTCAACAACAAGCGCGGAGTTCGTAATTGCCCCCCTCCTTCAGGTTCCCCCCGCTTCGCGAGGGGAACCGAGCCGCGCGCCTACTCGGTTCCCCCTGCGTGCAGGGAGAACCTTAAGGACAGGTCTTGTGCCTACCCCGTCTGCATGTTGAAATCATATCGCGAAGGCACTTATAAGCATTATCCCCGCGCAGGTACAATATTCCCTGATGGCACACCTAATGCGAGCGGAGATTGGCGAGCAGCCCGAAGTGCTGCGGCGCATCGCCGACGAAGAGTGGCGCGCGATTCAGACCGTCGCCCAGCAGATACGCGACCACGAGATTCGCGCGGTGTTTCTCGCGGCGCGCGGCACCTCCGACAACGCCGCCGCTTACTTCAAGTACCTGTTCGAGATTCAGAACGGCATCCCGTGCGGGCTGGCGGCGCCGTCGGTCGTCACGATGTACCGCGCGAATCTGAACCTGCACGGCACGCTGGTGGTCGGCGTTTCCCAGTCGGGTCAAGCGCCCGATGTGGTGGAGTATGTCGCCCATGCGCGGGCGAACGGCGCGCTGACGCTAAGCCTCACGAACGACCCCGAATCGCCGTTAGCCCACGCCAGCCACTTCACTTTGCTGCTGCGCGCGGGCGCGGAGCGCAGCGTCGCCGCGACCAAGACCTACACGGGCACGCTCGCCGTCATCTACCTACTTTCAGAAGCCCTGCGCGGGCAACACGACGCCCCGCAACGCATCCATTATGCCGCCGCGCTGGTGGAGCAAGTCCTGCAGCAGACCGAGCCGCGCCTGCAGGAACTCACCGACCGCTACCGCTATATGCGCGAGTGCGTCTCGCTGGCGCGCGGGGTCAACCAAGCCACCGCGCAAGAGATCGCACTGAAACTCATCGAGACCTGCTATGTGATGTGCAAGGCGTACTCCGTCGCCGATTTTATGCACGGTCCGTTCGCGCTGATTGAGCCAGGCTTCCCGTGCCTGTTGTTCGCGCCTGACGGGGCGACCTTCGCAACCGCGTTGGAGAGCGCGTCCAGACTGCGCACGGGCGGCGCGGAGACCATTATTTTCGCCAGTGACGCCGAGATCCTTCGCCTCGCTCGCACCCCTGTACCGATGCCGACGAACATCCCAGAGATGCTCTCGCCCATCGTATACGCCGTCGCGGGGCAACTGTTTGCCTATCACCTCGCGCTGGCGCGCGACCTGAATCCCGACCAGCCACGCGGACTGCAGAAGGTCACCAAAACGCTGTAGGCTATGGAGATTTTGCGCACTATCGACTCGGTTCGGCAGTGGGTACGGGCGCAGCGTGCGCAGGGGCGACCCGTCCACTTCGTGCCCACGATGGGCTACTTCCACGAGGGACACTTGAGCCTGATGCGCCGCGCCCGCGCAGACGGCGGCGCAGTCATCGTGAGCATCTTCGTCAACCCGCTACAGTTCGGTCCTGGTGAAGACTTTGAGCGATACCCGCGCGACTTCGAGCGCGACCGTCAGATGGCGGAATCGGTCGGCGTGGCGGCGATTTTTTACCCCGAAGTCGCCGAGATGTATCCCGAAGGTTACCAGACGGAGGTACAAGTGAAGGAGCTATCGAAGCCGCTGTGTGGCAGGTCGCGTCCGGGGCACTTTGAGGGCGTGGCGACGGTCGTGCTGAAACTGTTCAATATCGTGACGCCTGACCGCGCCTACTTCGGCATGAAGGACTACCAGCAGTTGCGCGTCATTCAGCAGTTGGTGCGCGACTTGAACCTGCCCGTCGAGATTGTGCCGTGTCCGACTGTGCGCGAGGCGGACGGGCTGGCGATGTCGTCGCGGAATGTGTATCTGTCGCCTGATGAGCGTGCGGCGGCGACGGTGCTGTATCGCAGCCTGCAGTGGGCGCAGGCGCAGCACGCCGCGGGCGAGCGCGACGCCCGCAGGCTCCGCGACGGAGTCTACGCGCAGATTGTCGCCGAGCCGCTGGCACGGATTGACTATGTGGAGGTCGTAGACGCCGAGACGCTGCAGCCCATCGAGCGTATCGAGCGTCCTGCGTTGGTCGCGCTGGCGGTCTTTTTCGGCAAGGCGCGCCTCATCGACAACTGTTTGCTGGAGGGCTGATCACAAAAGTTTTTGATACCAATCGCGCGGGCAGAGTTTACGAAAACGAGCGAAATCGAAGACCCCCTCCTTAAGGTTCCCCCTGCTCGCAGGGGGAACCGATGGGCTTGGTTCCCCTCGCGAAGCGGGGGGAACCTAAAGGAGGGGGGCAATTATTGGATGCGCGATTGGTATGAGAATCCCCGCACCAAGTCGGGCGCGGACTCTTCGGGGCACGCGCTATGCAGTAGTGGTTCGTGGCTTGCCCCAGCCGCCGCCTCCGGGCGTGCGAATGGTTAGGATTGCGCCTGCAGGCACGCGAATCACGCCTTTGCCCACTTCGGCGTCCACCTCGCCGTCGATGTGCAGGCGGTTCTGCCCGCGCTTGCCTGGCTTGCCGCCGTGCAGTCCGTAGGGGGCGCGCCGTCGCCGCTCGGTCAGCAGCGTTAGCGTCGTCTCGGTCAGGAACTGATAACTGCGCACGATGCCGTCGCCGCCGCGCCGCTGCCCCGCGCCGCCTGTGCGCTCGGCAATCCGATACTCCAGCACGCGCACGGGGTACGCACTCTCCAACGCCTCAATCGGCGTGTTGCGCGTGTTGGTCATATGAGTGTGGATGGCGTGTGCGCCGTCGGCGTCGGGGTGCGCGCCTGCGCCGCCCGCCAGCGTCTCGTAATACACAAATGCCCGCCGCCGCTTGGGATCGTACCCGCCGAAGAGAATATTGTTCATCGTGCCCTGCGAGGCGGCGGGGATTCGGTCGGGCAGCGCCTGCGCCAGCGCGCCAAGCAGGGCGTCCACAAGCCGCTGCGAGGTCTCCACATTCCCGCCTGCGACGGCGGCTGGAGGCTGCGCATTCACAATCGTGCCCGCAGGCGCAACGACTTCGATGGGTCGCCAGCAACCATCGTTGGTGGGCGCGTCTTCGGGCAGCAGGCAGCGCGCGACATAGTAGCATGCCGCGCGGGTGACGGCTTCGGGCGCGTTCAGACTGCCCGCCGTCTGCGCCGCGCTGCCCGTGAAGTCAAAGCGCACCGTGCCCGCGTCGCTGGCAGGGGCAACGATGCGCACTCGAATCGGCAAATCGCGGTTGCCGCGCCCGTCGTCGTCCAGGTAGTCCACAAACTCGTACTCGCCTGGCGGAATCTGGCGCAGCGCGGCGCGCATCAGTTGCTCGCTGTAGCCCATCAGCATCTCGAACCGCTCCCCCCAGACGGCGACGCCTTCGGTTTGGAGCAGTTCCTGCAGGCGTCGGACACCCGTTTGGTTCGCGCCGAGTTGCGCCATCAGGTCGCCGCGTCGCTCGTCGGGCGTGCGCACATTGTGCAGAAGCAGTTCCAGCAACGGCTCGTTCAGCGCGCCTGCCTGCACGATTTTCACGGGCGGGATACGCAACCCCTCCTCGTAGATTTCGGTTGCGAGGGGCATCGAACCAGGCGTTGCGCCGCCTGTGTCGGCGTGGTGCGCGCGGCTCGCCACAAAGCCCACCAGCCGCCCCCCCACGAACACGGGGGCAATCAGCGTCCAGTCGGGTAGGTGCGTGCCCGCATGGTACGGATCGTTGGTCAGCACCATGTCGCCCTCGTGCCACTCGAAGCGCGGCAAGAGGTACGCCATCAGCGTCGGCATCGCGCCTAAATGCACGGGGATGTGCGCCGCCTGCGCAATCAGCCTGCCCTGCGCGTCGAACAGCGCGCACGAGTAGTCCCGCCGCTCCTTGATGTTGGGCGAACACGCCGCGTATTCCAGCACCGCGCCCATCTCTTCGGGAATCGCGCTCAGCCGCTCGTGGTACAGCCAAATCAGAGCAGGGTCGTAGCTCGGTTGCATAGGCTCTGTTTCGCACGCCACATAAGGAGTGGACGCCTGAGTATACCTAAAAGCCGTCCGCACACTCAGTACCCTTCGGAAGGTAATTACTTTTCGGTAAGTTTTTGCCCTCTGCCTTGCTACCTCCGTTCTTCCTAAGGCATAGTTGGGGCATAATTAGCGTGGAGGTCGAAACTATGCGATTAGGGGTAATCTTAGGGTTGGCAATTGTGGCGTCTCTGCACGCCTTTGCGCAGACGCGGACGGTTGAGACGGGCGATTTCTTTTTTCCGTGACGGCTATTCTCGCACCAGCGAGACCGTGATTGATGTGGGAACTGCTGTAACTTGGAGATGGGTCAGCGGTATCCACACCACGACCTCAGTAGCGAACCTATGGGATGCGCCTATCAATACCAGCAATCGCACCTTCACCTTTACCTTTAGGCAGATAGGCGACTATGAATACTTCTGTAGACCCCATTCCTTCTCGATGCGTGGCGTCGTGAAGGTGCGCAATCCAGGCGATGTGGACTTTGATGGATGCATCGATGACGCAGACTTGCTGGCGGTGCTGTTTAGCTTCGGCGCAACGGGTCCGCGTTATCAAGATGTGAACTACGATGGGGTTGTGGACGACGCCGATCTGCTGATTGTATTGTTCAACTTTGGCAGCGGGTGCTAAGGGATTCCCAGCCCCCAACGCGCGGTGGTCAGGGCAATCAGCGTCACCACTGCGATGCAGAAGAGGTTCAGCGCAAGCCCTGCCCGCGCCATCTCAACGATGCGAATTTCGCCTGACGCGAATACAATCGCGTTGGGCGGCGTCGCCACGGGCAGCATAAACGCCGCTGACGCGCCTACCGCCACAGGAATCGTCAGCAGGCGCGGGTCTATCTCCAGCCCGACCGCCGCTGCGCCCACTACAGGCAAAAAGGTCGCCGTCGTCGCCGTGTTGGAGGTCAACTCGGTCAGGAAGATAATCAGCGTCGCCACCGCCAGCACGACGACCCACACGGGCAGCCCTGAAAGCCCCTTCACGCTCGCGCCGATGGCTTTTGCCAGCCCCGTGCTTTCGAACGCGCTCGCCAACGCCAGCCCGCCGCCAAACAGAATCAGCACGCCCCACGGGATGCTCTCCGCCGTGCGCCAGTCCAGTATCGGCTTGTAGGGCTTCGTGCAAGCGGGCAGCAGAAATAGCGTCAGCGCCGCGCTCATCGCCACGAACGCATCGGAAATCGCAACTCCGAACTGGCGGTTCACCCACTCACGCGCCAGCCAGCCCACCACCGCGTAGGCGAACACCAGCGCGACACATTTCTCCGCGAGGCTCCAACGCTCGCGCGAGTCGAGTTGGCTCAACAGCGACTGGCGCAAGGCGCGAAAGTTCAAGTCTCGGGTGGGGAACTGCACTTGGGTCAGCCAGAACCAGGTGAACGGCAGCATCAGCCCCACGAACGGCAACCCGATGCTCAGCCAGTTCAGCATGTTCAGCGCGTAGTTGTAGTTGTCGCGCAGAAAGCCCGCCAGCAGCGCGTTCGGCGCGGTGCCAATCAGCGTGCCCACACCGCCAATCGACGCCGAGTACGCTATGCCCAACATCAGCGCGACGACGAAGCCGTGCGTCGTCTCCCGCCCGCAGGCGCGACGCACCCACTCCACCACCGATAGCGCGACGGCGAACATCATCATCGTCGTGGAGGTGTTGTTAATCCACATCGAGGTGAACGCTGTCGCTGCCATAAAGCCCGCGACCATCCCGCCTGGCGTGCGCCCCAGCCATCTCACGATGCCCAGCGCGAGCCGCTTGTGCAGCCCCGACTGCTGCATTCCCTGCGCGATGAGAAACCCGCCCAGAAACAGGAACACGATGGGGTCAGCGTAGCGGGCAGCGACCTGCTTCTCGTCGGCGATGCCTACCAGCGGCATCCACACCAGCGGCAGCAGCGCAGTCGCAGGGATGGGGATGCACTCCATAAACCACCACAGCGCCATCCACAGCGTCAGCCCCACAAGCCGCCACGCTTCAGGAGTCAGCGACTCAGGGTGGGGGATTAGCAGGGGCGCAACGCCAAGCAGGGGACCAACGACAATCGCAATCCCACGCGCAGTCGCTACGGAGGCGCGTCTCATCAGCCACGCAAGTTCGGCGCAGCGCACAGCCTTCCTGTCAGCACGGGAACTACGAGGCGCTGCCTATACTCGCGATGCTGACCTGAGCCGCGAGTTTGCTCGCAATCTCGCGGAACGCCTGTGCCTGCGCCGAATCAGGCGCGGCAATCACGGCGGGCTGACCTGCGTCGCTGGCGACGCTGACCGCAGGGTCTAACGGCACCGACCCCAGAAACGGCACATGCAGCCTCTCGGCGAAGGCGCGCGCGCCTGGACCAGGAAAAATCGCCGTGCGCGTGCCGCAACTGGGGCACACAAACTCCGCCATGTTCTCCACCACACCCAGAATCGGCGCGTTCAGCCGCCGAAAGAGCGCGACCGACTTGCCCGCGATCGAGGCGGCGACCGCCTGCGGCGTCATCACAATCACCACGCCTGTTAGCGGCACAAGTTGCGCAGTGGTCATCGGCGCGTCGCCTGTACCAGGGGGCAAATCTACCAGCAGGTAGTCCAGCGCGCCCCAGCGCACATCCATAAACAACTGGCGCACCGTGCCCGCCACAATCGGACCGCGCCACATCGCCGCCTGATCCTCTTCCAACAGAAAGCCAATAGACATCACCGACACCCCGTAGCGGCGTATCGGGATAATCTGCCCCGACTCCACCAGCGGATGCTCGCCCTGACAGCCCATCATTTTGGGGATGCTGGGACCGTAGATGTCGGCGTCGAGCAGCCCCACGCGCGCGCCCGACTGCGCCAGTGCAACCGCTAAGTTGACCGACACGGTGGACTTGCCGACCCCGCCCTTGCCGCTGGCAATCGCAATCACATGCTTGACTTCGGGCAAAATGTCTTCGGGGTCAAGGCTGCGCCCGCGCACTTGCGCGGTCATCTCCACATGCACCGCCGACACGCCCGGCAGTTGCGCAATTAGCCGCTCCGCCTCCGCCTTCATCTGGTCTTTCACGGGGCAGGCGGGCGTGGTGAGTTCAATCACCGTCTTGACCGCGCCGTCGCAGACCGCGACCTCCTTCACAAACCCAAGCGAGACAATATCGCGGTGCAAGTCAGGGTCGACGATGTTCCTCAAGGCGTCCAAAATCTGCTCGCGCGTTACGGTTGGCATGGTCGGTCTCCTGCGCCGATATTTAGCATGGCTAAGAGTATACCCGATGGGGGTATACTGTGGGTATGCAGCGGGCAACGAATGTGGTAGTGATTGCCACACGGCGCAGTCCCGACTCGGTCTCTATTGCGCAGTATTACGCCGAGAAGCGTAAGCTGCCCAGCACGCACCTCTTCACGATTGACTGCGTGCCCCAAGAGGAAGTGCCGTTGGTGGAGTATCGGGACACGATTGAGAAGCCCGTGATGGAGTTGCTGCGTCAGCGCGGGTTAGAGTTGAGCGTCGACTACTTGGTGCTGACGCGCGGAGTGCCGTTGCGCATTCGCGAGGGCGGCTTCTCGGTGGACGGTGCGCTGATGTGCGCCCCGCTCAAGCGACCGTTCAACACACAGCCGACGGAGGCGAACCTGAACCCCTACTTCGGCAAAAACGAGCGGTTTAGCCGACGCAAATATGGCTTCTACTTGGCGACACGCTTGGACGGCTACACGATGCAGCACATTCGCGACCTTATCGACAACGCGCTGAAAGCCAAGCGTGCGAACGGCGTGTTCCTGCTGGACTTAGACCCCAAGCGCAACGGGGGCGGCTACCGCGTGATTAACGAGAGCATGCGCGCCGCTGGGAAGTTGCTCAAGCAGCGCGGCTTCGAGGTGATTCTGGACGAGGAGGAAGCGTTCGTGGGCGCCGTGCGCGACATCATAGGCTACTACTCGTGGGGCAGCAACGACCATAAGTTCAATGTGCTGAGTTATCGCAGTCTGCGCTTCCGTCCGGGTTCAATTGCCGAGACCGCCGTCTCCACCAGCGCGCGTACTTTTCGTTTCACGGACAAGGGGCAGTCGCTGATTGCCGACCTGATTGCGCAGGGGGCGACAGGCGTGAAGGGCTATGTGTCGGAGCCGTACACGGCGGCGTTGTGCCGTGCGGAGATAATGTTCGACCTTTACACGCGCGGGCGCACGATTGCCGAGAGCCTGTGGGCTGCCAGCCCGTTCATTCTGTGGAAAGACCTCGTGGTCGGCGACCCGCTGTGCGCACCGTTCGCCTAATCGGTGGGCAGTGGGCAGCCACACAGGGGCTGCCCCTACAGTCAACGGCGTGGGTCGTAGCGGTCTATCGCGCCGTCGGGTGTCCAAGTCTGCTCGAAGCGATGCCACTGCGCGTGCCCGTCCACATAGGTGTAGTTCGCCCCGCCGCTGTGCCAGGTCATCGCTAACTCGCGGTGCGGCTCCACATAGTAGACACTGCTGCACTCGTTCGGGAACCGCCACGCGCCTGGATGGTAGTGGTCGGCGGTGGTGTTCTCTTTGACCTCCGCAATGTAGATGGTGCTGGCGGGCGAGACGATGGAGGCGAGGCTGTTGTAGCCTGTGCAGTCCTGCTCGCCCCACAGCGCGGGCAGCATCCAGAAGTTTGTGCCATACGAGACGCGGCGCGGCATACGCTGTCCTGGGCGCGGTCGCTCCCAGTTCGTGCTGGGGTCGCTGGGGCAGCGGTACAGCAGGCGCGTCTTGGTATACGGCTCCAGCGTGAACAGCCAAGTCCAGTACGCGCCTGACCCCGTGTGGCTATCCAACGGGAACCGCTCGTCGAAGTCCTGCAGGTACATCTGCACGGCAAGCCCCATCTGGCGCATGTTGCTGAGGCACTGCGTCTGCCGTGCCTTCTCCCGCGCCTGCGCAAATACAGGAAACAGAATCGCCGCTAAGATCGCGATAATCGCAATCACAACCAGCAGTTCAATCAGTGTGAAGCCGTTGCGTTGCATAGGATCGCCTCCTCTATTTTGGGGTGCGGAAGCGCTGCTTCCGCCTCTTGCTGGCGATTGACGACCCCCTCCTTAAGGTTCCCCCTGCACGCAGGGGGAACCGAACGGGCGCGCGGCTTGGTTCCCCTCGCGAAGCGGGGGGAACCTAAAGGAGGGGGGCAATTTGTAAACTTCGCTTGCGTGATTGGTATGATAAGGGTACACCGCTTAGGTTCTCTGCGTGCGAGGGGTTTGCGTTTTTTGCCCTCACCCCTAGACCCTCTCCCACAAGGTGGGAGAGGGGTGTAGGGGCGAACGGCTGTTCGCCTTCCCCTCTCCTCTGGGGTTGAGGGCACAACACGCACAAGTTGCTCCATCCTTACCCTCGTGCTATAGCGAGATGACTTGGTCGGGTGGGTTGCCCGCCAGCGCGGCGTAGAGGTCGGGGAAGCAGCCCACCTGCACGCCCTCGACGGTATTGTAGGGCACGCAGTCGCCTGGAGTGGTGCGCCCTGTGCCGTCGGGGTTGCACCAGCGCAGCTCGCCCTTGGCTAAGTTGCGCTCCAGCGCGCAGGCGTCGCAAATCATCAGCAGGATGCCCTTCTCCTTCGCAATCTTCGCCACGCGCTCGCCAATCGGGTCGCCTTTGCGCAGTACGAAGGCGTTATCGTCGAAGAAGAACATCCCGACGACCTCCACGCCATGCACGCCCGCCTCCAGCTGGGGCAGAATCATCTGCCCCAGCTTGTAGGTCGCGGCGCGCGGCGTGATGAACACATAGGCAACCTTCATCGCTTACCTCCTTTGCGACGCAGCGCGACCAGCCCCGCCAGTCCCGCGCCCAGCGCCAGCAGGCTCGCAGGCTCCGGCACGAACTCCAGCGTGTAGACCACCGAGTCGTTCAACGCCGTGCCATCCCACGCAACCGCCTCCACCAAGCGGAACTGGAAAATCAGCGGGTCGTCCTCACTGGGCAGGAAGTCGGTCGCGAAGATGATGTGCTGGTGTACCGCGTCGGGGTCGTTCGGGTCGTAGATCAGCGTCCAAGTGCCCGGCAAGCCCGCGCCGAAGATGGGATCCTCCTGACCCTCGATGACGCCTACCAAGCGCGGCGAGATAAACACCTGTTGAATCGTCACGCGCCGCAGTTGCGGGTGGTCGTCGCCCTCTTCGGTGTGGAAATCCCAGCCGACATCGGCGCCGA
>Ga0308415_1001233_pt1 | contig 11078 bp, 7 predicted proteins | sample HotsprSampleOS55_FD_203465 | JGI IMG/M metagenome (GOLD analysis project Ga0308415, IMG submission 203465) | Hot spring phototrophic mat microbial communities from Octopus Spring, Yellowstone National Park, Wyoming, United States - 20090730_OS55 ... | reverse complement strand
ATGGCGGAACAGAACGTTGGGAACCTCTCACGCAATGGTTGGCACGGGCATAGTAGGCGCCCAATGAGAAATCTGGGTTTTTAAGCGGCCTCTTAGATCGTGATCAAACATTCAGATGTCCGATCACACTCAGAGGGCGACCATGGTATCGTTATGTGTCGCCCTTTCACCATAGTTCGGATGAAGATTCGTTGCCGCGTATAACCGTCGAGAGGTTTGCCCAAGTAGTGGCCACGTGTGGACGCCGATGGGTATGACGCCAACCACGCGGTACTAGGGCCAGATCAGGATGGCGGCACAGGCGATACGCGGTAGGGGCGAGCAGTTTTTCGCCCCTACCTACCGTCCGTCTATCCCCGTCATCCCGTTCACCTGGTGCATCCGTTGGCCCGATTGACACGAGCGATGCGATAGGAACGATTGGGATCAACGATAACGATGCTATCACCATGATTGGCATCGCACCCATTGGCGGCAGATCGCCATCATCCGATGACTGGATTGATTTATGCCGTCAGATCGTATGCACGGAGTCAGCGTGTCGTGTCGAAGTGACGATGAAGTTTTTGATCACCCTCTTAGAAGACTAGCGCGACTCAAGTACCACTGAGTACGTAATTCGAGTGGCCAGTACTTGAAGTAGCTGTCTAGTTCTCGTAGGGTGTTTCTGTCGCCAATCCAGCCCAGTGCTTCTATCGCTTTGCGTCTGAGATAAATAGCTTGATCGCCGCTGAGCGAGAAAGCGGGCCGAAATGTACCTATAGCAAAGCGTGGCAGTGGTTGTCGCCAGAGGGCAATTTCTTCGATCAGTTGCTTGACAGTAAGGCTACTTTGTCGTTCACCATCAACAATGGCAACAGCACGCGAAGCCGCGCTCTCGCCGATCCAGGCCAGGGATTGTAATGCACGTGCCTTTACACTTTGGCTGAGATTTGTAATAAGTAGCTTCAGCAACCAGTCAATCACAAGTGGTTGACTGATGCGCAAGCGTCCGGCTAGGTATGCGATTTGTTGTGCGGCTGGATCAGGCATATCGGGTTTACGACGGATCAAGGTGACAAGCAATGGGATAACGTATTCTGGGTCGAGGAGTGTGAGAGCATCAGCCGCAGCCCACATGGTGTCAATCCAATCGTCGCTAATACAGGTGTCGATGGTATCAGATGGAGCAACAATCACACGAAGGAGGAACCGGGCATCGCAGAGTTGCTGTAATGGGGTAGTGCTTACATCGGCTAACGCGAAGGCAGCGATTGCCCGCTCAGGGGCCAGTGGTGAGGAACGAAGCAGATGCCTCAGCTCACGCCGCCCGCCCTCTGCTTTCAACCAGGCAGACATTAGCTCAATCAGGGATCGATCATCACGTAACTGCCTGACAGATATTGATGCCCGATCAAACGTCTCAGAAGGCGTGCTGCTACTATCTCTGCGCTTGAAAGTAGGGAGGTAGAGATCGCGCAGTGCACGAGCGGCTGCAATTCGGATGTTCGTGTACTCGTAGCGTGGCCCACTACTTGTCTGACGAACCTTATTCACGGATATGCGTCGGAGCTGTTGTCGAACTTGTGGATAATCAAGCTTACCGAGGGCGCTAACCAGAGCTTTACGTCGTTCAGGCTGAGGTTCTTGCCGTTCGTCGAGTTGTAGCAGGCAGGTGTCGATCAACTCATGCCGTAGAAATTCAGGCAAGGCTTGCATGCGCGATGGTGGGATTGCTTCTAAGCAGCGTGCAGCCAGAACTGCCAGCCGATTGTTACCGGCGCGCAGTGAGTCGGCGATATACTGTAGTAATTCTTCGGGTCTATCGAGAAGGCCGACCAGTGCATACAATACATCTTCCCACCAGTGCTGGCGTTTGACATCGGCACACAGTGCAACGATGTTGGCCAACAATTGCGCACGATTCGGGCTGTGATAGAGTGCTTGGGCTGCACAATAGGCAGCGACTGCTGAGTTCGTGAAACAAATTGCCTGTTGGCCGATGATGGTGAGGAGTTGGGTGTTACTGAGTTGACGAAAGAGATCTTCTAAGCTGTAATCTCGGTTACGACGCACTTGAGCGAGAATAGTAAAAACCTCGCTCAGCGAAAGATATTCGCTCATTTGCCAGCGTAAATGCCAGGCAAGTTGATACAAACTCTCGTGCGCAATATTCCCCATCTGATAAGAATTATCGAGGTTGCGTAGTTCCTGGGAGAGAAACTCTTCAATGATGTGATGATAAGCAATATTTTGCTGACTATTGGTTGAAAGGCGCTCGAAAATAAGGGTTAACATTCGTGGATCATTTGCCAGGTTGTACAAACGATACTCACGCATGCGTTCAATGATTTGCTTAGCCTGGCGGCGATTACGCTGACGAACATAATCGATAATGCTCTGTTCATCAAGCGGTTGGATAGCCAGTATGGTAATATTCTGATCAGCCGTTAAGGGAGTAAACGTCTGTGGTGCTGCGATGATGAAGCTCTGGTCGGGCAGGCGCTGACGAGCTGTGTTGAGATCGCGCAGCAATTCTTGCCATTGACTTTCCACCACCTGATCCAGATCGTCGAGCAAAAAAACCAGGCGTGGGCGTTGGGTGGGGCCTTGTGTTCTTCCGCGAAATAGAGCATCGAGCTGGTCGGCAAGCGCGAGGTGTTGCTGGCGAACCTGTTCAACAATATGATGGTAGATTCGTAATTCACCGCTCACCTGTGTGTAACCGTTCAGCGAGACGAAAACGCCGACCGGTGCTCTAACGTCAAGAAGTGCCTGCCGCGCTAAATCGTAGCAGACGCGACGTAAAATGGTCGTTTGACCAGACTGTTGGGAGCCGGCCAGAACGATACATTGCCCTTTGCCATCTTTGGCAGCGGTTGTTACCAGGTTTAACAACATATCGCGGGTTGAGCTGATTGGAGGGGGATTTTCGGGGCGACGTTGGGACAGTTGGGCGTACTGTTCGGCCGGAATCGTGATACAGCCAACGTCGATATACTCATAACCGGCCCAGCGTTTGAAATCTTCTTGTTGCAGTAACCATTCAATATAACTAAGCAACGCACTGGGCTGAAACAGACGTCCGGTCGCCAGGCGGGTATAAAGAACGGGTGTACTCCAGTTGACACTATCGGGACGATAAATGCGTCGGCGTGCAGTGGCAACCGCCAGATCGATAAGGCCGTTGCGCAACAGTATCTCGGTCAAGTGTTGGGTAAAATCACGGGCAAGGTCAATTGACACTAGTCGCTGCATTGCCAGTACTGCCGGGATCCCACTATCGGCGATGAGACGGGCAGCTAAATTGCTCAGCGGGGCTTGAAGATCAACCGTAGCACTGTTGCAGGCGATCAGTGCGATCATCGTTGGTTGATGGGAAGCTGGCAATTGGGCCAGAATACGGGCAAATTCCATGCCATCGAGGAGTCGACCACGCCGTTGCGCACCATGTTCAAGCAAGAGGCGAGTACCGTATGCTGGCGCAAAGAGGGCGTGACCCAAATAGAGCACGATATCGTAGCCACGTTCGTTCTGTTGTTGGAGGGAACCTTGTTCTAACGCAGTACGAAGTTCTGCTTCTCCGGCACGGGGCAGAATATCGCAAGACAACTGTCCGGTATCAATAAACGGACGAAAACGCTGGCGAAAATCTTGCTCGGTCGCGTTGCGGTCGAAGGGTGATAAACGCCAGCGTTCGAGATCAGAAGGTTCGCTCAGCACTATGAGCATGCGAATGGGACGGTGATCAAGCGGATCACGCAGTGGAAACTGCTCGCTATCGATGTAGCGCGAAAATAAGATATGATCACTCGTGGCAAGCGGTAAGGCCTGCCCTTGATTGTCTGCTGTCGGGAAGTGCAGCAGTTCCCATGGAATAGCCTGAAGCTCAACGTCGAGCGGATCGAGCGCTAATCGAAGGCGGAGTGGTTGTTGGTTTTGAATGGCAAGTTGCCTTGCCGTGAGCACGGCATGTCGCAAGCGACCGGGAAAGAGGCGTTGGAAGAGCGCCTGACCGAAGCGAGCAATACTGTCGGGATCATTCGATTCGGGGAGAGGCAAATTAAATTGTACATCTTCACTTGCGACAAGACGGCGACCGTCGCCATACTGTAATTCGATAGTGTATGTATTTAGCTGTGAAAATCCTTGGTTGCGTCGCAGTGGTCGTACAAGTAAATCGGTACGATGATCCATAGTTTGTTTCACCTTTGGCCCGGACATTGTTGGTGTATAGTGTAGCATAGTGGTTGGTCAGGAAGTAGGGGTAAGATGCTTTCCCTCTCTGAATAAGTTTGGAGAGGAGAAATGATCGGTAGGGGTAGATTGAGGCCTCTGCCACGGTAGAGCACATTCCAGCGGCCCGCACTCTCGGACGACTGTGCAGGTCGGAGGACGTTTTGAGCGTCTGAATGACGTTCCGCGCTCGTAATGTATCCGTTCGTGCGCAGAGAAATGGTGCTTTCATCGTACCAGAGGATGAACACCTGAAGACCCTCACACACTTATCTCGATTGCCGATACACCTTCCCTGGAATAGGTATAACGCTTGTCTCTAGCGTGATATACTGTGATTGTGTCAAATATCACAGTTTCTGAAGAGGAAGTCGTATGAGCAAAATCATCGCACCAGAGTGTGAATGGTCGCATCTGATGGCGCAGTTACGGGCAGCAGTTCCTGAAGCCTTTAACGCTGAAGGACACGTCCTCAATTTGATTGAGGGAACCTGGGGTTGGCCCGGCCATGGGAAACATTACAGTACCGCTATTGATGGTAGTGAATTAGGTCGGATGCCGATGATTGATCTGGATACTGCAAAACGGGCGGTTCGTTTTGCTGCTCGTGAGCATGAACAATGGGCGAAAACCGATCTTGATGAGCGACGACGGCGAGTGCGTGAAGCGATAGATGGGTTGCGACAGTACCGTGATTTGATCGTGTACCTGCTGATGTGGGAAATTGGCAAGCCGTATCATCTGGCGTGTGATGATGTTGATCGTTGTCTTGATGGGGTCGAATGGTATCTCGACCAGATCGAGTGGATGATGAATGGACGCCGGCCACTGGGTTTGATCTCCAATATCGCTTCGTGGAATTACCCGTACTCGGTGCTTATGCACGCTGTGCTGGTACAGACGCTGGCCGGTAATGCGGTGATTGCCAAAACCCCATCAGACGGTGGCCTGTTTTCGCTTACGCTAGGCTTTGCCATTGCCCGTCGGGCCGGTTTACCCGTTTCGTTGGTGAGCGGCTCAGGTGGTGCACTGAGTGATGCACTGGTGCGGAATGCCGATGTGGCTTGTCTGGCATTTGTCGGCGGGAGAACGAATGGTCGTGACATTGCAGCTTCACTGTACGACCGCAATAAGCGCTACATGCTCGAGATGGAGGGGGTCAACTGTTACGGAATATGGGATTTCTCCGATTGGGCAAATCTGGCGCAGCAGATTAAGAAAGGGTTTGCTTACGGGAAACAACGCTGTACGGCTTACATCCGTTACGTTGTGCAGCGCCGCCTCTTTCCTAAATTCCTTGATATGTACCTGCCGGTATTGAAGAGTCTCCAGATCGGAAACCCAGTATTGGTCGATCGAGCAGGTGATCCGCTGCCACGGCTTGACTTTGGCCCACTGATCAATGCCAAGAAAGTTGAAGAACTGCGCGTGCTTTACAGTGAAGCGATAGGGGCTGGTGCTATCTGTCTGTACGAGGGTGAACTAAATCCTGACCTGTTTTTACCCGATCAGGATATTTCAGCGTATATGGCACCGATTGCACTGTTGAATGTACCACGGAACTGCCGGTTGCATCACAATGAACCGTTTGGCCCCATTGATACAATCGTGATTGTTGATAGCATTGAAGAACTGATTAGCGAGATGAACGTCTCGAACGGTAATCTAGTCTCGTCGATTGCGACTGATGATCCAAAATTGGGGCAGATGATTGCCGGCGAGTTGCGGGCCTTCAAGGTTGGAATCAACCGAATGCGTTCACGTGGTGATCGTGAAGAGGTTTTTGGTGGTATGGGCGCCTCGTGGAAGGGGTGTTTTGTTGGCGGGAAGTATCTGGTCGAGGCAGTGACCGTAGGTGCGCCAGGGGAAAGATTGTACGGCAATTTCCCTGATTATACGCTACTGCCAGAGCAACGGTGATTGTTAGACACGTCATTGGTATGTTCTTAACAGTTGACAAACCTGTTGACAATCTGTCGGCTGAAGCATCGGCACAGCCTGCGATCAGAGTACAGAGTGTTACCAAACGCTATCACACTCGTACCGGTGAAGTGCAGGTACTAGCAGGGATCGATGTTTCGGTCGCGGTTGGCGAAGTTGTGGCCTTAGTCGGTCCGAGTGGCTGTGGCAAGAGCACGCTGTTGCGCATTGTCTCGGGGCTTGAGCAGGCGGATACGGGCGAAGTAAAGCTGTTAGGCCTGTCGCCGCTCAAGGCTCGACGTGAGCGTCGCTTTGGGATCGCGTTTCAATCGGCTGCATTGCTGGAATGGCGTGATACGGCGGCGAATATTGCGTTACCGCTTGAGTTGGCCGGATGGACACCGGCTGACCGTGACAGACGGGTGGCCGAATTGTTGGCGCGAGTGGGGCTGAGTGATGCGGCCGAGCGGTTGCCGCGCCAATTGTCGGGTGGCATGCAACAACGAGTCGCGTTGGCCCGGGCACTAGCCCTGGCGCCACCGGTGTTGCTGCTCGATGAACCCTTCAGCGCTCTCGATGAATTGACCCGTGAGCAGTTGCAAGGTGAGCTGTTGGATTTGCTTTCTACGATTGAACCGAAACCGGCTGTGCTGATGGTGACGCATAATCTGGCTGAGGCAGTATTGCTCGCCGATCGCGTGATTGTCTTGAGTCGGCGTCCGGCGCGGGTCTTGGCCGAAGTCACTATCAATTTACCGCGTCCAAGACATGCTGAGTTACGTGATGATGAGCGTCTGCACCTTCTGGTTGCCGAGTTACGCCGGGTGTTGCGACGCGATCAAAGCGATGGGCAAGCGGCGATGGTGGTGGAAATATGAAGTTGAAATATAGAAGGTAGATGAGGAGTACGAGGGAAGAGTGGGTTCCAGACGCACTCAACGGGCGGACGATGGGGATCAGTTCTGCAAGGTGGTCGCCTGGGAGTGAGGACCTCCTGCCCACGTTGTGCAGGGCAATGCAGTGTGGCTCGGCCACAGACCACCATCCGAATGGAAATCTGTGGGGCGGTTTAGGTGCCTGCCTCTCTTCCTCTTCCTGCGCTCCTCACCCTCCCACTACCGGGTAGGAAAGAACGTTGAAAATCCCTCTTTCTTGCACGCCGTTGACTGATATGGTATGCTACTCTTACCTACCCCTCCCTGGGGGGAGGGGTAGACGGTCATCTTGAGCGGTGGAGTGTCTGCTTCCCCGTGCGTGAACACGCACCTATCCGCGCGCGATGATGGCTTACGCTTAAACAATAAGGAATATCCTATGGAGCAGGATCAAAAGCAGCAGATCCTCAATCGCTTGAAGATCATCGAAGGCCATATTCGCGGTGTTCAGCGTATGGTGGAAGAAGATGCGTATTGTATCGATGTGCTCAATCAAACTCGTGCGATCCAGCAGGCGTTGGCCAAACTCGATGTGCTGATTCTGTCAAGACATCTGCATCATTGCGTTACGACTGCGATTCGGAGTGAGGATGTTGCTGAACGGGAGCGGGTGCTTACCGAGTTGTTGCAGGTTTTTGAGAATATTCATCGCTGAAACAGGAGGTTGTCGATGGTCACTGAGCAGTTTCGCGTGCCCGGTGTATCGTGTCAGCATTGTGTACAGGCAGTACGAAAGGAAGTTGGCACACTCAGCGGCGTGTCACAGGTCGAGGTTGATTTGAACAGCAAGATCGTAACCGTTGTTCACGATGAGAACGTTGACATCACCGATATTGTGATGGCAATCAAAGAGGCAGGCTACGATGATGTGACGCCGTTGGGGATTGCCTGTTAGTTACTACCGTTCTCTTTTGACTCCTTCCTTTGTACGCCGCGTCGGAGCCGATCCGAATAACGTGTGATCCAACAGATAAAATCCAATGATGCGTGCGGCATTTTTCTCCTCACGCGGTTGCCTGGGTGCGCGGGCCTCTGGCCCGCATCGTGCGATTCATATAACGCAGAGTGGAAAAGGCGGCGATGATGAAACGGTGATTATCTATGCCCGCATCGTGCGATTCATATAACGCAGAGTGGAAAAGGGCGATGATGAAACGGTGATTATCTATGCCCGCATCGTGCGATTCACATAACGCAGAGTGGAAAAGGGCGATGTAAAAACCATTGGGTCTTTTCAACCACACTCTCAGCTAAGGTTGGAAGACATTTAGAGCCTATTCGAAATATCTCGTTGCAGAACTTGAAATGAAGGTCAGCACAGGTTGCCCTGACTCGTGCTGATGCGAATACCGTAGTGCCGAGATGTGCCGATGGTCGAATAGCCAAAGCGGCACTCACTAGTCAAGGTGTAAGACGATGACGCGATACACTGCTAACCATACCAGCCGGGTCAGGAAGGGCATCCGTCCTTACCCATACCTACCACACTGCCGTGACAATATGGAGATGCAAGACACAGGATGCACCTGATGGCTAAATACGGGTTGTACATCATGGGCATCGGGTATGCTGTCCATCGGCGGTACCCACCGGTAGGGGTACGGCGCCGTCGTGCCGCTAATGGCTTGGGGTTCGCCCGGTGAGACAATAAACGTAGCAACCCTGCAGAAAGGGACTCCATCCTATGTCCGAATGTGAAATCAGATTGCCGATTACCGGTATGACCTGCGCGAGTTGTTCGGCACGGGTTGAAAAGGCATTGCGTAAAGTACCGGGTGTTCTGACCGCCGAGGTCAATCTGGCGAGTGAACAGGCGTTAGTGCGTTATGATCCAACGCAGACTCAGCCTGAGATGTTGCAGCAGACCGTAGAGCAGGCCGGTTATGGCGTGGTTGTTGACGAAGTAACCTTGCCGATTACCGGTATGACCTGTGCGAGTTGTTCGGCGCGGGTTGAGAAGGCGTTGCGTAAGATACCGGGTGTGTTGTCTGCCGAGGTCAATTTGGCGAGTGAGCAGGCGTTCGTGCGCTATGTGCCAGGAATGGTTGAACGCTCTGGGTTGGTAGCGGCGGTTGAAGAGGTTGGGTACGGCGTTATTGAGTCTACTGATGTCGGTGAAGCTGGCGAAGATGTTGAGACTCGGGTTCGTGAAGCCGAGATGAGCGAGCGACGACGGCGGCTGTTGGTTGGTATTATCTGTGGATTGCCGCTATTTGTGCTGTCGATGGCGCGAGATTTTGGCTTGATTGCACCGTGGCTGATCGGTGATGGGGCAGCGATGATGGCGGCAATGCGCGATGCAACCATGTCTGAAATAATGACGATGGTGGCAGCGCGTGACGATCTGCTGAACTGGCTGTTCCTAATACTGGCTACACCGGTTCAGTTCTACGCGGGACGCGATTTCTACCGCTACGCCTGGCGGGCACTACGTGCACGTACTGCTACCATGGATACGCTGATCGCTCTCGGCTCGTCGGCAGCCTATGTGTACAGTCTGGCGATCTTGATCAGCGGGATGCCTGGTCATGTCTATTTTGAGACGGCAGCGCTGATTATTACGCTGATTCTGGTCGGTAAATATCTTGAGGCGCGAGCAAAAGGGCAAACGAGTGCTGCGATTAAAGCCCTGATCGGACTTCAGCCGAAAACTGCACGAGTAGTACGTGGTGGACAAGAGGTTGATGTGCCGCTCACCGAAGTACGGGTTGGTGAGATGGTCATTGTTCGACCGGGTGAGAAGATTCCGGTCGATGGGGTCATAGTCACCGGCGAATCGACGATCGATGAGAGTATGCTAACCGGTGAGAGTCTACCGGTTGAAAAGCAGGCTGGCGATCCGGTTTTTGGGGGAACAATCAATCGCAGCGGTAGTTTCCAGATGCGAGCGACGCGGATTGGCAAAGATTCGGCTCTGGCACAAATTGTGCGGCTGGTACAGGAGGCGCAGGGATCAAAAGCGCCGGTGCAGGCGTTGGTTGATCGTGTCTCAGCCGTGTTTGTGCCCATTGTGATAGCCATCGCTCTGATCACGTTTCTCGGTTGGTTATGGGCCGGGGTCGGTTTGACGCAGGCACTTATTTTTGCGGTGGCGGTATTGGTGATCGCCTGCCCGTGCGCGTTGGGTTTAGCGACTCCAACTGCCATCATGGTTGGGACGGGTACCGGTGCAGCGCATGGCATCCTGATCCGCAACGCCGAGGCTCTGGAGCGAGCAGCCACCTTGCAAATGGTGGTGTTCGACAAGACCGGTACGATCACGCATGGTCGTCCTGAAGTTACCGATATTGTGACAGTAACCAGGCCGGTATTGGTTCAGGGCATGCACAGTGCGCAGGTAACCGATCAGGAACTCCTGCAATTAGCGGCAGCAGCAGAAAGCCGAAGTGAGCATCCATTAGGGGTTGCCATTGTCAAGGCGGCGCAGGCCCGTGGGCTGACGGTCGAACGACCGACGCGCTTCCAGGCAGTTAGTGGCGCCGGGGTCGAGGCTGAGGTGCATGGGCAAAGGGTCCTGATCGGTACGGTGCGCTGGTTGCAGACGTATGGGCTGGATGTAGCACCGGTGCAAGCATTGGTTGATCAGTTACAGGAAGGCGGTAAGACGGCAATCGTTGTGGCAGTTGATGGTGAGGTTTGGGGCGTGATCGCCTTAGCCGATACGGTCAAGCCAACCGCAGCAGAGGCGGTAACCCAGTTGCGGCAGCTTGGGATCGCGGTTGCCTTGCTAACCGGTGATAATCAGCGCACGGCAGCCGCTATTGCAGCAGCAGTTGGCATTCCGCTAACCGCTGTGTATGCCGAAGTAAAGCCAGATGAAAAAGCGGCAGTTGTAGCGCGCTTGCAACAGGGTGGAGAGGCCGGTAAGCCGCAACGAGTAGCTATGGTTGGCGACGGGATCAACGATGCCCCAGCTCTGGCTCAGGCCGATGTTGGGATTGCGATGGGGAGTGGTACTGACGTGGCGATGGAAACGGCTGACATTACATTAATGCGCAGCGATCCGCG
>Ga0308415_1001231_pt1 | contig 11084 bp, 11 predicted proteins | sample HotsprSampleOS55_FD_203465 | JGI IMG/M metagenome (GOLD analysis project Ga0308415, IMG submission 203465) | Hot spring phototrophic mat microbial communities from Octopus Spring, Yellowstone National Park, Wyoming, United States - 20090730_OS55 ... | reverse complement strand
TTCGTCCCCTGGCTCGCCGATACCGGGATCGGACGCTCCCGGCCACCCCACCGGATGAGGAGCGGACATTTGTGTACCAGGGGCGGGAGATCCGCGCCCACGGGTATCACGGCCTGGTGCGGAGTGACCAGAAGGTATCGGCGGACAACGCCACTTTCAGTATCTGGGTTTTTCGGGACCCGGCGTATCGGAAACCCCTGGTGTTGATCACCAACCTCCCGGTGAGCCCGGAAGCGGTTTTCCGCCTCTACCGGGAACGGTGGCCGGTGGAGCAGATTCCCCAGGTGGCCAAGCCGCTCCTGGGGCTGGAACGGCAGTGGGTGTTTGCGCCGGAGAGCATCTGGCGGCTGCCGAAGTTGGCCCTGCTGGCGGCGAACATTTTGCTCTACCTGGCAGCGGTGTTGCCGCCAGTGCCGACCGGGTTCTGGGATCGGCAGCCCCAACCGAGTCCGGGACGGCTGCGGCGGGTGCTGGCCCAGGGGGGATTTCCCCAAGATTTGCCGCTGGACGGGAGAATTCGGGAAAAACACTCGGTAACCGCCCATCTTCCCAAGGGAATCCAGGCTCATCGGCGTCAAAAAGCCCCTCCCAGGGGTGATTGAAGGGCCTGAAAGGCCAGATTTCTTCGCCAATTGGTGAAAGAACCCTCTACCGGAGACCTCTCCGGTGGATTTCCTTTGCCTGTGGCAGGCAAAGTTAGCGGAAACTAAGGTGTACCACTTTTTGGTGAAAATGCAAGTGGGGGCAATAAGACGTGCCAGCATTTTTGGAAGTGCCTGGCACGTTTTCCGGGAGTGTCGGGGAGGGGACTACAGGACCCGGATCATCGCCAGGCCCACCAGCGCGCCCAGGGCCATCCCGACCAGAATGTCCAGCAGGTAGTGAATCTGGAGGGCGACGCGGGAGAGGGAGACCAGCGCGGCCCAGAGGCCCAGCAGGGCGCTGACCCACCAGGCGGGAAGAACAGGGCTGAGCACCACCATGATGCAGGCAACGCGCGTGGCATGCCCCGAGGGGAGCGCGTGGCGGTCCAGGTGGAAATACAGCCCCGCCGACGGTCCAGGCGGCCGCTGGCGGCGGAATGTCCACTTCAGCGCGGTGGAGGCGACGCCCCCGGCCGTCATTGCCGTGATGATGCGGAGGGCCAGTTCCCGCCAGAAGGCGGCCTCGGCCAGGAAGAAGAGCGTCCCCGCGCCGGCCAGCCAGACGGCGGCGTCGCCGGTGTGGGCGAAGAACGTTGCCAGGTAACGCAAGAAGCGGGCCCGCAGCGCCAGCCGGGCCGAGAGGCGCGCGTCCAGATGGAACAACCGTTCCCAGAACGAGGCCCTGACGAGATCATCCATCGCGGCGTCCCTCCATTTCAGCCCGTACAATATCCAACTGAAACGGCTTATCCACGTCCATCCCTATCTCGGGGTCTCTGCAGATAACGGCCCGCCCCCGCACGTTCAGCGCCCGACTGGCCCGCCGTTCCGCCTCGGCCAGACTCATTCGTCGGGTCAGCAATCTCAGTACCGGCCAGATGCCCCCCAGAATTCGGGCCTGAGAGAGCGCGCTTTTGCGAGCATCCGCTACCTGCCGCCAGAGGTTCCGGTTGGCCAGCGTCGCCCCCGGCCGCACCAGAATCAGGTCCCCTCCGGCGAAGTCCCCCTCCCGCAGGTGTACATAGGAGCGTCGGGATTGGGGGAACCGTCCCTCCATAACCGACCGTTCCACAATCCCGTAGTACACATCGTGGTCGGTGCGCAGGCAGTCCTCTATGAACCGGTCCACAATCTCCGGAGTGAGCAGGGGGATGTCGGCGCTGCTGACGACGATCCCCTTCAGGTCGGGATGCACAGTGATGGCGTGGGCGATGCCCGCCTCGGCGTTGCTGAAGAGGTCGCCGTGGGCCGGGATGTGGGTGACGGGGACCGGCAGAGGCGGCCGGTCCTCTGGCGGCAGGCCGACCACGATGATGCTCTGAATGTAGCGGGAACCCGCCAGCGCCTCCACGACGTAAGCGATCATAGGACGGCCAGCAATCGGCAGGAGGCCTTTGGGCCGGCCCAGCGTGTACTCGGCCAGTGGGTCGTTCTCTCTGGGAGAACTTCCGGCCAGGATGACGGCGGCCAGTCGGGGTGCTCCGTTCATGCTCCCTTCGGCGCTACGGGTTTAGTGGCTGAATCGTAGGCTTCAGCCCCAGTTGGCGGGTCATCTCTTCCAGTTCCGGCGGGGTGAGTGGGCGGCCTTTCCCTGCCACCGCAACCAGTGCAGCTTCCATAACATTGGTGCCGAACGAGCGCCCCTCTATGCGGGGGGTGGAGGTGACCAGGTAGCGCGCGCCCCGCTGGCGGAACGTCTCCACGTCCGCCTCGGTGGTGGTGTTGGTGACGATGATTTTGCCGTCCAGCCGCTCCGGCATGTGCCGTTTGATGTAGAGGCAGTCCCCGGCGACGACGGTGGCCCACCCGTACCATTGGGGGAATTTGGGTTTGATCGTCTCCTGCTTCTCGCCGATGGGGTAGAGCCACTCAAAGGGCATCCGCAGCAGGATGGGAAGCAGAATACGGGCCAGGACGTGGAGGGAGCGGAGAGAACGGAGGGGGATGGGCAGGCCCAGGGCAAACCCCAGGTCGCCGAAGAGCAGGTCATAGTTGGCCTCGGCGAAGGAGAGGGCTATGTCGTACCGGTCCACTGCCGAGGGGATCAGCACTCGCTTGGGGTTCACCTGGGGGCCGATGGCCCTTTCTACAAACTGGGCGATGCGGCGTTCCAGAATCTGGCGCAGGCCACTGCCGTCCACCATCGGGGTCCGGCGGACTCCGGCGACGATTTTCTGGACGCTGTAGATGGGGTAGTACTGCCCGGCGACGGTCAGGCCCAGGTCAAACCCGCCGACGCCGAAGGCGTCCACCTGGCCGTCCATTTCGCGATAGAGTTGGGCGGCCCGTTCGGCATCGCCGTCGGTGCCAATGCGTTCAATCTGGACTTCTTCCCCACCCAGGGTGACCGTCACCCGTTTGTCGCGGGTGGAACTGCCCAGGCTGATGCTGACGACATGCTTCATTGGCTGGTTGCTCCTCCAGAAGTAACTACCTGCCCTGATCGGTTGCAGATAACGTAGCGCAGGCTGTGAGCCTGCATACAGGCCTGGCGGCCTGCACTCCAGTGGTGTGCCTTCGCCGGCGTCTTCGTGGCGCTTTCCCAGAAGTCCCCCTGGCAGGCAGTTACCTCCAGGAAGTGGCGCGCTGGCAGGATGTGCATCGTGAAAATTTTACTACAAATTCTCTCTTTGTCCAGCAGGGAGGAAAAATAAGGAATTGGGTTTGAGGCGGACGGCGAAGCCACCTGCCTCAAGCCCCCATAAATCACACCCGCTCGTAGGGGTCAAACATTTTGGCGTATTCCTGAAGGGCAAAGCGGTCCGTCATCCCGGCAATGTAGTCGCAGACGACCCGATACAGGTCTTCCCCCTCCTCCAGCCGGGCCTGGACCTCCAGGGGGAGTTGGGCCGGTTCCGCCACGTACGCCTGAAAGAGTTCGGCGACCACCCGTTCCGCCTTCTTCTGCATCCGGATCACCCGGGGGTGGCGGTAGAACCGTTCCAGGAGAAAGGTTTTCAGTTCCCGGTTCATCCGCTGCACCTCTGGGGAGAAGGTGACGACGTTCTCGGGCAGACAGCGGACCGCTTCGGGGGAATCCGGCCCCCACATCTCCAGCCGACGGTGGGTCTCGGTGAGCAGGTCGGTGACCAGCAGGCCGATGAACCGGCGGATAAGCCGATGGCGGATCAGGTCGGTAAAGTGGTCGCCCGGCCAGCCGATGCTCTCCTTCAGCCGTTCCCACCAGGCGATGCCTTCCAGGTCGCGCGGGGTGATGAGCCCGGAGCGCAGGCCGTCATCCAGGTCGTGGGCATTGTAGGCGATTTCGTCGGCGGGGTTGGCCAACTGGGCTTCCAGGGTCCCCCGTTTTTCAGGCTCAAACCCTGCGGCGTCGGCTACGTCGTATTCTGTCTCGTGTTTGACGATGCCCTCCCGCACCTCCCAGGTCAGGTTGAGGCCGCGAAACTCGGGGAACCGCTGTTCCAGGAAATCCACGATGCGCAGACTCTGACGGTTATGGTCAAAGCCGCCGTGGCCGGCCATCAGCGCGTTCAGCGTGGCCTCCCCCGCGTGCCCGAAGGGGGGATGGCCCAGGTCGTGCGCCAGACAGATGGCCTCCACCAGATCCTCGTTCGCTCCCAGCGCGCGGGCCAGCGTGCGTCCGATCTGGGCGACTTCCAGCGTGTGGGTCAATCGGGTACGGTAGTAGTCCCCCTCGTAGATGACGAAGACCTGGGTTTTGTACTCCAGTCGGCGGAAGGCGGTGGTGTGGAGGATGCGGTCCCGGTCTCGCTGGAAGGCGGTGCGGTAGGGGTGCTCCCCCTCCGGCACCGCCCGGCCGCGTGACTCCCGACTCTTGAAGCCGTAGGGAGCCAGGAAGCAGGCCTCCCGCTCTTCGTACTCTTCCCGCAGGATGAACATTGCTCCCCCTTTTCCGCTGCCCGCCTCAAGCCCCTCTTTTCTCCCCTGAACTCTGGCCTTTTTCAGAGCGGCGGCGGGAAAATCTTCAAAACCTGCCTCCGGCGAGGCAAAAAGAATATATTTTTTGTTGCGGCGGCTTCGCCGCCGCAACAAAAAATATTCTTTTTATCCCCTCCTGCCCACAGGAGGTGGCTTCTAAATATCCTTTTCCGCCCCCTTTCCCAAAAAGCCAAACTTGAGGAGGGGGATAAAGGGGGTGAGGGGGGCTAAAAGCCGCGTGAGCGCATCAGGTGTGGATTTTGCCCTATAGCGTTTTATGGTTTCAGGGAAAACTCCGGTGGCTTCTTTTGAGACGTCTCTGTCTCCAGGTAATGGAATACCTTCTCCCGGATGCTATCCCGCACCTGGCGGAAGGCGTCCATGCGGTCCACTATGACGCCGTCGGCCTGAGCGGGATCCGGGAAGCCCATATGGACCGCCCGTCCCGGCCCCAGCCAGACGGGGCACTCCTGGGCCGCGCTGTCGCAGAGAGTGATGACCACTTCAAAATTCTGGCCGCGAAATTCCTCCACCGATTTGGAGCGCTGTCCGGAGATGTCTATGCCCAGTTCGGCCATGGCCTGGATGGCCAGGGGATGGACGTAGCCGGTAGGGTGAGTACCCGCCGAGAACGCCTCCCAGCGGTCTCCCAGGAAGTGGTTGACCAGCCCCTCTGCCATCTGGCTGCGGGCGGAGTTACCGGTGCAGAGAAAGAGGACACGGCGTTTCATTGGATACACTCCTTTGAAGATCTTTGGAGGAGGCGGCCGTTATTGCAGGGCCTCCGCCAGGGCTTCTTCCCAGAACCAGGAGCGCCCGTCCTGAAGCATGAGCACTTTGTGGGTCTTCGCTTCCTCCAGGGCCCCCATTGTGGCGTCCTCTCCCGCCACAGTGGGGATGGCCCGCAGGCCGGCCCGTCGGAGCAGGTCCGCCCGCTGTCGGGCCCGTTCCACATCATGTCGGTCCACCGTCGCCGATATCTCCACCACCAGCCAGATCTGCGGGGCATCCGCCAGATGGCGGGGCCGCCCGCTGACCAGAAGGTCCACGGCCAGCAAATCCCGAAACTCTTCCTGGGTAAGGCGACCTTCCAGTTGGTCCTCTATCTCTGCGGGCAGGAAGGCCCGTGGTCGTCGCAGGAGATGGCCGAAGTACGACCCCGCCTTTTGCTGATACGTGAGTTCCAGGAGACGGCCCTCCAGTTTGCCAGTCCGGTCGGTGAGTTTCTGGAGTTGAACGACCACCTGCTCCAGCACCGCCTCTATGCGGGCAAAGCGGGCCTCTGAGGCCTCCTGGTATCGCTCCTGAGCCTCGGCCAGTTCCCGAAGCCGGGCCTCCGTCTGCGCCTGAGCCTCGGCCAGCCGGTCCAGCGCCGCCTCTATGCGGGCAAAGCGGGCCTCTGAGGCCTCCCGGTACTTACGGAATTCCTCTTCGGTGCGGGCCTGGGCCTCGGCCAGCCGGTCCAGCGCCGCCTCTATGCGGGCAAAGCGGGCCTCTGATGCTTCCTGGTACTGGGCCTGCGCTTCCGTCAGCCGATTCAGCACGGCCTCTGTGCGCGCCTGGGCCTCGGATAGCCGATTCAGCGCGGCCTCGGTACGGGCGTGGGCCTCTACCAGACGGTCAAATTCCTGGCGGACGACCCGAATCTCTTTCATCCGGTCATCCACGACGGCGACCACGGCCCGGTACATTTCCGCCGTCAATCCCTGGTATTGAGCCATGTTCACCTCCTCCAGATGTGCCTGCCCGATGTTATCCTCTCGTTGTGGGCCTTACTACCGGCCATGCTGACCGAACCGCACCTGGTTCACTTCCCGGTAGAGGCCCCGCAAGGAGAAATACAGGCGGCGGTAGGCCTGGTAGAGCAGGTCGTAGGTCCCGGCGTTCTCGGGCCGGGGGTCAAATTCCCGCTCCACGCGGACGACCTTTCGCAGCGACTCAAAATCCGGATATAGCCCCAGGCCAACCCCGGCGGTGAGGGCCATACCCACTGCGCCGGCCTCCCGGGGATTGGCAACGGTCTCCACCCGCCGACCGGTGACGTCGGCGATGATCTGCATCCAGGGCGCGCCGCGCGCGCCGCCGCCGATGACCCGCAACACGGGCAGCGGGAAGCCGAAGGTCCGCTCCACAATCTCTATCAGCCAGCGCAGGTTGTAGGCCACACCCTCGTAGACGGCTCGCAGGAGATGTTCCCGGGTGTGGTCGGCGCTGATGTTGAAAAAAGTGGCCCGCACCCAGGTGTCGGAGACGGGCGCCCGCTCCCCATACATCCACGGCGTGCAAACCAGATAATCGGACCCGGGCGGGATGCGCTCCACGTCCTCGTCCATCAGAGCGTAGACGTTGGGGATGTTGGGGTCAGCCTGCTCGTGGCGGTAGAACTCGTCGGCAATCCATTTCAGACAAATGCCCGCGGTCTCCATTTCGGCCAACAGCAGGGTCTTCTGCGGGTTGGCGGACTGGATGCAGGCGACGCCGTGGCGACCCGTGGGGGTCCTGGAAGTGGTGACGCCGATCCAGCCGGAAGTGCCCAGGTAGATATGGCCATCCCCCTCCCGGACAGCGCCAGCGCCGACGGCAGCGCCTGGCACGTCGCCGCCCCCGCCGAAGACCGGGGTGCCCTCCAGCAGGCCACAGGCCCGGGCCGCCTCCGCCGTCAGCCCCCCGACCTGGTCTATGGAACGGACCAACGGCGGGAACTTCGCCGGGTCTACCCCGATGTAGCGGAGCAGTCCACGCATCCAGTCCTTCTTTTTCAAATCCAGGGCGAAGGCGGAGGCACACGACCACTCAAAGACCATCCGTCCAGTGGCCCGGTAGGTCAGGTAACCGTTCACGTCCAGGAAACAGGACATGCCGTGGTAGACGTACGGCTCGTTCTCCTTGAGCCAGAGGAGTTTGGGCATGCCGTCCTTGCCGGAAAGTTCAGCACCGGCGACCATCGCGAAGACTCGGCGGCCCAGGAAACGCCGCATGATACGCACCGCGTACTGATTTGCTCGTCCGTCCAGCCAGATGATGGCCCGCCGCAGGACCTGTCCGTCTCGTCCCATTGGGACAATGCCCAGCATCTGAGTGGCGTGGATGACAGCCAGAACGTCTTTCGGTGAGACGCCGGCCCGCTCCAGCACCTGCCGGGTGGTCGTGGTGACCGCGCCCCACCAGTCTTCCGGTTCCTGTTCGGCCCAGTCGGGGCGGGGGTAGTGAACGGGGTAGGGCACAAAGGCAGTGGCGCGGACATTTCCCTCTGTGTCCACCAAGACCGCTTTGCTACCACTGGTACCAACGTCGTGGGCGATAATGTACTGGGTCATGGGCACCTCTTATCGCATCGCGTGTCTCGCGACGGAATTGGCCCGGGACTGACGCCGGTAATCTATACGGTCCATTTCGGTCAACATCTGAGGCTGATCCATCATGAGTCCTCCAGAAAAGATGCGCGCTGTTGGTTTCATTATAGCACTCTCCTGGTTGACTGCAATTCGGGGGGAGGAGCGGGGCAAATTCGGTGGTATCTGGGGAAACGGGCGGAAGTCATCAGATTCCTGATCGCCGCGTTCAGCGGCGGGCTCAGTCACAAAGCCCCTTCGGGGATCAACAAAACGTGCCAGGCACTTTTGGAAGTGCCTGGCACGCTCTCTCCGCTGGCGGAAAAAAACGGTTGCCAGGCAGGTTTCAAAAATAGCGCTTCTTCGCAGCGCAGGCCGCCGGGCCTGTGGGCAGGCTGACAGCCTGCGCTACGTTGTCATCAATGGACAGAGGAGTGGGTAATGACACCTATCCGCCAATGTGGGACATCGGGAGCGACGTGGGCAGGATGCCCTCATCCAGCGCGTGGCCGCGCGGCTTGGCGACGACTGCCTGCATGAAGAGGGCGCGCAGTTCCTCATCGGTGGCGCCGTTGCGGAGGGGAGTGCGCAGGTCTACGGTGGCGCCGGAAAGCAGACAGGGGAGCAGGCGGCCGTCGGAGGTCAGCCGCAAGCGGTTGCAGAAACGGCAGAAGTGCTCGGTGACCGCGCTGATGAAGCCCACCGTTCCGGCGGCGCCGGGCAATCGGTAATAGCGGGCCGGGCCGATGCCGACCTCGCCGGAGACAGGCGTCAGCGGCCCCAATGCCTCCTCTATGCGAGCACGGATGTCTGCCGAAGAGACCACCCCATCCCCGGACCAGTGGACTCCGGCCCCCAGCGGCATCACCTCAATAAACCGGACGTGCCAGTCCGGTTCCAGCGTCTTCCGGGCCATGTCTACCACTTCGTCGTCGTTCATGCCCCGGACCACGACCATGTTGATTTTGACGGGGCGGAGGCCGGCGGCCAGCGCTGCCTCCCGTCCGGCCAGAACGTCCTCCAGATCCCCCCAGCGGGTGATCTGCCGGAACCGCTCCGGGCGGAGGGTGTCCAGGCTGAGGTTGATCCGCCGCAGGCCGGCGCGGGCCAGGGGTTCGGCGTACTGGCGCAGCAGGATGCCGTTGGTGGTCATAGAAAGGTCGTCCAGGCCGGGGACGCGGGCCAGTTCCGCCACCAGGTCCACAATCCCCTTCCGCACCAGCGGCTCGCCGCCCGTCAGGCGGATGTGGACGAAGCCGGTCTCCACCGCAATCCGCACAATCCGGACGATTTCCTCATTGCGCAGGATGTCCTGGTGGGAGAATTTCGTGACCCCTTCCTCCGGCATACAGTAGACGCAGCGGAGGTTGCAGCGGTCGGTCACCGAGACCCGGAGGTACTGAATGGGACGGTCGTAGGCGTCAAAGGGCATAGCGGGCTCGCTGTATCGGGTTGCAGGATGCCGGGTAAATCCCGCGCGAACTGTCCGTTTCTCATCCCTCCCCCGCCGCTTACGGCGGCACCCCCTCGGGGAGGGGATAGCGGCGAAGCCTCTGGGGGTAGAGTGAGGCTGAAAGGTTACTCTCGCGCTACGAGGTCACCGGGTTGCGGAGAATGCCAATTCCCTCAACTTCTACTTCTACTACATCTCCCGGGTGGAGGGGGCCGACTCCAGCGGGGGTGCCAGTGAGAAAGAGGTCGCCCGGCTCCAGGGTCATCACCGACGCGGCGTAGGCGATGAGGTGGGCCGGGGAGAAGACCATCTCGGAGGTGCGCCCGTGCTGGCGGACCTCGCCGTTCACCCGGCAGATGACAGCCCGGTCGGCCATCTCCGCTTCGGCGACGCCGACCGCCAGCCATGGGCCCACCGGGCAGAAAGTGTCAAAGCCCTTGGCGCGCGTCCACTGGCCATCTCGCCGCTGGAGGTCCCGCGCGGTGACGTCGTTGGCGCAGGTGACGCCCAGGACGTATGTCCAGGCCTCTTCTGGCCGGACGTTACGGCAGCGGCGCCCGATGACCACGGCCAGTTCGGCCTCGTACTCCACCTGCCGGGATTGGGTCGGCAGGACAATCGGAGCGTCGGGGCCGATGACGGCACTGGGGGGCTTGAAAAACAGGAGCGGCTCGGCGGGGACCTCCGCGCCGTGCTCGGCCGCGTGGGCGGGGTAGTTCCGCCCCACGCAGAGAATCTTGGTGGGGACCACGGGGGCCAGCAGGGATACATCGCATAGCGGCCCCGCAGTGGCCCCGACCATCCACTGACCGAACGGGTTCCCTCGCAGTTCTCGGACCCATTCCCCTTCCAGGACGCCCCAGCGGGGGCCATCGGGGGTGGCGTACCGAATCCAGCGCATCGGTGTCATCGTTCCACCTCACCGGGTCAGACGGGGGTCCAGGGCGTCCCGCAGGCCGTCCCCCAGCGGGTTGAAGCCCAGGACGCTGAGCATAATCGCCAGGCTGGGGAAGGTAACGGCCCACCAGGTCCCGCTGGTCAGGTAGCGGTAACTGCTTCCAACGTTGAAGTCAGTCCCGTCGTGGAACTTGACGCCCTGGTGTGGTTTACAGGTCCAATCGGTGGCGTTCTCGGTGGGGATACACTCATCAGCCAGCGCAGGGATGGGGCGGATGGTACCAGGCTTAAACGGGTAGAGGGGCTCCAGGCACTGCCCGGTGACCCGGAAAGACTCGCTGTCGGTCACAATGGCGGCATCCAGTTGGACCAAATCGCCACCCTACGATTCCGCGCCCTTCCCGGTATCACCTCCTTTCCGCTGGCTGGGGGGTACACTCTAAATTATACCAGTGGCGGGAGAAATGTCAAGAACCCACCCACAGGGCTTATCAACGCTCTAACGAAGATGCTCGTAGTAAGCCACGAAGCGAAGCGGAGTGGCGTCCAAAAGGCTCGGAACGGCACTCCACTGGCGCTCCGTGCCTGACTACGAACGAAAAATGAGTCCACTGCAAAAACTAATCGCAGAGAACGCAGAGAGCGCAGAGATTTTCTTTAATATTGCTCTGCGTACTCTGCGATCTCTGCGATAAAGAACCCTTTTTGCAGTGGAGTCAAAAATATTAGAGCGCTGATAAGCCCTGCCCAACCCATAGGACTGTTGAGTCCTTTAAAATCGTACCGGGCCCAAGTCTCAAAAAATCGTACCCTTTCAGAGAGTAGTCCAGGCAACTTTTGGCCCTCACCCCTCCCCCT